>RCUT01001390.1_pt1 | contig 11611 bp, 9 predicted proteins | sample 2166171 | NCBI WGS metagenome assembly RCUT01 (sample SAMN09932757, study PRJNA488358) | compost metagenome | isolation source: compost soil in 4-hydroxybenzoic | place: Germany: Experimental Botanical Garden
ACCATGGTCGGGCCGCCGATGTCGATGTTCTCGATGGCGGTCGGCAGGTCGCAGCCTGGCTTGTTGATGGTGGCTTCGAACGGGTACAGGTTGACCGCTACCAGGTCGATCGGCTTGATGCCGTGCTCGTTCATGATGGCGTCGTCGATACCGCGACGACCGAGGATCCCGCCGTGGATTTTCGGGTGCAGGGTTTTCACCCGGCCGTCCATCATTTCGGCGAAACCGGTGTAATCCGCGACTTCCACTGCGGCAACGCCGTTGTCCTGCAGCAGCTTGAACGTCCCGCCGGTGGAGAGGATCTCGACGCCCAGGGCTTCAAGCTCCTTGGCGAATTCGAGGATCCCGGTCTTGTCGGAAACACTGATCAAGGCGCGGCGGATCGGCAGGCGGGTAGTCTGGTCGGTCATCTCAATTTCCATCAAAAGCAAAGGAAGTCAGCAAAAAAGGCGACCGGTTTTACGCGGGCGCCTTTCTGGTTTGATTGAATGCTTACAACAAATCGTACTGCTTGAGTTTCTTGCGCAGCGTGCCCCGGTTAAGCCCGAGCATCTCGCTGGCCTTGGTCTGGTTGCCCTTGACGTAGTTCATCACGCACTCGAGCAGGGGAGCCTCGACTTCGGAGAGCACCAGGTTGTACACATCCGTGACGGCAGCGCCCTCAAGGTGGGCGAAATAATTGTGCAGCGCCTTCTCGACACTCCCGCGAAGGGTCTGACCTTCTTCGCTTGGCGTATTGAGGTGCTGTTTCAAATTCACGTTGTCGCTCACGGGTGTTGTTCCACTCACTAAAGTCTCGGTCATCATCGTCATGCGGCCACCCACTCTCCGTCCCCTGTCAGGCTCTTGTAACGCTCGGCGAAAAACGCCCGAACGTTGGCGCATTGTGCATCCGTACCATCCAAACGATTGAAGTGGGCGCGAAACTCCCTGGCGCCCGGCAGGGTTGCGAGATACCAGCCCACATGCTTTCGAGCAATGCGTACGCCCATCACATCACCATAGAAGGCGTGCAGGGCAGCCAGATGCTCTAGCAGAATGCGTTCCACCTCGATCAGTTCCAGCGCCGGGAGTTTCTCGCCGGTACGCAGGAAATGCTCGATCTCGCGAAAAATCCATGGCCGCCCCTGGGCAGCCCGGCCAATCAACAGGCCATCGGCACCGGTCGCGTCGAGCACGTACCGGGCTTTTTCCGGCGAATCGATATCGCCATTGGCGAAGACCGGAATCGACACCGCCTGCTTGATTGCGGCAATGGTGTCGTACTCGGCTTCACCGGTGTACAGGTCGGCACGGGTGCGGCCATGCACCGCCAGCGCCGTAATGCCTGCCTGTTCGGCGATCTTCGCCACCGTCAGGCCGTTCTTGTTGTCCCGGTCCCAGCCGGTCCGGATCTTCAGGGTAACCGGCACATCGACCGCAGCCACGACGGCCTGCAGGATCTCGGTTACCAGGGGTTCATCCTTCAACAGTGCGGAACCGGCAGCCTTGTTGCAGACTTTTTTTGCCGGACAGCCCATGTTGATATCAATGATCTGCGCACCCATTTCAACGTTGGCACGGGCGGCGTCCGCCAGCATCTGCGCGTCCCCACCGGCGATCTGTACCGAGCGTGGCTCGGGATCACCTTCGTGGATCATGCGCATGCGCGACTTGCGGGTGTTCCACAAACTCATGTCGCTGGTGACCATTTCCGAGACGACCAGTCCCGCGCCCAAGCGCTTGCACAGCTGACGAAAGGGCTGGTCGGTGACGCCCGCCATGGGGGCGAGAATCAAGCTGTTATGTAATGTGTATGGACCGATGCGTACCGCCGACATAGGACTTCCCTGTTGTGGGGCCGGATCATGAGAGTTCGAAAAAGGGTTGGCATGATACCCGCTCTCGATGACTGGATAAAGGCTGAATTGAACAAAATCTGAACAGTTATTCTGTTATTACCCGTGGTTTGGTTGGCCAGGGGGAGTCAGAAAGCCGACTTCAATCGGGGAGCGATGAAGCGTTTCACTCCGGAGAGTGGAAGCTCAGACTGTAGTTCACGGCCTTGGCACCTGGGTCGAGAATGTCCAGGGCGATGTGGATCGGCGTTTGCGGAGGCATCTCCGCCATGCCTTCGAGATCGCCATTGAGGTACTCGCCAGGCTTGAAGCGACGACTGGCGATCAGATGGCCATTGAGGTCGGCGAAACGCAGTTCCAGCAGCGGGAAGGGCTGGGAGAAGGGCGCGCGGTTATAGATGATCGCATCGACCACCAGGGCGCCATTGAACTCGGGGTGGCTGCGCACCACCAGATTGCTGCTTTTGATTTTCGCGATGTCGACTTTGGAGGGCACGGTGCAGCCGATTTGCGGGCACAGTTGCTGGAACCACGGGCGATATTGATCCTGTCGCGCCAGTTCGTCGAAATGGTAGGCGATGTACTGGCCGGCGAGGGCGCCAGCGGCAATCAGCACCAGCAGCAACCACAACAGCCGTCGGCCCCAAGGTGAACGGCGTTTTTGCCAGTCCAGTTGCAGCGGGTCGTCGGTCAGGTCTTGCAGCGCTTCGGCGCGTACGCCCGGTTCGCTGCGTTCGCGTCGCTTGCGCAGCGGTTCTATCGAGGGCAGGTTGTCGTCGATTTCGCTCTCGTCGGCGGCCGACAGGCGTTCGTGGTTCAGCGGCGCATCAAGAGGGTCGTGCAATCGCAAATGGGGTGGTTGCGATTCGTCGTCGAGATCAACCGGTTCCAGGGACAGCGAAGGTTCGGTGCGTGAGGTTTTGCTCGTTTCGACCGTCGGCTCTGGTGTTTCAAGGCTGTCGAGCGGTTCGTCGACTGGCGCACGATCGGCCGCCGACGCGCTGAACAGGCTGTCGGACCACGGCTCCTCGTCGTCCTGCCCGGCGCTGTCGCGACGGGCGCTCAGCGAGTCGTCGCGATGGCGGCCGAGTTCGGTGGCCGGCTGGATTTCCCGCTGTTCGAGCCGGGCGAGTTCTTCGTCGAGGTCGAGACTGTCCAGGTCCAGTTCGGTCGCGCTCCATTGCTTTTGGCTGATGGCGCGCGGTGGCGATGGCTCAAGGGGCTCCTCAGGCTGCACAGGCGGGAGCGGCGTCGCGACCGGTGCTTCCTTGCCGGCCTGCTCAAGCAACTGCCTGGCGGCATTGAATACCTGCAAGCAGGAGCCGCAACGAACCACCCCGCGAGCCACGCTCAACTGGGCATGGCTGACGCGGAAGCTGGTTTGGCAATGCGGGCACTGGGTGACGAAGCTGTCGGTCATGCGGCGATCCGGATTATGCAGGCGATCATTCTAGCGCCGACGGCCAGTGATGCGCACCCAGCCATCGCGATTGGCGATCGGATCCAGATCGAAGTCCTTGGCGTAGGCGGCAGCGACTTCGTCACCCTGTTCGGCGAGGATGCCCGACAGCGCCAGGCGACCGCCCGACTTGACCAGGCCCGACAGCTGCGGCGCCAGGGAAACCAGCGGGCCGGCGAGAATGTTGGCCACCAGCACATCGGCCTGAACCTGCGGCAAATCTTCCGGCAGATACAGTGGGAACAGTTCATCAGCGATGTTATTGCGCCCGGCGTTGTCGCGGGACGCTTCCAGCGCCTGCACGTCGATGTCGGTGCCCACGGCTTCCCTGGCGCCCAGCAACAGCGCGGCGATCGCCAGGATCCCCGAACCGCAGCCGAAGTCCAGCACGTTGCAGTCTTTCAGGTCCTGACCGTCGAGCCATTCCAGGCACAGTGCGGTGGTCGGGTGGGTGCCGGTGCCGAACGCCAGGCCCGGGTCCAGCAGCAAATTCACTGCATCAGGCTCCGGTGCGGCGTGCCAGCTCGGCACGATCCACAGGCGCTGGCCGAAACGCATTGGCTGGAATCCGTCCATCCAGCTGCGTTCCCAGTCCTGGTCTTCGATCACTTCGCTGTGGTGCTCGGGCAGCGGGCTGCCGGTCAACAGCTCCAGATGGGCCAATACCGGGCCTGGCTCGGTGCCGCCTTCGAACAAGGCCAGCAGGTGCGTGTGGGACCACAGCGGCGTGGTGTTGAGTTCCGGCTCGAAGATCGGCTGATCTTCGGCGTCCATGAAGGTCACCGACACGGCGCCCACTTCAAGGAAAGCGTCTTCATAGGTTTCGGCTTGTTCTGGGCTGATGGCGAGACGTACTTGCAGCCAAGGCATGGCGGGCACCTTTGAAAAATGTTGATTGCAGCCAGGCGGGCTGCGAGAAGGACGCAAGTTTACGCGAGAGCGGGGGTTTTGTGGGAGTCCGCTGTGCCTGTGGGAGCGGGCTTGCTCGCGAATGCGTACTGTCTGTCGCATTGATGTTGGATGTGCCGACGTCTTCGCGGGCAAGCCCGCTCCCACAGGGATTGTGCAAAGCCACCTATCTGATGAAATGTCCAGATACAACAAAGCCGCCCGGAGGCGGCTTTGTCATGTGCCAGCTAAAGCTTAGTGCTTCTCGCCAGCCAGCTTGTGCTCGAGGTAGTGAATGTTCACGCCCCCTTTGCAGAAGCCTTCATCGCGGGTCAGGTCGCGGTGCAGCGGGATGTTGGTCTTGATCCCGTCGACCACGATCTCGTCCAGCGCATTGCGCATGCGCGCCATGGCTTCGTCACGGGTTGCGCCGTAGGTGATCAGCTTGCCGATCAACGAATCGTAGTTCGGCGGAACGGCATAGCCACTGTACAGGTGCGAGTCGACGCGAACGCCGTTGCCGCCTGGAGCGTGGAAATGCTTGACCGTGCCCGGGCTCGGCATGAAGGTTTTCGGGTCTTCGGCGTTGATCCGGCATTCCAGCGCGTGACCGCGGATGACCACGTCATCCTGGGTGAACGACAGCTTGTTGCCGGCGGCGATGCTGAGCATCTCCTTGACGATGTCGATGCCGGTGACCATTTCCGAAACCGGGTGCTCTACCTGGACACGAGTGTTCATCTCGATGAAGTAGAAACGACCGTTTTCGTACAGGAACTCGAAAGTGCCTGCGCCACGGTAGCCGATGTCGATGCACGCCTTGACGCAGCGTGCGAGGACTTCCTGACGTGCGTTCTCGTCAATGCCCGGTGCCGGCGCTTCTTCAAGAACCTTCTGGTGACGACGTTGCAGCGAGCAATCGCGGTCGCCCAGATGGATAGCCTGGCCCTGGCCATCGGAAAGAACCTGGACTTCCACGTGGCGTGGGTTGGTCAGGAATTTTTCCAGATAGACCATCGGGTTGCCGAACGCCGCGCCTGCTTCGGAGCGGGTCAGTTTCGCCGAGGAAATCAGGTCTTCTTCCTTGTGCACAACGCGCATGCCGCGACCACCGCCGCCGCCAGCGGCCTTGATGATCACCGGGTAACCGACTTCGCGACCAATGCGCAGAGCGGTTTCTTCGTCTTCCGGCAGCGGGCCGTCAGAACCCGGAACGGTCGGTACGCCAGCTGCGATCATGGCGTGCTTGGCCGATACCTTGTCGCCCATCAGGCGAATGGTTTCGGCTTTCGGGCCAATGAACGCAAAGCCGGATTTCTCGACCTGCTCGGCGAAGTCGGCGTTTTCCGCAAGGAAGCCGTAGCCCGGGTGAATGGCGGTGGCGCCAGTCACTTCGGCCGCGGCAATGATTGCCGGAATGTGCAGGTAGGAGTGGGCGGCCGATGCCGGACCGATGCAGACGGATTCGTCTGCCAGGCCCAGGTGCATCAGTTCCTTGTCAGCCTTGGAGTAAACGGCGACGGTCTTGATGCCCATCTCTTTGCAGGCGCGCAGGATCCGCAGGGCGATCTCACCGCGGTTGGCGATCAGAACTTTTTCCAACTTCGCAGTCATCAAAGGCTCTCCGCGGTTCAAACGATGGTGAACAGCGGTTGGTCGTACTCAACCGGCTGGCCGTCTTCGACGAGGATGGATTCGATCACACCGCTGGTTTCAGCTTCGATGTGGTTCATCATCTTCATGGCTTCAACGATGCACAGGGTGTCGCCTTTCTTCACGGTCTGGCCGACTTCTACGAAGGACGGCGAGGTTGGCGAAGACTTGCGATAGAACGTACCGACCATCGGCGAACGGGCAACGGTGCCGTTCAGTGCTGGCGCGGCGGCGGCAGCAGGTGCGGCAGCGGCAACCGGAGCGGCGGCAGCGACAGGCGCGGCAGCCGGAGCATGCATTGGAGCTGGCGCGTAGTACTGCTGAGCCGGGGTCTTGCTATGACGGCTGATGCGTACGGACTCTTCGCCTTCCTTGATCTCGAGCTCGTCGATGCCGGACTCTTCCAGCAATTCGATCAGTTTCTTAACTTTACGGATATCCATGAATCATCAACTCCCAAGGGTCGGTCAGGGGCGGTTAACTTGTTGTTCAAGCTGTTCCAGGGCGGCCTCCAGGGCCAGTCGATAACCGCTGGCGCCAAGGCCGCAGATCACTCCCACCGCTACGTCGGAGAAGTAAGAGTGATGGCGGAAAGGTTCGCGTTTGTGCACGTTGGACAAATGCACTTCGATGAATGGGATGCTCACCGCCAGCAGCGCGTCACGTAATGCGACACTTGTATGTGTAAAAGCTGCTGGGTTGATCAGAATGAAGTCCACGCCTTCACTGCGGGCAGCGTGGATGCGGTCGATCAATTCGTACTCGGCGTTGCTTTGCAGGTGCAGCAAATGGTGACCGGCTTCGCGGGCACGGCGTTCCAGGTCCTGGTTGATCTGCGCCAGCGTCGTGGCGCCGTAGGTGCCCGGTTCGCGAGTGCCGAGCAGGTTCAGGTTGGGTCCGTGCAGAACGAGTAACGTCGCCATCGGCGGTTCCTATGTTATCTGTGAGCAATTGTCAGAACCCGGCGACTATGCCGCAAAGCCTTTGTGACTGTCCAGTTCTCTGCAATAGCCAGCACGATGACCGATGTTTGCGCGAAATATATGACTGCTTGATTAAAATTGGTCATTCGCCCTGGTTACACGTTCGGCGAAGTCCCTGGCGTTGATCTCGCCGATCACCCGCACATCGGCGCGTTCGACACCGTCCTTGCCGAAAAACATCAGGGCCGGGGGGCCGAACAACTGGTAGCGATCGAGCAGGGCGCGTTGCTCGGCGTTGCTGGCGGTGATGTCGAAGCGGATCAGCCGGTAACCCTTGAGGCGTTCGATGACGACAGGGTCATCCAGTACCTCGCGCTCGATGACCTTGCAGCTGATGCACCAGTCGGCGTACCAGTCGAGCAGCAGCGGTGTGCCGGACGACCGGGCCTCAGCGAGCACGCGGTCCAGATCGGCGGAAGTGCTGACGGTTTGCCAGGTGCTGGTGTTTTGCGCGGGTCCGTTGTTGTCAGCGATACGGGGCTGGCCGATCGGGTTGAACGGATCGGTCTGGCCGCTGAAGGCGCCATACCAGCAGGCCAGTGCGTAAAACAGCAGGAACATGCCGAACAATTGCCCCAGGCGTTTGCGTGGTGGTTTATAGACGAACTCCAGCGCACCCATGAACAAGCCGACACCGCCGGCCAGCAAGCCGATCAGCAGCAAGGTGACCTGGCCCGGCAAGACGCGGCCGAGCAGGCCAACGGCCAACCCGAGCAACAACACACCAATCGCGTTTTTCACGTAGACCAGCCACGGACCGCTCTTCGGCAGCCAGGCTGCGCCACCGGTGGCCACCAGCAACAGCGGCGCGCCCATGCCGAGGCCGAGCATGAACAGTTTCAAGCCGCCGCCCAGCGCATCGCCACTGGCGCTGATGTACAGCAGCGCCCCGGCCAATGGCGCCGAAACGCAGGGTGAAACCAGCAAGCTGGAGACCACGCCCAACACCGCGGCGCCCCACAGTGACCCGCCTTCGGTGCGGCCGGCGATGCGGTCCAGGCGACTGCTGATGGCATGCGGCAGCTTGAGTTCGAAGACGCCGAACATCGCCAAGGCAAACACTGCAAAAAACATCGCGAACGGCACCAGCACCCAGGCCGATTGCAGCCGCGCCTGTAGATTGAGCTGGGCGCCGAACAGGCCCATCAGGGCGCCGAGCAGGGCAAAACAGGCGGCCATCGGCAGCACATAGGCCAGTGAAAGATTGAAACCGCGCCAGCCACCGACCTGACCGCGCAGCACCACCCCGGAAAGGATCGGCAGCATGGGCAGCACGCATGGCGTGAACGTCAGGCCCAGGCCGGCGAGGAAAAACAACGCCAGTTCGCGCCAGCTCCATTGATAAGCCGTCGCCGGAGCGCCGCTGCCGTCGATGCTCAGGCGCTCGGTTTCCGGCGGATAGCACAGGCCTTTGTCGGCGCATCCCTGATAGGTCACGACCAGGGTGAAGGCGCGTTGGTCGGTGCGCGGCAACTCGATGTCGAGAATGCCGTGGTAGACCTCGACATCGCCGAAGTATTCATCGTGCTTTTTCTGGCCGTTGGGCAGTTTCGCCGCGCCGAGGAGGATATCGGCCGGATCGGCGCGAAATTGAAAGCGGTGGCGGTAGAGGTAATAACCTTCGGCGGCGACGAAACGCAACTTGATCGATTGCGGCGTGCTGTCAACCAGACTCAGCTGGAAAGCTTCGCGCACCGGCAGGAAGTCGGCGCTGTTGTTGATCGAGCCCAGGCTTGAGCTGGGTCGGTTCTCCAGCAAGCCAGTGGCGCTGGCCGGCAGGACGAACACTAAAAACAACAGGCAGAGCAAGCGGCGCATGACGATCTCGCGTATCGGAATTGGGGGGATGATAGCGGACAGTTGCAGGGTGTGCAGCGGGGGAGCTTTGTGGTGAATGTTCTGATGCCTTCGCGAGCAAGCCCGCTCCCACATTTGATCTCTGGTGTTCACAAATGATGTGCACACAACAGAACCAATGTGGGAGCGGGCTTGCTCGCGAAAGCAATCTATCAGACGCGGAAGGCCTGCACGGCTGTATGCAATCGACCACCCAACACCAGAAGATTTTCTCCCTGTTCACGGCCTTCGCCGATACGCAGCAGGTTATCCCCTCCCAACTGATGAATACGCTCACTGTGGTCACGGATTTCGCTGACAGCACCGCTTTGCTGGGCGGTGACATCGGCGATGCGTACCGCCGTGTCGGAAATGGTCTGGATCGCCCCGACGATTTTATCCAGCGCGCCATCAGCGGCCTGGGCCTGGCTGGCCGTGGCTTCGGCGTGTTCGACCTGGGCGCGCATGCCCTCCACCGATTGTCGCGCGGCGGTTTGCAGCCCTGCGATCAGCGTCTGGATTTCTGCGGTGGCCCCGGCGGTACGTTGCGCCAGTGAGCGCACCTCTTCGGCCACCACCGCAAAGCCTCGGCCCATTTCCCCGGCCCGGGCCGCCTCGATGGCGGCGTTCAAGGCCAGCAGGTTGGTCTGGTCGGCAATCGAGCGGATCACCGTCAACACGCCGCCGATGGTGGCCGACTCTTCGGCCAGGTGTTCGATCATTTGCGCATTGCCTTGCACTTCATCCACCAGCGCATGCAGGCCGGTGAGGCTCAGGCCGATGACTTTCTGTCCGTGCTCCACGGCCAGGCCGGCGTGGCGGCTGGCTTCGGCGGCCTGGCTGGCGTCGCCGGCGACTTGTTGAATGGTCGCTTCCAGTTCGCTGAGGGAGTCGCGGATCAGTGCCGTATCACCGGCCTGATGCTCGGCACCTTCATGCAGGTCGTTGCTCAGGTCGGCCAGGGTGCGGCTGCTGCCGGCCACCTGTTCGGCATTGCGGCGAATGGTCCCCACCAGGTCCACCAGATAAGCGCGCAAGCGGTTGAGGGAGGCTTCAATGTCATGCAATTCGCGGTTGGTGTTGCCCAGTTGAATGTCGCGGCTGAAGTCACCTTCGGCCCAGGTCGAGAGGGCCGGGGCGAGGTTGGTCAGGGTCCGGGCGAGTTTGCGTTGCAGGGTGTCGATCAGCAATGCGATCAACAGAATCAAGCCGATCATCACGCCTTGCATCAGCCGTACTTCACCCTGGATCTGCCCGTGCTGGGCGCGCACCACCGGTTCCATCCCGGCAATGGCCTGTTGCACGTCGGCGATTTTCAGGTGGGTCGCCGCGCTGAGGTCGGCGCGCTTGCGGATTTGATCGCGAGTGCGCGAGAGCTCGGCCGGATAGCGGATGAGCAGGCTGTTGAGCTCGCGCTTGAGGCCGACGCCGGCATCTTCGGTGACGGTTTTTTCCGTGTTCTCAAGGCCCATCATCGAGGCGAAATCATCGGTGTTCGACTCGCTGCTGGTGGTCACGCCCAGCAATGGCAGGGCGTCGAGTTTCTCTGCCTGGATACGGATGTTGGCCACTTCGCGTTCGACATCGGCGGCCAGCTCGCTGCGGCCGCTGCTGACCAGTTTGTCCCGGGTCAGGGACAATTTTCCCAAGTGTTGCGATGCGGTGAGCAGCGGCGTGAGGTAGGCCGCATTGCCACTGGCGTACTGGCTGAGCTGATCGAGACTGGCGCCCAGTTCCCGCTCGGCCTGCAGCAGCAAGGCCTGCGGATCACCTGCCAGTTTGCCGGCGGCCAGCAGGTCGGTCTTGCTGAATTCTTCAAGGGTCGACAGGCTGGGGCGCAACGCCTCGGCCAAGGCCGGTGGCAATTCGCCGAGTTCTTTTTGCAGGCTGTCGATGCCTTGGGCGGCACTGCTCAGGCGCAGCGCATCGCCGCTGCCCAGGTAATCCTCAATGCTGCGGGCGACGTCATTCTGAAATTGCTGCGACAGGCCCAGGTAGCGCTCCATTAATAGATATGGACGCTCCAGGGCTTTCTGCGACCACCACAGCGTAGCGCCGAGGGCCACGCACACGGCCACCAGAAGGAGGGTATTGAGATTGGTCAGCAGCTTCAGGCGCATTACGGACTACCAACGGCAGAAATGGTAAGTGCCTGAAGTTATTGCGTTTCTGTTACAGGGTTATGACCGTATCGGTCGATTCCGATAAAAAAGTGGCACTTTGCTTTGATGTGCGTGCGCCCTGTACGCGATTGCGTCCGCCGTGTTTGGCGCGATACAGCGCTTCGTCCGCCTGGTTGGCCATCATCAGGCTGTCGGAGCTTTCGCAAAGCTCAACCACTCCGGCACTGAAGGTGCACCACAGATCCTCGGGTTGCGCGGGGTAGTGAATCTCGGCAAAGCGCTGACGGATTTCATCGAGCACGTTGTAGGCCGCTTCGATATCGGTGTCCGGCATGACGATGGCGAACTCTTCGCCACCGTAGCGGCCGATGAAGTCGGTTTTGCGCAGGCGTTGCTTGAGAAACAGCGCCAGGCTCTTGATCACCCGGTCGCCCATGGGGTGGCCGTGGCTGTCATTGACCCGTTTGAAGTGGTCAATGTCGAGCATGGCAAAGCTCAGCGGCTTGCTTTCGCGGCGGGCGCGGAACGAGCAGTCTTCGAGCAATTGCAGGATATGCGTGTGGTTGTACAACCCGGTGAGACTGTCGCGGACCATCCGTGCCTTGAGGTTGCGTGCCCGGGCCGCGCGGTTGCGCACGGTGGTGATCAGGTGCCGGGGCTTGATCGGTTTGGTCAGGAAGTCATCGCCGCCCTCGCTCATGGCGTCGAGCTGCTTGTCCAGGTCGTCTTCGGCCGACAGGTAAATGATCGGCACGCTGACATAGCGGTCGTTGTGGCGGATCACCTTGGCCAGTTCCGTACCGGTGCAGGCCGGCATGTACATGTCGAGGA
>RCUT01001391.1_pt1 | contig 11606 bp, 4 predicted proteins | sample 2166171 | NCBI WGS metagenome assembly RCUT01 (sample SAMN09932757, study PRJNA488358) | compost metagenome | isolation source: compost soil in 4-hydroxybenzoic | place: Germany: Experimental Botanical Garden
TGAAGGCCAATGACAGCCTGGAATGCCGCAACTGCCATTCCTCCGCCGCCATGGACTTTACCAAACAGACGCAGCGCGCCGCCGATATCCATTCGAAATACCTGCTGACGGGCAAGGCCACCTGTATCGATTGCCACAAGGGCATCGCCCATGAACTGCCCAATATGGAAGGCATAGACCCCGGCTGGAAAATGCCGCCGGCGCTGGACGACCGGCCGGGGCAGACGGCGTCCGCTGTCGACGATCTGCGGCGCGCGATGACGGATGTGCACCGGAACGTGTTCTGAGCATCAGCTGCGGGTTGACCGCGGGAGGCAGGGCTCAGGCCCGTCCGGCCTCCTCGATGAACCTGCGCAACAGCGGCAGATGCCGCCTTTCGGCGAGACAGACGGCATATTCGTCGATCAGTTCGCGGGCGTCGTCCAGAGGAATGAAGGAAAGGCGCGCATCATGGCCGAATTCCAGATCGGCCACCACACCGCATCCCACGCCGTTGGCGATGGCTTCCCGCACGCCTTCTCTGGACGAGATTTCGATCACTGGCTGGATGGTTATGCCGTGATCGGCAAGGTTCTTCTCGAAAATTTCACGCGTGCGCGAGCCGCGCTCCCGCATAACGAAGGACAGCCCCTCCAGTTCGGCCATCAAAACGTTCTGACGCGCAGCCAGTGGATGCGAGACGGGCACGCATAGCCCAAGTCGCATGCTGAGGAACTTGACGCCGTAAAGGCGGGGGTCATCGGGCGCGCGGGCGGTGATGGCGACATCGGCCCGGTAGTCGATGATCTGCTCCACCACCCGCGCCGAATTGTCGACCGAAAGGGAAAAGGTCAGCTGCGGCCGTTCCGCCTTCAGCCGCGAAAGAATGGGAAGCGGCAGGATGGGGCCATCGGCTGCGACGCGCAGATGCCCGCCCGCGGCGCTCTTGCCGCCGCGCAGGAAGGCCTTGGCCTCGTTTTCCGCCTGGAACAGGCGGGCGGTGATCTCGAACAGGCGTTCTCCCTGCGGGCTGAGGCTCACCCCTCGGGGTTTTCTTTCCAGAAGGTTCACGCCGCTGATCGCTTCCAGTTCCCGCACATGGGCCGAAAGCGTGGACTGGCTTATCGCCATGTCCCGTGCGGCCTGGGAAAAACCGCCCGATTGCGCGACGATATGAAAGGCCTTCAGCTGCTTGGTCGACATGGGGTCCTGTTCTGCCGCCGGCCGACACGACTGGCGCCGGTGCAGGAGGATTATCGGCGAAAACGCTGACAACTCCATGACGCCCGCCGGATGACTTCATTAACCTCGCGGCGAAACCGATGGCAGGCATGGGAAATCGCTATGGCGCATTTACGATTTGTTAGGAATTCGTCATCGGCGCGTTAGTCCCGGCCTCTAATCGTCCCGGCATGGCCAAAGGGCCAACCCGTTTCACGCAAAAAGGCCAAAGAGATGACGACCTCCCAGAATTCGATCGCCAATCCCATTGAATCCTCTTCCGACTGGCTGCTGACCATTCCGGCTCTTGCACAACAGCAGGGCATTCTTGTTTCGCCCGGTGGTGCCGGCATGGCAACCTCCTACAGCCTTGTTTATGATGTTTATTTTCCCGCAAGTGGCTCAAGCGGCTGGATGCCGTTCCTGCAGACAGACTTCAACAACGGCAATGACGGCGATATTTTCGGCAAGGTGGGCGTTGGAAGCTACGGTGTCGGCATCAGCGGCGGTTATCACGGTTCGGCAAAGCTGGATGCCTGGAACCGCATCGGCCTGACCATTGAAACGGACGCGGCAGGCGCCGTTTCCATGAAGAAATACGTCAACGGCGAATTCGTCGCCGACCAGAAGATCAACGGCGGCGCCAGCCGTTTTGCGATCGATCTGTCCAAGGGTTTCCTGATCTTCTCTGACGAAGACGGCGAAACGTCGCCGGGTTATCTCAGCAATTTCCTCTTCCTCAAGGCGGTGCTTACGAAGGATGAAATGTCCTATCTCGGAGCGGCGAAAGCTGCCGGCATCCTGCCGGATGCCATGAAGTCAACGGCTGAACAAACCGTCGTTCTGGAAAGCCGTTTTTCCGGTGGGTCGGCCGCGCCGGTTATGGGGACAGGCACGATCACCGGCAAAGGTGTCCCGCTTGAATTCACGACGCCTGCCCAGGCGAAAATCCCGGGCATTGGCGAACAGCCCGCCGTCGATCCGGCAAGCGTCATCAGAACCGCGCTCATCAAGGACATGATGGTGACGCCCGATGCCGCGAACGTGACGATCGACCTTTCGCAGCACTTCTCCGGCGAAGACCTCGAATTTACCGTCCAGAACAGCAGAAACGAGACCGTGAAGGCCGTGCTGACGGACGGCAACAAGCTGACGCTCGATTTTGCCGCCCTTGGCCATTCCGATATCCGCGTCACGGCCACCGACAGCGCCGGAAAGAGTGCGACGGACGATTTCCGCGTGCGTGTGGCCGGTCCGAACGCCTACACCATCGCCGTGGTGCCGGACACACAGGACTATGTGTTCCCCGGCATGGGCCAGGCCACGCTGAATGGCATGTTCGACTGGCTTGCCGATAATTCGAAATCCATGAACATCCGTTTCGTCACCCATGTCGGAGACGTCACGCAGGACAATACGCCGGCCGAATGGGCGATCGCCAAGGAGGCCATTACCAGGCTGAATGGCAAGGTGCCTTACGCCATGGTGCCGGGCAACCATGATCAGGGCGGTGGCTCCAGAGACTATTCGTCCTTGCAGTCCACCTATTTCTCCCCGGAATACATGCGTGAACACTCCACGCTGGGCGGTGTCTACGATCAGGAAACGGGCGATTCCAAAAATGCCTGGTATCGTTTCACCGGTGCGGACGGCACGGAATGGATTGCCCTTTCGCTGGAATTCGGTGCCCGCGACGATGTGTTGCGCTGGGCGGGCGAGGTGCTGGCGGCAAATCAGGACCACCGCGCGATCATCACCACGCACAGCTACACCAACATGGGAACGCGTGCCGACAATTATTCCGGTCCGGTCTTCGCTGAAGGCACGGGCAAGGATTACGGGATCGGCAACAGCGCGCAAAACGCCAATGATGGCGAAGACATGTGGCAGAAGCTCGTCTCCAAGCATCCGAATGTCAGCTTCGTCTTTTCCGGCCATGTTTTCGGCGACGGTGCGGAAACCATCGTCAGCTATAATGACGCCGGCTTGCCGGTCTTCCAGATGCTCGTCAATTACCAGAACGGTGTGTCGACGGAAGTGACCGGCAACGGCGACGCGGGACGGGGCGGCAATGGTGGCAACGGCGCCATCCGTCTCCTCATCATCGACCCCGACAACAAGACGGTACAGACGGAGACCTATCTTTCGGCCCGCGACGAATATCTGGTCGGCGCGCGCGGTGATGCGGAGCCCTCGCGCGACGGCAAGGGCAGCACCACGGGCGCCAACGCCTCCCAGATTCAGCCGGTTGTTTTCGGACGGGAAACGATCGATGGCGGCGATACCGGCATCATCACCGCACCGCAGTTCAATCCTTCCAACGGATTGAAGGTCACCCCCGGTTTTTCGCCTGCCGGCGGCGGCGATACATTTGAAAACTACACGCTGGTCTACGATGTGAAGCTGCCCGGCACGCCCGGCCGCCTTGCTTCCATATTCCAGAGCGACCTCAACAACATCACCGATGGCGACCTCTGGCTGAACTATCGTGACGGTTACGCGCTGATCGGTACCGATGGCCGCGATGACGGCCGGCTGCCGCTCGATCAGTGGACGCGTATCGTCATAACGCTGGAGCGCAGCGGCGCCGGTTATACGATGAAGAAATATGCCGATGGCGCTCTCCAGGGAACGCAGACCGTGCAGGGGGTCTACAATATCGGCAAGGCCGGTTTCCTGATCTTTGCCGATGATAGCACGGAAACGCCGGAATTCTCGCTCTCATCCTTCGCATTCCTCGAAAAGACGCTGAGCGAAGCGGAAGTTGCGGGGCTTGGCTCCGTTACCTCGACCGGACCTTACCAGACTGCGCTGCCGGGCGTGAACATGGTGCAGTTCGATTTCACCGACGGCACGTTCAGGCCCTCCTTCGGCAACGGTTCCCTGTCGCAGACCATCGGCAGCGGTGACAACCGCCTGCAATTGACCGGCGCGCTCCGTGAGCATCAGGAAACGATCAGCAATGTCGATCTCGGCACGCCTGTTGTTCAGTTCGTGGCGAAAGCCGGAAATGACCGTACGGTGAAAGCGGATGCAAGCGGCAAGGCGAAAGTGGATCTCGACGCCGGCCAGAGCGTGGACAAGCTCGGTCAGGTCGTGGTGACGCAATGGCTGAATGAGGATGGCGAGGTGATTGCCAAGGGCCGCGAGACCTCGGTGGATCTCGACGCCGGCGTTCATCGCCTCACACTTCGTCTTGTCGATGCACGCGGAGTGGAGAGCGTCGATCAGGTGAAAATCGCAGTTACCGACCGGAATACGCTGCTTCACGAGACCTTCGATGACGGCAATGCGGATGGCTGGTCAGCGCCCGGCGCCCGCTGGCAGGTTGCCGGTTCCGTCGCCTCACGCAATGACAACAGCCGGACGGCGGCGGTTCCCGAGGGTGCTCTGCGCGCCTATGATGGGGCATCGGGCATCATGCGCTGGACGGGTGATGGCAGTGCTGCCTGGTCGAACTATACCGTTTCGGCCACGCTGCTAGCCGAGGACCAGCATGGTCTCGGGCTCGTCGCCTATTATCGGGATGAAAAGAACCATTACCGTCTGTCCTTCGATATTGCCGCGAATGAGCGCCAGCTGGTGAAAGTGCGCGACGGCGTTGAAACGGTGCTGGCCCGTGAAGTTGCGACCACGCCGTTCGATCGGGATTTCACGGTCGAATTCGCCGTTACCGGCAACCGGCTTTTCGCCTCGCTCGATGGCAGGGCGCTGTTTGGCGGCGCGGTGACGGATGCGGCGAGCCCGCTTGCGGGCGGCACCGTCGGGGTCTGGTCCGAAGGACAGCGTCAGGTGGTTTTCGATGATATCATGGTGCGCAAGGGCGCGTTCCATGCGGATGCGGGTCGTTCCCTGCGGGTGATCGATGTCGATGGCGATGGTCGCGTCGAGGTCGAGCTTTCCGCCCTTGAGAGTTTTGGCAGCTCTTCTTCGTCCGGCTTCGTCTGGAGCGAGGAAGGCACCCGGCTCGCCAGCGGCGCTCAGGCCAAGGTTCAGCTCGAGGCCGGGACACATCTCGTTCGCCTCGATATGGCCGATGGCGCCCAGCGGTCGAGCGATACGGTGACGATCGAGGTCGTTGCGGCAAATGATGTGCTGATGCAGGAGGATTTCTCCGACGGCATCGCGCAGAACTTCCGCTTCGTCGATGAGGGCGAGCTTGGCGCGGCTGCGGCCTGGGCCGTCGCGAATGGCGGACTTGCGCAGACAGCCAACCGCTACAGCCGCGAACTCGGCGGTACGGGTCTGACTGCGCCGACCTCGCAATGGAGCCTCAACTGGAGCCCACTTGGCGACGGCATCTATGCGCTTCGCAAGGGAACCTACGCGCTTTACGAGGCTCCCGGCTCGGACGAATGGATGGATTACAGCGTCGAAACGCGTTTCACCTCGGCGTCGCGCGGCGCGGTGGGGTTGCTGCTGCACTATCAGGACGAAAACAACTACATCAAGTTTGAACTCGACAACACGACCGGCTTCCCGCAGCTCTTCAGCCTCACGGACGGTATCGAGCAGACACTCTGGCAGGGGCCGATCCGCTACGATGCCGCCGGTTCCAACCTGCTGCGCGCCGACATTGAAGGCGGCAAGCTTCAGGTCTGGCTGAACGGCACGGCCCTGTTCTCGAAGCCCATCGCAGTTCACGGCGCGGAAAAGGGCACCTTCGGCCTTTATAACTGGCGTGCCGGTGAAGGGGTCAGCTACGACGATGTGCGTGTGGTGCGACTGGATGCTGCGAAACAGGGCCAGACGCTCGAAGGCGGTGCCGGCAACGATGTCCTGCAGGCGGCAACTGCCGATGTGACAATCCTCGGCCATGACGGCAACGATACGCTCCTCGGCTCTACGGGCGATGATCGTCTCGACGGCGGCAATGGTGATGATGGGCTGATCGGTGGAGCGGGCCGCGATGCGCTCTCCGGCGGTGCCGGCAATGACAAGCTCTGGGGCGATGCCGGCGACGACCTGATTTCAGGTGGCGTGGGCGACGATTTCATCGAAGGCGGCCGTGGCGACGACCTGCTGATCGGTGGGGAAGGGTCGGACCTCTATCGTTACGGGCGCGGCGACGGTTCCGATGTCATCATCGAGCCTGCTGCTCCATCGAGCGCGACGGACATCCTGTACCTCCACGATATCGCCAGAAACGAGGCCGTTCTGCGCAAATATGGTCAATCCGTCGAGATTGAACTGTCGGGCGGCGAAACACTGTCGCTGCGCAACCAGCTGGCGGATGGCGGTATCGAAATGCTGCGTTTCGCCGATGGCACCAATCTCAGCCGCGAGGCCATCGCCAAGGGGCTCGTGAACCGTGGCCCGGTCGCTGTGGCCGACACACTTGCGGCGATCAATGAGGATGCGGCATCCTTCCTCATTCCCTTCAGCGCCCTGCTTGCAAATGACATGGACGCCGATCTGGACGTATTGACGGTGACCAGCGTTTTCCGTGTCGTTGGCGGAACGGCGATCCTGGAAGAAACGGGCATCCGCTTTACCGCGGCCGCCGATTTCAACGGCAAGGCATCCTTCAGCTACAAGATCGCCGACGGTCGCGGCGGTTCCAGCGAAGCGGCCGCCGCCTTCACCGTCAAGCCGGTCAATGATGCGCCGGTCGCCGCCTCCATCGCCGTAAAGACCGATGAGGATGTCGCCCTTAAAGGCAAGGTCGTCGCCTCCGACATCGATGGTGACGCGCTTTCCTATGCCATCAAGGCGGATGCCGGTGCCTCGAAGGGCAATGCCAAGGTCGATGCCGCAACGGGTGAGTGGGTCTATACGCCGAACGCAGATGTCAACGGAACCGACAGCTTCACGGTTGTCGTTTCGGATGGCAGGGGCGGCAGCGTCGAGAGCCTGGTGACTGTGACGATCGCTCCCGTCAACGATGCGCCTGTTGCCGTTGCGGACCGGATTGCGCTGGCGGAAAGGGATAGAACGTCCTTCGATCTCGTTGCCAATGACACGGATGTGGAAGGCGACCGTCTTGCACTCGTCAGCGTCGCCGTGACGGCTGTTGCTGGCCTTGCCATAACCAGTCAGCAGGCGGCTGCCGCCTTCTCGGTGGTGGACGGCAAGCTGGTTGTCGATCCTTCCTCCGCTTTTGCGGCGCTGGAGGACGGGCAGCAGGCGACGGTGACGCTCGACTACACGGTTCGTGATGCGAACGGCGGCGAAGCCAAGGGCACCACCACCGTCACCGTGGACGGTTATACCGAATACAACATCGTTGAAGGCGGTAGTGGCGACGACATGCTGATCGGGACCAGCCGCAAGGACATGTTCGAAGCCGGCGAGGGTGATGACACCGTCGTTGCCGGCGAAGGCGACGACATGGTGGATGCCGGAGCCGGCAGCGACCGCGTTCTGGCCGGAGACGGCAAAGATGTGGTCGACGGCGGTGCCGGCAATGACGTGCTGACGGGCGGATCGGGCAACGATGTCCTGAGCGGCGGAGCCGGAAACGACACGCTGAATGGCGGCGCAGGTGATGACACGCTGAGCGGTGGCACAGGCAATGACACCCTGACCGGCGGCAGCGGTGCTGACACCTTCGTCTTTGCCGCGGGCGATGGTCGCGACGTCGTGACCGATTTCGAGGCCGGTGCCGAGGGCAAGGATGTCGTTCAGCTTTCGAAGGATGTCTTCGCCGACTATCAGGCGCTTATTTCCTCCGGCGCCTTCACCAATGGCGAGAATGGCGCCGAGATTGCCTTCAACGACGGTTCTTCCATCACCTTCGTTGATGTCAAGACGGAACAGTTCGTCATCGACGACTTCCGCTTCGCCTGAACCGTGAAAGGCGCATCCGGCCGGATGCGCCTTTTTCCCGCGCGGGCGGCTGTCAACGGCACGTTACCGTCTGCCGCTATCGCCGCCGCGACCTCAACGGATAGTAAAAATGCGTTTTCACACTGCCAATAATAATGCTCGTCAGATCAAGGGTGTGTTTGCCGGCTGCGCCGGCGCTTTCATCGGCATCGGCCTGATGAGTGCTCTGGTCAATATTCTTTATCTCACTGGCTCGCTGTTCATGATGGAGGTCTATGACCGGGTGCTGCCGAGCCGCAGCCTGCCGACACTTGTGGCCCTGTTTGCCATCGTCGTGGTGCTTTATGCATTTCAGGGCCTGTTCGATGCCCTGCGCGGCCGTCTGCTGGTGCGGCTTTCCGATCGCCTCGATCAGGCGCTTTCTTCCAGGATCTACGATGCGGTGATCGGCCTTCAGCTGCGCCTGCCCGTCAGCGGCCGTCAGGCACAGCCGCTTCGCGATCTCGATACGATCCGCTCCTTCCTGTCGGGAAGCGGGCCGATCGCGCTGTTCGATCTGCCCTGGCTGCCCTTTTACATCGCTATTTGTTTCGCGTTCCATTTCTGGCTTGGCGTCACCGCGCTGGCCGGCGCCTTCATTCTCACCGTCATCACGCTGATGACGGAACTTGTGTCGCGGCATCCGGTGGAGGCGGCGGCGGGTCATTCCGCCAAACGTAATCGATTGGCTGAAACCAGCCGCCGCAATGCCGATATTATCTCCGTCATGGGAATGGCGTCGCCGCTGCGCGCCCGCTGGCAGGCGGATAACCGCGCCTATGTGCGCGAGCAGAGATCGGCAAGCGACATCGCTTCCGGTTTCGGCGTGGCCAGCAAGGTGCTGCGTATGCTGCTGCAATCCGGCATTCTGGCGGTCGGAGCCTGGCTTGTCATCAATGAGCAGGCAACGCCGGGCATCATCATTGCCGGTTCCATCCTGTCGGCAAGGGCGCTCGCCCCGGTCGACCTCGCCATTGCCAACTGGAAGGGCTTCATCGCCGCGCGGCAAAGCCGCCGTCGCCTTGAAAAAACACTGGCGCTGTTGCCGGACGGAGCCGCGCGTATGGATTTGCCCGCGCCGCACGCCCTTCTGTCGGTTGAGCGGGTGGGCGCCATACCGCCCGAAGCGGCTGAGCCGGTCCTGCAGGAAATCGCCTTCACGCTCGCGGCCGGCAGTGCCCTCGGTGTGATCGGGGCGAGCGGCTCCGGCAAGAGTTCGCTGGCACGGCTTCTCGTCGGCCTCTGGCGGCCGCTCAAGGGTTCCATTCGACTGGACGGTGCGACGCTCGACCAATGGCCGGCCGAGGCGCTTGCCCGCCATATCGGCTATATGCCGCAATCGGTCGAACTGCTGGATGGCACGATTGCCGAGAATATCGCCTCCTTCGATCCGCAAGCGCGTTCTGAAGGGATCATCGCGGCGGCGCGTGCGGCCCGCATTCACGATCTGGTCGTCAGCCTGCCGGACGGTTACTCCACCGAGGTCGGCGAAACCGGGCGGCAATTGTCGGCGGGACAGAAACAGCGGATCGCCCTTGCCAGAGCGCTTTATGGCGATCCGTTTCTGGTCGTGCTCGACGAGCCGAATTCCAATCTCGATTCAGAAGGCGAGGATGCGCTGACGGCCGCCATTCTCGGCATTCGCGAACGCGGCGGCGTGGCTGTCATCATCGCCCATCGTCCAAGCGCTCTTCTGGCGGTGGACAAGGTGCTGATGCTTGCCGATGGCCGCCAGCAGGCTTTTGGCCCCAAGGAGGAGGTGCTGGCCAAGGTGCTGCGCCCGGTTGGCGGCGCGGCAGGCGCCCTCAAGATCGTGCAGGCTGCGGAAACAGGAAAGGCATGACGATGGATGAATGGCAGATACTCAAACGCTCGATCCGCAATCACCTTGTGGTCGGAGGTCTCGGGTTCCTGACTCTCTTGGGCCTGCTCGGCGGTTGGGCGGTTGGCACGGAGATTGTCGGCGCAGTGATCGCGCAGGGATCGCTGGTGGTGGAAACCAGCCTCAAGAAAGTCCAGCATCCGGCAGGTGGCGTCGTCAGTGAGTTGATGGTGCGTGACGGCGACCGGGTGAAGGCTGGCGACGTGGTCATGCGTATCGATGCGACAATGACGAGAGCCAATCTGGCCATCGTCGTCAAAAGCCTCGATCAATTCACAGCTCGCAAGGCACGGCTTGAAAGCGAGCGGGACCGGGCCGCCAGCGTGGCTTTTCCGCAGGCGCTGCTTGGCCGGGCTGATGACGCCGAGATCGCCGCGATGATGAACGCGGAACAGCATCTTTATGAGACCCGCAAGGCCGTCCGCGAAAGCAAAAAAAGCCAGCTTGAACAACGCGTGCGGCAGCTTCGCGATGAGATAACCGGCATGGAGGCCGAGCGGGCGGCGAATTTTCGCGAGCAGGAAATGGTCGGCAAGGAGTTGAGCCGTTTTCGTTCCCTGCATGAAAGGGGCCTGATGGAGAGAAGCCGGCTCAGCACACTGGAGCGTCAGGCGACGGATATCGAAGGGGACATCGGCCGGCTGATGGCGGGCATTGCCGGTGTCGAGGCAAAGATCAGCGAAACGGCACTGCAAATCCTTCAGATCGATGAGCAATGGTCGGAAGAGGTCGGTTCCGATCTGCGTGAGATGGACGCCCGGATTGGTGAATATGTCGAGCGTCGCGTGGCGGCCGAAGACCAGCTGAAGCGTGTCGATATTCTCGCACCGCAGGATGGCGTGGTGCATCAGCTGTCGGTTCACACTGTCGGCGGTGTCGTGGCGCCCGGCGAACCGATCATGATGATTGTGCCGGAGGTCGACAAACTCGTGGTCGAGGCCAAGGTTGCGCCACAGGATATCGATCAGATTTATTACGGCCAGCCGACGAACCTGCGCTTCTCCGCCTTCAACCAGAAGACCACGCCGGAAATTATCGGAACGGTGGAACGTATTTCGGCGGACGTGACGGTGGATCAGCGAACCGGTGCCAGCCATTATCTGGTGCGCGTCGCCACATCCCCGGAGCAGATAAAGCGGCTGGGTGAGTTCAGCCTGATGCCGGGCATGCCGGTGGAAGCCTTTATCACCACCGGAGAGAGAAGCGTTTTGTCCTATTTTCTCAAACCCTTGCTTGATCAGGCCAACCGCACCTTCCGCGAGGTATGAGAGGCCGCGGCGCCGAACCAGAAATGGAGACCGCCTGTAAAGGCCGCGTGTCCTTTGCATATGCGGTGCCGAATCGCCGACGAAGCCCCGGTAAAGCCGGGGCTTCAGGCTGATCCGTAATATCCGCATGCACCTCCGTCACCGCAAACCGGGGACGGCGGCAGCGTGGTCAAGTCTTCGGTTGCAGGAGAAAATCGTCTCGTGGCGCAGGCGCGTCACAGCTGGGGCCGGTTGGAGGCCGGGACGACGACCGGACTGTTCGGACTTTGTCATCAATTTCACGCCGTGTGCCCATCAGGCACACGGCGTCTTTAATTGCGGAACCGGATCGCGATCTTATCGCAGTCCGGCTCCGTTCATGCTGAAAGGTCAACCGATCTGGGCGTTGTCGTCACGCTTGATGGCGATGAGGGCCGAGCGTGGCAGCTTGCCTTCGCCATCCGGGAAGG
>RCUT01001392.1_pt1 | contig 11604 bp, 15 predicted proteins | sample 2166171 | NCBI WGS metagenome assembly RCUT01 (sample SAMN09932757, study PRJNA488358) | compost metagenome | isolation source: compost soil in 4-hydroxybenzoic | place: Germany: Experimental Botanical Garden
CTGCTGGCGCAGCGCGAACACGGGCGAGTCGAGCTGACGCGCAAGCTGCGTCAGCGTGGCGCCCCTCCCGAGTTGATCGATAGCGCCCTCGACCGCCTGGCGGAAGAGGGACTGCTCTGTGAATCCCGCTATCTGGAAAGCTTCATCGCCAGCCGCGCCCGTGGCGGCTATGGGCCGCAGCGCATCCGTGAGGAACTGGCGCAACGCGGACTGCCGCGTGGAGACATCGATCAGGCCCTGCGCGAGGCCGACGTCGACTGGAGCGAACAGCTGCACGATGTCTGGCGGCGCAAGTTCAGCGGCCGGCTCCCCCAGGATGCCCGCGAACGCGCACAGCAGGGTCGTTTCCTCGCCTATCGAGGCTACTCCATGGAGATGATCGGCCGTCTCCTGCGCGGCAACCCCGACGACTGAAACTGCAGGCAGCCTTAAGCCATGCGCTGATGCGCATGGCTGGTTGCTGTGGGGAAGTTGCGTCCGGCGAACCGGGTCAGGCCTTGGCGGCCCAATGTTGCGGCAGGTTGATGAAATCGATGAGCTCGCGCAGGCGGCCATGGTCGCGGCCGTTAAAGCGGAATGCCAGGCGGATCAGCTCGCTGAACTCCGGCTCGTCCTGCTCCGATTCCGAATAGGGCTGCTGCCTGAAATCACCTTCCAGGCAGAGGTCGGCGAACTGTTCCTGGATCTGGCCCAGTGCCTTTTCGCTGAGAGAATGGTTCATGCGAATCACGAAGCTGTTCTTCAGCCAGCGGCTGGAGTGGTAGTTGCGATAGAACTGGGCGATCTCGGCGGCCGCCTCGTCGGCGCTGCGCACCAGGCGCATCAGGTTCATGTCGCTGGGCAGTATGTAGCGGTTGCGTTCCAACTGTTCGTGGAGGAAGCCGACGGCATCTTCCCAATAGCTGCCGTCCGGTTCGTCCAGCAGTACCACGGGTACCACCGGGCTCTTGCCGGTCTGGATCAGGGTCAGGACTTCGAGGGCTTCGTCGAGGGTGCCGAACCCGCCTGGGCAGAGCACCAGTGCGTCTGCTTCCTTGACGAAGAACAGCTTGCGCACGAAGAAGAAGTGGAACGACAGCAGGTGTTCGGTGCCATCCACCGTGGTATTGGCGTGCTGCTCGAAGGGCAGGGTGATGTTCAGCCCAAGGCTGTTCTCCAGCCCCGCGCCCTCATGGGCTGCGGCCATGATGCCGCCGCCGGCGCCGGTGATCACCATCAGGTCGCGCTTGGCCAGCTCGGCGCCCAGCTGGCGGGCCAGCGTGAAGATGGGGTGGCCTTCCGGGGTTCGGGCCGAACCGAAGACCGTCACCTTGCGGCGCCGCTTGAACTGCTCCAGGACGCTGAAGGCGTGCTCCATTTCGCGTAGCGTCTGCAGCATGATCTTGGCGTCCCAGCGATTGCGGTCGGCCTGGGACATGCGCACCACCGTGATCAGCATTTCACGGTAGAGCGCAAGGTTTGGACTGCCGCTCGGAACCGTGAGGTTGATCAGTTCGTCGACTTTCTGGGTGAGGTCGATGCCACTGGTTTGAAAGTGCCGGGATAGATAGTCGTCCGGGTCATAGGGCATAGCGTTCTCCTTGCTCATCAACTGCTCTGAGCATGCTCTGCTGGACGGGTCCGGAATCCGGGCGACCCAGTCGAGCCGCTCAGCTACAGCTTGCGGCAGGCACAGGATCTTTTCCAGTCGCCGGCAAGCAATTGGACCCCGCCGAAGTGTCCGGAATATTGCGCCCGGGATGTCGGCGCTGGCCTATGCTGCCGAAATCCGGAAGGACGAGCGCGCCAGGAGGTGCTGCACTGCCCAGGCTTGAAGTGGAAATCGATGGGGAGCACTACCGGTTATTACTGGAGGCGGCGCAGAGAAGCGGTCTGCCGCTGGAGGAGGAGTGTCGACGCAGCCTGGAGGCCGGGTTACGGCGCTCCTCCTATATGGAAGCGCGGCTCGCCGAATTGCGCGCGGCGGATCAGCCGACGCGCTGAAAGGCTCAGTTGGACTTGCCCTTGAGGCCACAGTCCTTGGCGATGAAGCGCTCGGAGGTCACCGGGCGGTTGGTCTTGTACTCGCTGAATTCGTAGCGCAAGCCGGCGCCGCGGGCCAGCAATTGGCGGTAGCCGGTATTGCGGCAGACGCTGGCACCCAGCTGGGCCCGCACCGAGTCCGGATTGGCGCGCATCTGCGCGGCGTGAGCCTCGCGTACGCTGAGGTGATTCACCAGGTCGTTGCCATCCACCGTGTAGCCCTGGTCGAGGATGTCCTCGTTGATCGCCCGCGGCGTACCGGCACTGCTTTCCTGGGCGACTTTCTCGAGCATCTTGGTCAGCTCGTAGTCCTTGAGCGAGGCGGCCTGGGCACAGAACGGCAGGGTCGCGCAGAGGGCGAGGGCGGTGAGGCGCAGCATGGGGATCTCCTAACGAAAAGTAGCTGTTTGACCAGCGCCGCAATTGTGCGTTCGCAGGCAACGCTTGTCGCGCGAAAAATCTGCTCCAGGCGGTCGGCGGCGTAGCGGCGCGCCTCTGGTAAAATCGGCCGATCCTTCCTGCCATCACCGAACGGGCCGCCCGCCGCCGACAAGGCAGATGCCGGTGCCTCGCTGCCGTACTGGAATCAAACTCGATGAGTCACGCTGTTTTTCGCCTGCGCGCCGAATGCCTTGCGCGCAGCACCCGTCCCTTCGTCGCCCGTGGCTCGCGGGCGCCGCGATGTCCCGAGTGCCGGGTGGCGTTCGACTATTGCTTCTGCGCCTGGCGCCCCGAGGTTCCCGTACAGTCCGGCGTGTGCCTGCTGATGTACTACTCCGAGCCCATGAAACCAAGCAATACCGGCTGGCTGATCGCCGACCTGGTTCCCGATACCTGGGCCTTCGGCTGGTCGCGCACCGAGGTGGACGAGGCGCTGCTCGCCCTGCTGGAGGACCCGCAGTGGCAGCCTTACCTGGTGTTCCCCGGCGAGTATGCGGAGCCGGCGCGGGTGGTGGACCGGGTGGACATGGCCGAGGGCAAGCGGCCGCTGTTCATCCTGCTCGATGCCACCTGGACCGAGGCGCGCAAGATGTTCCGCAAGAGCCCCTACCTCGACCGCTTCCCGGTGCTCAGCCTGACGCCCGAGCAGATCTCCCGCTACCGCTTGCGCCGCTCGACGCGCGAGGAGCATCTGTGCACGGCCGAGGTGGCCGCCCTGTGCCTGGATCTGGCCGGCGACGAGCAGGCGGGGGGCGCGTTGGACGCCTACCTGGATGTCTTCACCGAGCGCTACATAGGCGCCAAGCGGGCCCTGCCCCTGGACGAGACGAGCCCGGCGCACCTGGCGCTGCGCGAGTTCCTCTGATCAGGCCTCGGCTTGCTTGACCGTGGCCGCCGGCGCCGCGTGCTTCTGCGGCCAGAGCTGGGCGATCAGCATGCCGGTGAACATCAGGGCGCAACCGATGTAGCCGCGCGTATGCAGGGATTCGTCCAGCATCAGGGCGCCGGCGATGGCGGCGAATACCGCTTCCAGTGACAGGATGATGGCCGCGTGGGAGGCGATGGCATGCCGCTGCGCCACCACCTGCAGCGTGTAGCCGATGGCGACGGCTATCACCCCGCCATACAGGATCGCGGGGCCGGCCTGGAGAATCGCGTCCAGCCTGATTTCCTCGAATACCAGGGCGAGGATCAGGCTGAGCACCGCGCATACGGCGAATTGCAGGATGGCCAGGCGGATCGGGTCGTAGCGGCTGGCGAAGAAACCCACCAGCAGCACGTGTGCGCCCCAGACGCAGGCGCCAGCCAGCTGCAGCCAGTCGCCGGAGGCGACCTGGAAGCCCTCGCCGACGCTGAGCAGGAACATCCCCAGCACCGCCAGGCAAGCGCCCATCCAGGTGCCGAGGCCGGTGCGGTGACCGAGGAAGAGGCCCAGCAACGGCACTATGATGACGTACAGGCCGGTGATGAAGCCGGAGTTGGTGACGCTGGTGAACAGCAGGCCCACTTGCTGCAGGTTGATCCCCAGCGTCAAGGCCAGGCCCATCAGCAGGCCGCCCAGCAGCATGCCGCGGTTGAGCGGTTGCTTGACCGCGGGCTTGGGTAGTACCAGCAGCAGGGGCAGGAGGATGAGGGCGCCGAGGGTGAAGCGCAGGCCGGTATAGAGGAAGGGGCCGATCGCATCCATGCCCAGACGCTGGGCGACGAAGGCCGCACCCCAGATGGCGGCGGTGATCAGCATCAGGATATCGGCGCGCAGTGCTTGGCTTCGCATGGTGGTTCTCGACGGGAAAAGCCTGGAACTTTGCCGCAAAGCGATTGACTTGACCACCCCGCCCCGGCTCGGCATGCTGAGCGCCGCTTTACGGCCTGCCCGTATCGACCTTGGGCCTGGCTGGCGTACCCCGTCGTGCCGAAACGCCTCTCTCACCCCCGGGAGGTGTGTCTGGGCCCATTACAAAAAGGACATGCCCATGGCCTCATACGAAATCCTCATTGCCGATGACCACCCGCTGTTCCGCAGCGCCTTGCACCAGGCCCTGACCCTGGGCCTGGGCCCCGACGTGCGCCTGGTGGAAGCGGCGAGCATCGCCGAGCTCGAAACCCGTCTGGCCGAGCGCGCCGACTGGGACCTGGTCCTGCTCGACCTGAACATGCCCGGCGCCTATGGCTTCTCCGGCCTGGTGCTGCTGCGTGGCCAGTACCCGCAAATCCCGGTGGTGATGATCTCGGCGCAGGAAGAGGCGGCGGTGGTCGCCCGCTCCCGCGAGTTCGGCGCCAGCGGTTTCATTCCCAAGTCCAGCTCACTGGAAGTCATCCAGGACGCGGTGCGCGCGGTGCTCGACGGCGATGCCTGGTGGCCGCCGCAGGTGGAAGCAGCCCAGGCCCTGACGGCAGAGGCCAAGGCCGCCAGCGAAGGCCTGGCCAGCCTCACGCCCCAGCAGTTCCGGGTGCTGACCATGGTCTGCGAAGGCCTGCTGAACAAGCAGATCGCCTTCGAACTGCATGTCTCCGAAGCCACGGTAAAGGCTCATGTGACCGCCATCTTCCGCAAGCTCAACGTGCGCACGCGCACCCAGGCAGCCCTGCTGTTGCAACAGATGGAATCGATTCCCTCGGCCTGAACCAGGTATTTCACGCAAATTTGCAGCGCGTTGCGTTAGGCTGCGCGCTCCTTTCACCAGTCCCTTCCGATATGTCGCCATTCAAAGGCCAGACCGGCCTCAAACGGGTCCTCAATGCCGCCGGCTACTCGCTCGACGGCCTGCGCGCCGCCTTCACCGGCGAAGCCGCCTTCCGCCAGCTGGTACTGCTCAATGCGGTGCTGATCCCGCTGTCGTTCTTCCTCGACGTCAGCCGCGGCGAGCGCGCGCTGATGATCGGCGCCTGCCTGCTGGCGCTGATCGTCGAACTGTTGAATTCCGCGGTGGAGGCGGCCATCGACCGCATCTCCCTGGAGCGCCACCCCCTGTCGAAGAACGCCAAGGACATGGGCAGCGCCGCGCAGTTCACAGCGCTGACGCTGATCACTGCGGTGTGGACCGTGATCCTGCTGGGTTGATCCTTCAGGCGATCGGCGGCAGCACGATCTCGTCGCTCCGGGCGACTCCGGCGGTCAATGCTCGGCATTGGTCGAGGAATTCGCGCATCGCGGCGGTCTGGAACTTCTGCCGGTGCCAGATGAAGTAGAACTGCCGGCGCAGGTCGATTCCCGGTGTCTCCACCGGCACCAGGCTGCCGCGGCGGAAGGCGTCGCGCAGGGCCAGGCGCGAGATGCAGCTGATGCCGAGGCCCGACTCCACCGCGCGCTTGATCGCCTCGGTGTGTTCCAGCTCCAGGCGAATGTTCAGCGGGGTCGGGTGGTGGCGCATGGCCTGGTCGAAGGTCAGCCGTGTACCCGAGCCGCGTTCGCGGAGGATCCAGGCCTCCCGGCTCAATTCCTCCAGGCTGGCCTGACCCAGTGACGCCAATGGATGCCGGGGCGCGCAGAACACCACCAGCTCGTCTTCCACCCAGGGCAGGACTTCGATGTCCGGGTGTTGGCATTCGCCCTCGATCAGACCCAGATCAAGTTCGTGGAGGGCGATCTGCTGGACGATATTCGCCGTGTTCTGCACATGCAGGCTTACCCGGCACTCGGGGTGGCGCTGCATGAAGGAGCCGATCAGCAGGGTGGCGAGGTAGTTGCCCACGGTCAGGGTGGCGCCGACGTCCAGCGAGCCGAAACCGGTCTTGCCGTTGAGCAGGTCTTCGATCGCGCGGGCCTGGTCCAGCAGGGCCACGGCCTGGGGCAGCAGCTGCCGGGCCAGGGCGTTGAGACTCAGCCGCTTGCCGGCGCGGTCGAACAACTGGCAGCCGGATTGGCGCTCCAGCTCGGTCAGCGAAGTGCTGGTCGCCGACTGCGACAGGGACAGCTGTTCGGCGGCGCGGGACACGCTTTCCTGCTGGGCCACGGCAACGAAAACCTGGAGCTGACGGAGAGTAAATCGCATATCTATATAACCGATAACCTATATCTTGATAATTCAGTTAACAGATATTGTGGCTGTCACTACAATGACGCGCAATTGCGCCCACTGGCGCTGGCGAATTCCAAACTTTCGGAGCCCCCGTAAATGAGCAACCTCAACTCCGAGCGCATCCTCAGCGTTCATCACTGGAACGACACGCTGTTCAGCTTCAAGTGCACCCGCGACCCGGGTCTGCGCTTCGAAAATGGCCAGTTCGTGATGATCGGCCTGCAGCAGGAAAGCGGTCGTCCGCTGATGCGCGCCTACTCCATCGCCAGCCCGAACTGGGAAGAGCACCTGGAATTCTTCAGCATCAAGGTGCCGGACGGCCCGCTGACCTCCCGGCTGCAGCACCTGAAGGAAGGCGACGAGATCATCATCAGCAAGAAGCCCACCGGCACCCTGGTCCTCGATGACCTGAACCCGGGCAAGCACCTCTATCTGCTGAGCACCGGCACCGGCCTCGCGCCCTTCATGAGCGTGATCCAGGACCCGGAAACCTACGAGCGCTTCGAGAAGGTGATCCTGGTGCACGGCGTGCGCTACGTGAACGAAGTGGCCTACCGCGAGTTCATCACCGAGCACCTGCCGCAGAACGAGTTCTTCGGTGAGTCGGTTCGCGACAAGCTGATCTACTACCCGACCGTGACCCGCGAGCCGTTCGAGAACCAGGGCCGCCTGACCGACCTGATGCGCAGCGGCAAGCTGTTCGAGGACATCGGCCTGCCGCCGATCAACCCGCAGGACGACCGCGCCATGATCTGCGGCAGCCCGAGCATGCTCGACGAGACCAGCGAGGTCCTCGACAGCTTCGGCCTGAAGATCTCCCCGCGCATGCGCGAGCCGGGCGACTACCTGATCGAGCGCGCCTTCGTCGAGAAGTAAGCGCCGAAAGCTCCAAGACAAAGCCCGCCAATCGGCGGGCTTTGTCGTTTCAGACCGGGGAACTGAAGCGCTGCCCGGAAATGGCCGGGTGGTAGATCGGCTGGATCTTGTTTCCGGCCGGGTCGAGCACATGGAAGCTGTGGGCGCCGTCGCCATGGGCGAAGGGGCGGTCGAGCAGGGTCACGCCTTGGGCCTTGAGGTAGTGGTACCAGGCGTCCAGCTCTTCCAGGCTGTCCACCACGAAGCCGTAGTGGTCCACCGCCTGCACGCCACTGCTGGGCGCGAATGCGCGGCCGAGGGAGAGGTTGTCGTTGCCGCAGGTCAGGTAGACCAGGTCTTCGTTGGCGCGGTTGAGGACTTCCATGCCCAGCACCTCCACATAGAAACGTTCGCACTCTTCCAGGTTGGGCACGAGGAGGGCGATATGGCGCAGGCCGTTAAGGCGGCCGGGACGGCTGGGCATTTCCTGGACTCCGGTTTTGTATACAATTCGCGGAGAATATAAGACAAAATGGAGTTAAAAGTGTACTGCCTTCTACTCAAGACCCGCCTTCGCCCCGGCAGCCTGGACACCTTCATGGAGGCCATGCGCGTCAACGCCGCCGCCTCGGTGCGCGACGAGCCCGGCTGCCTGGTGTTCGATGTGCTGCAGGACCGCAGCGATCCGGACCTGGTCTGGCTCTATGAGGTCTACACCGACGAAGCCGCCTTCGAAGCGCATATGCGCACCCCGCACTTCCTGGCCAGCCGGCCGCAGGTGGAGCCGCTGATTCTCGAACAGGAGGCCATCGAGGCCGATTCCCTGGCGCTGAACGCTTCGCGTTGATCCTGTTCCGCACGCCAATGCGGTGCGCATGGCGCACCCTACCCTGAGGTGGTTCTGCAGACGAATGGGGTGCGGGACATTCCGTAGGGTGCGCCGCGCGCACCGGGGATGTCAGGCCCGCGCGATTTCCAGTACGCGAATGCGGCCCGGCTCGGGATAGTGCCAGCGCACGTCCACGTCCCACAGGCGTGCCCCATAGCGGCGCTCGGGTTCGGGCTTCTGGTAGGCCGGGCGTGGGTCCTGGGCCAGACATTGCTCGACCAGTTCGGCCAGGGGCTCGCCCAGGCGTTGGCCGTGCTCATGGGCCTGGAGCAGGGCTGCAGGCTCCCACTCCACGGGGATCAGTTCGGGCGCAGCATCCGCTATGGCGTTCAGCGCGCCATCCTGGCGGTCGGCGTAGGGCACGTAGGGCTTGATATCCAGCACCGGCGTGCCGTCCAGCAGGTCGATGCCGGACAGCCAGAGCCGCCCGGCTTCCACCTTGTCCAGCTTCACCACCGACTGGCCGATGCCATTGGGCCGGTGGGTCGAGCGACTGGCGAAGACGCCGATGGACTGGTTGCCGCCCAGGCGCGGCGGGCGCACCTTCAGGCGCGGCTTGTCTTCCAGCGCCTGGTGGAAGAGGAACAGCAGCCAGACGTGGCTGACCTGCTCCAGCCCTGCCACCGCATCGCCTGTGTCGAAGGGCGGCAGCAGTTCCAGCACGCCACGGGCGGCCGGCGCCAGATGCGGCTGGCGGGGAATGGCGAACTTTTCCTTGAAACAGGAGCGGACGTAGCCGACCGGAGAGACGCTGTGTTGCATATCAGTAGGGCACGCGGCAGCCGGCGTCGCGGAAGGGGCCGCCCAGGCGCAGCCAACCCTCACCGGGGCTGGTCTGGGCGCAGGTCAGCCCGCCATCCAGCTTGCTCTGCCAGATGAAGAAGGGTGCCGGCGCGGCGAAGCCGGGGGCGGACAGTATGAGGAGAAGCCAGAAGAGGGCGAGGCGCATGGGCGCTACCCTAGCGTCCGCCCAGGCGCCGCGCAAGGGATGCCTCAGAGGTGGAAGCCACCGTCGATGGGGATGATGTTGCCGGTCATGTAGGCGCCTGCGGTGCTGGCCAGGCTGATGGCCAGGGCGGCCATCTCTTCGCCGCGTCCCCAGCGCTTCATCGGGATCAGCGCCGTGTCGCGCGCCATGGCCTCCGGGTCGTTGGCGATGAAGCGGGTCATCTTGCTGGGGAAGCGGCCGGGCGCAATCACGTTGACGTTGATGTGCTCGCCCACCAGTTCCCGCGCCAGCAGCCGCGACAGTTGGTGCAGCGCCGCCTTGCTCGGTCCGTAGGCGTACGCCTCTTCGCCATGGGAGCTGATGCCCGCCACCGAGCCGATATTGATGATCCGCGCCGGGCTGGCGTCGTTGCCGGCCTTGCGCAGCAGGGGCAGCAATTGCTGGATGCAGCTGAACACCGAGGTCACGTTGAGCTGCATGACCTTCTCCCAGCCCTTGACCGGATAGCTTTCCAGCGGCGCGCCCCAGGTGGTGCCGGCGTTGTTCACCAGGATGTCGAGCTGTTCGATGCGCTGCCCCAGGGTCTCGGCCAGGGCCTTGGCACCTTCCTCGCTGGAGAGGTCGGCGGCCAGCCCATGGCATTCACCGAAGGCGGACAGCTCGGCGGCGGTCTCGCGGCAGGCCTCGGCGTCCCGGGCGCAGATGAAAACCCGCGCGCCGGCTTCCAGGAAGCCCTGGGCGATCATCCGGCCGATGCCGCGGGTGCCGCCGGTCACCAGGGCGGTGCGGCCTTGCAGGCTGAAGTAGGGGTGCATGGCGATCCTCGAAAGTTGACCCGGGAAGGCCCATACCCTAGCCCCGGAACGACCGGGGCGGGGGCATTATCGAGATTCGGAATACGGCTCCATCGTCAGGCCGGGTCGGCCTGGCCGGCCGCCAGCTCGGCATCCTTGGCCAGGGCGCTCTGGTAGGCCGGGCGCTGGATGAAGCGGGCGATGTACTCCTTGATTGCCGGTACTTCCGGGATCAGCCCGAACTGGGTGGTCCAGTTCAGCGCGCCGCCCCAGAGCACGTCGGCGGCGGTGAACTGCTCGCCGAGCAGCCAGGGGCCCTTCTGCAACTGGCCGATCAGGGTCCGCATCACGCTGTCGAAGTCGCCGTACGGCGAGCGTGCCTCGGGAATGGGTTCGCGCTTCTGCACGCGGTCCACCACCGCCGGTTCGAAGCATGAGCCGTAGAACACCATCCAGCGCAGGTAGGGGCCGCGCAGTGGGTCGCCCAGGGGCGGCGCGAGCTTGGCCTCGGGGTAGAGGTCGGCGAGGTAGAGGTAGACCGACACCTGCTCCGTGACCACCGCATCGCCGTGGGTCAGGGTGGGCACCTTGCCCATCGGGTTGATGGCGAGGAACTCGGGTTTGCGCTGCTCGCCGGCCTTCATGTTCATGACATGCAGCTGGTAGTCGGCGCCCAGTTCCTCCAGCAGCGTCAGGGCGCCGGTGGAGCGGGTATAGGGGCAGTGGTAGAGCGTTACCTGGCGGTTCTGGCTGGTCATTGTGGTCGTTCCGCTGCTTGGTTTCGGGTTGAAGCGAGTCTAGACCCTGCGCCTAGAGCCTGCCGCTGCGCTTCAGGCGGCGCAGCACCCAGCGCCGATAGGCGAAGGAAAGCAGCGGTCTGACCAGTGGCAGGCCGATCAGCCAGGCCAGCGGTGCGAACCGGGGCACGCGGGAGAGCAGGAGGATGTAGGCATCCAGTTCGCGATGGATGTGCCCGGCTTCGTCCTGGACGTGGAGCTCGGTGAGGGCGAGGTAGGGGTCGATGCCGAGGGCGCGCAGCTCGGCGTCGCGGCCGGTGATGTCGAGCCATTCCACGCCGTCGCCGGCGCGGGGGAGGGATTCGTACCAGCGGCGGTCGGCGATGCAGCGGGGGCAGGCGCCGTCGTAGAAGACCTTGAGCATGGCTGCGGCCTCGGTGATGGGTATCGCTGCGCTCCACCCATCCTACGTCCACCGTGCCGGGAAAGAAAAAGCCCCGCGTCAGCGGGGCTCGTTCAGTGCGGAATCACATCAGACCAGCTCGGCCCACATGTCGTACTCGTCGGCATCGACGATGCGCACGCGGACCTTGTCGCCCGGCTTCACGCTGGTGGATTCGATGAACACGCTGCCGTCGATCTCCGGGGCGTCCGCCCAGGAGCGGGCCACGGCGCCTTCATCGTCCACTTCGTCGATCAGCACGTCCATTTCACGGCCGATCTTCAGTTGCAGGCGTGCAGTGGAGATGGCCTGCTGGTGGGCCATGAAGCGCTCCCAGCGGTCCTGCTTGACGTCGTCCGGCACCGGCTCCAGGCCCAGGTCGTTGGCCGGGGCGCCGTCCACCGGGGAGTACTGGAAGCAGCCGACGCGGTCGAGCTGGGCTTCGGTCAGCCAGTC
>RCUT01001393.1_pt1 | contig 11599 bp, 10 predicted proteins | sample 2166171 | NCBI WGS metagenome assembly RCUT01 (sample SAMN09932757, study PRJNA488358) | compost metagenome | isolation source: compost soil in 4-hydroxybenzoic | place: Germany: Experimental Botanical Garden
TATTGAGTTTTTATAATTTTATTTAAAGGAAACTCCTTTTCATTTACTTCGACACTTGTTTTATTAAGAATCTTTACTTCTAATGGTTCAGCGTATATTGCGTCATTGGGTTGAATCAGATCAATGATAATTGGACTTTGTTTATAAAGATCAACTTGTCTTAATCCGTCCACGTGACTATAGACAATATTAAGATTCAGATCCTTTATTACCTTTTCCATTAAGGTATATGATTTCAACACCTCAATTTCATTCTCAACCACCTTGTTAGATCCAAAAATATCCAACTGTTTCATGAGCTCATCCTGTCCCAGTCCCTTTTTTTCATCCTTGATCATGATACTTGTCCGAATAGCATACTCAGGATTTTGGGTATTCATAAAGAAGTAGGCTACTCCCAGAGCGGCGATCATTGATATTGTAAACCACTGCCAATAGGCAACGTACTTTAATACTGTAGCTTTAAGGTTAAAGTCAGTAAGTTTATCCGGCTCAGAAAAGAAAGGATCTATACTTGGTGTGCTCATTGTGGGTTAGGCAGTAATTACTTTAATGGTTGGTTATGGTTTATTTGGCTATTGTTGTGATTATAACGGTCAATAATGAGAGTGCACTAATAATCATTGGTGCTAATTGATACGTTCGGTCTGTAGAGGTAATTTTGCCAGTTCCTGGTTCAATATAAATCACATCATTTGGATGTAGATAATAGTAAGGAGAATTAAATACATCACGTTTAGTGAGATCCACATGAGCAAATATTCGTTCGCCATTCGTTTCACGGATAACCATAATATTTTTACGTTGCCCATAAATTGATAGATCACCCGCTAATGCAATAGCTTCAGGTAATGTAATTCTTTCATTAGGCACAGTATAAACAGCGGGCCGGTTTACTTCTCCCAGAACTGAAACTTTAAAATTTAGTATTCTTACGTTTACAGTTGGTTCAACCAAATATTTATTCAACTTCTCTGTTAAAACATCAGCTGCCTCTTGTGTAGTTAAGTCAGTTACTTTAACTTTTCCAACTAAAGGAATAGTGATTTCGCCGTTATTATCGGCTAAGTAGCCAACTGCCGGCAATGGTGCAGTTGTTTGTGCAGCCTGTTGCATTGTGGGTATAGAAGCATAAGGGTTAAACATAGCATTAGCCTCAGCACTAATACTGTTAACCATTATTCCTAATATATCACCAGATTGAATTTTAGCGTTAAATTTTTGCTTTATAAGTTGATGTTCAATTTCTGTTTCCCCCACTTTGGGTTGAAAATAAACTATCTCCTTTTTGTTTACGCAAGAGGTTGTACAAAAGACTGATAAACCCAATGTAAGAGCAATAAAAGATTTATAGAAGTTAAACTTCATTTAGCGTAATGAATTATAGAATTAAAAAAGTTGAACCGGTTAAAGAGAGCGGTTTGGCAGCGACGAAACTAATAAAATTAATCTAATCCTAATTATTATTTGATAAAAATTGATTGTTAAGTGTTTATTTCAGGAAAGAAGGGTTATGTCTTTTTGTCATACGATGGTTACATGACATGAAATTTATTACCTATAATCACTGTCATAGTTTCAATAAATAATGTCAGGTCGCTATTGGCATAAGCCTTGATAATGTAGTTTGTCAATAAAACGAATTATATATTATGTCAAAAATTATAGGAATAGACTTAGGAACTACCAACTCATGCGTTGCCGTTATGGAAGGTAACGAACCGGTAGTAATTCCAAACAGTGAGGGACGTAGAACAACTCCTTCAATTGTTGCATTTGTTGAGAATGGTGAGCGTAAAGTAGGTGATCCTGCTAAGCGTCAGGCTATCACAAACCCTAAGAAAACGATTTACTCTATTAAGCGTTTCATGGGAAATAGCTTTGGTGAGGTTGATAAAGAGATTGCCCGTGTACCTTATACGGTTGTAAAAGGAGATAATAACACTCCACGCGTACAAATCGACGACCGCACTTACACTCCTCAGGAAATTTCAGCTATGATTCTTCAGAAAATGAAAAAAACTGCTGAAGATTATTTAGGTACTGAAGTTACAGAAGCGGTTATTACTGTACCGGCTTACTTTAATGATGCACAACGTCAGGCTACTAAAGAAGCAGGAGAGATTGCGGGCTTAACAGTTAAACGTATTATCAATGAGCCTACTGCTGCTGCATTAGCTTACGGTATGGATAAAGCTCACAAGGATATGAAAATCGTAGTGTTCGACTGTGGTGGTGGTACACATGACGTTTCAATTCTTGAATTAGGTGATGGCGTATTTGAAGTTAAATCTACTGATGGTGATACTCACTTAGGTGGTGACGACTTTGATCAGGTTATTATCGACTGGTTGGCGGAAGAGTTTAAAAATGATGAAGGTTTAGATCTTCGCAAAGACCCAATGGCTTTACAGCGTTTGAAAGAAGCTGCTGAAAAAGCTAAAATTGAGTTGTCAAGCGCAGCATCAACCGAAATCAACTTACCATATATCATGCCTGTTGATGGCGTGCCAAAACACTTAGTGCGTACGTTAAGTCGTGCTAAATTTGAGCAATTGGCAGATTCTCTGATCAAACGCACGATTGAGCCTTGCAGAACTGCATTGAAAAATGCCGGTTTATCGGTAGGTGATATTGATGAAGTGATTTTAGTAGGTGGTTCTACTCGTATCCCTGCTATTCAAGAAGCTGTTCAGTCATTCTTCGGTAAAGCTCCATCAAAAGGTGTTAACCCTGATGAAGTTGTTGCGATCGGTGCAGCAATTCAAGGTGGTGTATTAACTGGTGAAGTTAAAGATGTATTATTATTGGATGTAACCCCACTTTCATTAGGTATTGAAACAATGGGTGGCGTTATGACTCGCTTAATTGAGTCGAATACAACCATTCCTACTAAACGTAGTGAAGTATTCTCAACAGCTTCTGATAATCAGCCATCAGTAGAAATTCACGTATTGCAAGGTGAGCGCCCAATGGCTAACCAAAACCGCACAATTGGTCGTTTCCACTTAGATGGTATTCCACCTGCTCCACGTGGTATTCCTCAGATTGAAGTAGCTTTTGATATTGATGCTAACGGTATCTTGCATGTATTAGCTAAAGATAAAGCTACCGGTAAAGAGCAAAAGATTCGTATTGAAGCAAGTTCAGGTTTATCTGATGCTGAAATCGAAAAGATGAAAAAAGAAGCCGAAGCAAATGCTGAGGCAGATAAAAAAGCCAAAGAAGAAATCGAAAAGCTGAATGCAGCTGATTCATTGATCTTCTCAACTGAAAAACAGTTGAAAGAGTATGGAGATAAGCTTTCTGCAGGAAATAAAACAGCAATTGAAGATGCATTGAAACAATTGAAAGATGCTCATGCTGCTAAAGATTTTGCAGGAATCGAAGCCGCTTCAACTGCTTTAACAAATGCTTGGAATGCAGCTTCTGAAGAAATGTACAAAGCCACTCAGGATGCAGGTGCACAACCAGGTCCGGATGCTGGTCAGTCATCTTCAGGTGATAACAACAGCGGCGATGTTAAAGACGTTGATTTCGAAGAAGTGAAATAATCCTCTTAATGAGATTAAAAATAGAAAGGGCTCCGTTTTTGGAGCCCTTCTTATTTTGTTGAAGAGGAAAGCCCTTCATCATTTTTCCTCATAAACTCCAATATCATCCTAGCATCTATTTCATTTAGGTGTTGGTTAAGCATTTTAGTTTTGTATTCCTCCATCATTTGCTGCGCCATCAAATCACTGCTTACCATCTCATCCGGATTTATTACCATGTTCATTATCCATTCAGGTCTTCTTCTCAAAGTAACGCCTTTCCAGCCCGGTCCAATTAGCCTTTCGGTAGTGAGATTATGACAAGCAATACACTTTTGCTGATAAATAGTCTGCCCTTTCTTAACCCATTCTTCATTTAATGTATCTGAAAGTTGGACCGACTTGATCGGACCTACTCCAATCCCTTCATAAAAGGATTCGTCTTTTCCATAAAAAGATTTGCCTTTATCATCAGTAGCATTGTGTTCAGATACGTTACCACATGAGTAAAAGAAGGCCACAAGAAAAACGAAGTTTGTCAGATTTCTTAGCATAACCATAGCCAATCTGTTTTCTTAAAAATATACAGAAAATAAAGGAAATATAGCCTTTAAAAATAGTTAGAATTGGAGAGTTTATATATTTGATATTATTTTTAATAAAACAATGTTTTTGTTGATATTTTGAAATAAAAAATGCAATCTTGTTATTCTATTTGCAATAATATTTATGGTTTCTGAAAAACGTCTTTATACACTAACACTTTCTTGTCCCGATAGAACGGGAATTGTAGCCGCTGTAACTAGTTTCATTGCTAATTTGGGAGGGTGGATTACTGATGCCAGCCAGCATGGTGATTTCTCAGATCATCATTTTTTTATGCGTGTACAAATCTTAGCCTCATCGTTAAAAATGGAGGTGGATGAATTCCGGCAGCGTTTTTCTGATATGGCACTTGAATTTGATATGGATTGGAAAATAACAGATTCGGCTAAAAAGAAGCGGGTGGTTATTTTGGTAAGTAAACAAGATCATTGTTTGTATGATCTTTTATATCGATACAGATCGCAAGAATTTGAGTTTGAAGTAGCTGGTGTAATTTCTAATCATGAGAACCTAAGAAGTTTTGTTGAATGGCATAATATCCCATATCATTATTTACCAATCAACAAAGAGAACAAACAGCAAAAGTACACAGAAATTGTAAAGCTATTTGAGGATTATAAAGCTGATGTAATGGTTTTAGCAAGGTATATGCAGGTATTGTCTCCGGAAGTTTGTGCTCGTTTCCCCAAACAAATCATCAATATCCATCATAGTTTCTTACCCTCATTTGTGGGGGCCAAACCCTATCATCAAGCGTTTGAAAGAGGAGTTAAAATGATTGGCGCTACCTGCCATTATGTGACTGATGAGTTAGATGGTGGTCCAATAATAGAGCAGGATGTTAATAGGGTAGATCATAGTTGTTCATTAGAGGAAATGATCAGGTTGGGAAAGGATATTGAGAAAAATGTGCTTTCAAAAGGGTTACGATACCATATTGAAGACAGAATATTGGTCCACGGAAATAAAACCATTGTTTTTGATTAAAATAAAAGGAGGAAGATAAATTGTCTTCCTCCTTTTAACTGATTATTCTACAGCAAGAATCTCTTTTACATTCTTACGTATATTGGAACAAATCTGATCTGTGGGCAGGTCATTGGCGTCTCCTCCAAACGGATCTTCAATTTCTTCCGCAATTAATTCTAAACTTACTAAGACGTAAAACACAAAGGCAATCAGAAGTATAGTTCCATAGCCAAAATCGTCAATAAAGCCGAATGGCATAGTCATTATATAGATGAAAATAAATTTCTTCAAGAACAAACTATAAGAATATGGAATAGGAGTGTTCTTAATCCGTTCACACACTCCACAGCTTTCTGTAAATGATTTTAGTTCATCATTTAAAACCAAATATTGCTCCAGGCTGATTTTATTTTCATTTCTGATCTCGTTTGCCTTTTTCAATAAATGCGATGCAATATAATTAGGCTTGTGCATTTTAGCAGTAAGCTCTTCCTCGGTAATACTTTCAAAAGGCAGAAAATCACGAGGTTCAAATGTGTCGCGCAAATGATTTTTTAGCGATAACACATAATTACTTATCAGTATATAAATGCTTTTTCGTTCAGGTGCTTCTGCTGTAAGCATTGAATCTATTTTGATGGCAAGATTTCGGCTATTATTTACTAATGAACCCCATGCTTTGCGACCTTCCCACCATCTGTCATAAGCAGTATTAGTCCTGAAAACCAATAACATGGAGAGAACAAAGCCTAAAATGGAGTGTATTGCTGATGAACTTGTGAAGAAGTAACCGGTATAATTGATTTCAATGAAAGCAATCAATCCGGTATAAATCGAGATAAAGATCATTCCCGGAATTAACTTCCTGAAGGTGTCGCTCTTATGAAATTTAAAAATTAAACTAAACCATTCTTTAGTATCGTATTTGACCATTTGTAGTAGCTATTGACCATAGTCGATAGTCCATAGACCATAGCTTTTTTCCTATGTATACCATTGACTATGGTCTATGGACTATGGACTTTATTTAATGTATCTAAAATCCTGTCCGTCTTTAATGTTCAGTAAGGTTTCATAGATAAGACGAATCACATTGTCAACGTCTTCCTTATGAATCATTTCGACTGTAGTATGCATATATCGCAAAGGCAAAGAAATTAATGCCGAAAATACGCCGTCATTTGAATAGGCAAATGCATCGGTATCAGTACCTGTTGAACGAGAACTAGCCTGGCGCTGGAATGGTATGTTATTGCTTTCAGCAGATTCGATCAATAATTTATTAAGATTATTATGTACTGCAGGCGCATATGAAATTACCGGACCTTTGCCACACGCTAAATCTCCCTGGGTAATTTTATTGATCATAGGCGTTGTGGTATCATGTGTTACATCCGTAACAATAGCCACATTAGGCTTAATTCGGTTAGCAACCATTTCAGCACCGCGTAAACCAATTTCTTCCTGAACTGAGTTAACGATATATAAACCGAACGGAAGTTTTTTCTTATTTTCCTTTAATAAACGCGCAACCTCTGCAATTATAAAACCACCTGCACGATTATCCAAAGCTCTGCCTACATAATAACGGTCATTTAATACCATGAATTCATCTTCATAGGTAATCACACAGCCAACATGAATTCCTAGTTTTTCCACTTCTTCTTTGGATGTACAACCACAATCAAGAAAAATGTTTTTTAAAGTAGGTGCTTCTTCTTTTTCTCCATTACGTGTATGAATAGCAGGCCAGCCAAATACCGCTTTAATAATTCCTTTATCTGTATGAATATTAACACGCTTTGAAGGAGCAATCTGATGGTCTGAGCCACCATTTCTGATCACATAGATCAGTCCATCGTTAGTAATGTAATTTACAAACCAAGAGATCTCATCTGCGTGCGCTTCAATCACAACCTTGTAAGGAGCTTTGGGGTTAATAATTCCCACGGCTGTTCCATAATTATCTACAAATTGGTCATCAATGTATGGTTTGAGGTAATCTAACCATAACTTCTGTCCACTCCATTCAAATCCTGTAGGAGATGGGTTGTTGATATATTTCTCAAAAAACTCCAATGATTTTTTAGTAACCACAGGTTGATGTTTTTTCTCTTCTTTTTTGTCTTCTTTCTTCTTACTCATAATTATATTTATTACGATAGGGTGCAATTTACCCCTTTTTTTGCAATCATGATGAATGCTAATGTCACAATTTAAATAATAAAACTAACTTTATAAGTAAGCGGAAATTACATGCTTTTAATTAAAGGATTATCAACAGTTACTTAAATTTTTAGCGATTTCGATTAAGTTTATTTATTTTCGGAATGAAACTTGGTAATCAATTTGCTGTATTTTCGTTAAAGTTCTATTATTAAACTATTAAACAGTTTTTTTCGGTTAGAATTTAGTTAAGATACATAACGTTTAAAATTTTGTTGCCGTTAATAATTGTTGTCATCTGATGCAAAAAAGTTTACTTTCATTAATTCTATATATATCAACATTATCCTGTTGTTTGGCTCAAACAACTATTCCCTTGAAAAAAGGTCGTTTACAACGAGTGGAGTCATTTCATTCAAAATTTGTTGCATCACGTAAGGTTGATGTTTGGTTACCGGATGGTTATGGAACGGATACAGCTAAACGTTATTCGGTTATTTACATGCATGATGGGCAGAATTTGTTCAATCCCAAAACTGCACATGGCGGGGTAGAGTGGCAGGTTGATGAAACGGTATCCAGTCTTATGAAGGATAAAAGAATGGTAGACTGCATTGTTGTGGGAATTTGGAACACAAATAAACGTATGCGGGAATATCAGCCTTCTAAACCTTTTAAATTAATGAGTGAGGATATTGAGAAAAGACTTACCTCAGAATATCATGGTTTACCTTTAGGTGATGAATATTTAAAATTTATTACGAAGGAACTTAAACCTTATGTGGATAAACGCTATAAAACATATACAGATAATTCGCATACAACTATAATAGGATCTAGCCTGGGAGCTTTGATTTCTTTGTATGCATTGTGTGAATATCCTGAGGTTTTTGGAAAAGCAGCATGCATGTCTACTCACTGGCCGGTAAGCTTAAAGGAAAACAATCCGGAAATAGGAAAGGCTTATGTAAGTTATTTGGAAAACAATTTACCTTCCAATAAGGACCATAAAATCTATTTTGATTATGGTACCAAAACTCTGGATAGTTTATACACTCCTTATCAAACAGAAATTGATAAAGTAATGCATAAAAAATGGCCAACAGGAAACTGGACAAGCATTAAATACGTAGAAGATGAGCATCGTGAATTGTTTTGGCAGCGTCGGTTTAACACACCATTGGAGTATCTTTTGGGAATTTAAAGCGCTTTAAATGCTCTTTTCCATAATAATAAAATCTACTCCGTCTTTTGAATATGTTTTATCAGTAGTTTGAAATCCAAATCGGAGGTAGAAGTTAATAGCAGAAGTTCGGGCATTACACCAAACCAGTTGGCATCCTTTGTCTGAACTTAATGCTAAAATGTGTTTTAAAAGTAAGGATCCGTAACCTTTTCCTTGATATTCGGGTAGCGTAGCAAATTTTCTGAATTGAGCCTCACCACCATTTATAAATAAAGAAATCACACTGATCAGCTTAGCTTCAACAAAAAGTCCAAAATGTAATCCTTTTTCATCTTCTGGTAGTTTTAACTCGGCAGGAGATTTATCCGGATATAAAACTGTCTGTCGGATTAATAAAACATCATCTGCGCTTACAACTTTAATCTCCATAAAAAGAATATAATCACGCAAAGCAATTCTATTGTGTCATCCTGAGGTACGAAGGGTCTGTTGGTTTCATACGAATCTGTTTCAGTGCTTCGTTCCTCAGCATGACAGCTAGGGTTGACTTTGCGCGAACTTTTACAAAGGAATATTTCCGTGTTTTTTTCTCGGATTTTTAACTGCTTTATTTTCCAGCATTTTAAATGCTTTGATCAGTTTTAAACGAGTCTCACTTGGCAAGATAACTTCATCCACAAAGCCACGTTCGGCAGCACGATAAGGGTTAGCAAACAGTTCGGAATATTCGCGTTCTTTTTCAGCAAGTTTCATATACTGATCATCCGCTGATGTGATTTCTTTTTTGAAAATAATCTCAGCAGCACCTTTTGCCCCCATTACAGCAATTTCGGCAGTAGGCCAAGCATAGTTAAGATCGGCTCCAATGTGCTTAGAGTTCATAACGCAATAGGCACCACCATAAGCTTTACGGGTAATAATGGTTATACGCGGTACGGTTGCCTCACAAAATGCATATAGCAATTTTGCGCCATGGTTAATAATGCCATTCCATTCCTGGTCTGTACCAGGTAAGAATCCCGGAACATCTTCAAATACTAACAATGGAATATTGAATGAATCGCAGAAGCGAACAAATCGGGCTCCTTTAGCAGATGCATGTATATCTAATACACCCGCAAGATAAGCCGGTTGATTGGCAACAATTCCAACACTGCGACCCCCAATTCGAGAAAATCCAACTACAATGTTTTCAGCATAGTTTTGATGAACTTCAAGGAATGAACCTTCATCGATCACATGGTTGATAATGTCACGGATATCATATGGTTGATTGGCATTAGTAGGTACAATTGTATCTAATACCGTACGGATCTCATCTCCTGAAGATTGATAATCCCAAAGGGCAGGGTCGTCTTCACAGTTTTGAGGCATATAACTCAAAAGCTGTTTTATATTATTGATACACTCAATTTCATTTACACATGAAAAATGGGTGACACCGGATTTGGTGGAGTGGGTAGAAGCTCCTCCTAATTCTTCGGCAGTAACCTCCTCATGAGTAACGGTTTTAACAACATTTGGTCCGGTTACAAACATGTACGAAGTGTTTTCAACCATTAAAATAAAGTCAGTTAATGCAGGCGAATAAACGGCACCGCCGGCACAAGGACCCATAATTGCTGAAAGCTGAGGAATAACTCCTGAGGCTAAAGTATTGCGATAAAAAATATCAGCATATCCACCTAATGAAACTACACCTTCTTGAATACGCGCTCCTCCTGAATCGTTCAACCCGATAATTGGAGCTCCATTTTTTAAAGCGAGATCCATTATTTTACAAATCTTCTCTGCATGTGTTTCTGATAAAGAACCTCCAAAAACAGTAAAATCTTGCGCATATACATAAGTAAGACGGCCATTTACAGTTCCCCAGCCTGTAATTACTCCGTCTCCAGGATAACGCTCCTCATCCAAGCCAAAATCTGATGTGCGGTGCGTAACAAACATCCCTATTTCTTCGAAAGAACCTTCATCCAATAAGAAGTGGATACGTTCGCGGGCGGTTAATTTTCCTTTTTTATGTTGACTGTCGATGCGTTTTTGTCCGCCACCTAAGCCGGCTTCCTCGCGTTTTTGCAGTAAATTATTGGTTCTTTCCACTTATAAGATTTATTGATTTTTGTCAAATTTAATAAAAACCTTAAGGTATAAAATTGAAATTGATTAGAATGACTGATATCATATTCTTTCTCCTTTATAAAGTGCATTATCTTTGGCGCCATGAATAAATTGAGACCAAAGTTCATATTGTTGATCCTATTATTTATAAGTTTTTCCTATTGCTCTCAAGCTCAGGCTTTACGTGATAGTATTTCTGCTGATTCATTATCAGCAGTGTGTATATCATTAAAAGGTACACCCTATAAGTATGGCGGTATTTCGCAGAATGGGTTTGATTGCTCAGGTTTTGTTTCTTTCGTTTTTGCAAAATTTGGAATTAATGTGGGACACTCTTCAGGTGCGTTTGGAGATATGGGAGAACGAGTGGCTATTGAAGATGCACAAATTGGGGATGTGATTGTATTTACCGGGACAAACAGTAAAAAAAGAAGTCCAGGACATGTGGGCATAGTAATCAGTATGAAGGATGAAGAGCTTGCTTTTATTCATTCTTCATCCGCGAAAAAAGACAGCGGAGTAAAAATTACGACCTATAAAACCAGTAACTATCCTGCAAGATTTTTGGAGATCAGGAGGATAGCTATTGTACAGTAATCTTTACTCCAGGGTTAGTTAAAATCTGAACTGCAAGCGCAGGTTTAATACATCATCTTTGATATCTTTAGCATAGCTGGCTATTGAAGTACTTTCATTTTTGACAATATCATAATAAAGGGCTAAACGGGCGTTCCCTTTCATGAGATTTAAATAGGCTCCCAATCCCCAGGTTGAATAAGCAATATCTCCTTCTGTGGTATTACTATTTTGAGCTCCAATTTCTTTACCGTTAACAAATGTGTTAGGATCATACCAGTCATATTTAACCATTAAATTTAATGGAGTAGTTCCGATCGTCTGATTAAAAGTAAAATAATAGCCATTAAATTCACGATTGTAGATATTTGTTAAAGGTTGAGCTCCAAAGCTCCTTGAAGATTGCGGTCCGTTGATGGTGGCCGAAGATGCTACTCCAGGC
>RCUT01001397.1_pt1 | contig 11577 bp, 9 predicted proteins | sample 2166171 | NCBI WGS metagenome assembly RCUT01 (sample SAMN09932757, study PRJNA488358) | compost metagenome | isolation source: compost soil in 4-hydroxybenzoic | place: Germany: Experimental Botanical Garden
ACGGAGAAGTTGGATTTGTTTACGCTTGGGAAGGGAATAAACAAGCAGGCGTTGGTGAACAAGAAATAATTCGTATTGAGAATAATAGAAAAATAGAGGTTGAAGTTCGTTTTGATAAGCCAATGAAAGGAGTTGCATACACTCCATTTACTACGATGCCGATTTCGAACAACGAAACCAAGGTTACCTGGGGCATGAGCAGCAAAATGAACTATCCATTAAACATCATTCTATTATTTATGAATATGGATAAAATGCTTGGAAAGGATGTTGAAGGGAGTTTAGAACTGTTAAAACAAAATTTAGAACACCAAAACTAGCAACGATGTCATTTCAAGCGTATTTAGATAACATTAAAATAAAGACGGGGAAATCACCTGATGATTTTAAAAAGCTAGCCGAGGAAAAGGGTTTACTGAAACCCGGGATAAAAGCAGGAGAAGTAGTAGCATGGCTAAAAAAAGATTTTGACTTAGGACACGGTCACGCGATGGCTATCTATAGTGTTTTCAAAGGATTAAATGAACAAAACACAGATAATACTATAGACAAACATTTTTCAGGTGAAAAAGAAAAATGGCTTTCAGTTTATAACACATTGATAAAGAAAATTCAATCATTTAGTACCGACTTAAAAACTGCTCCTGTTGCAAGTTATATCAGCCTTTTGAGAGGCGAACGGAAATTTGCTGTTGTACAAGTGACAAAAGACAGAATGTACATTGGCCTTAAATTAAAAGATCAATCACCTACTGAGCGATTTGAACTCGCCGGAAATTGGAACACACAGATGACACACAAAGTTGCTGTTATTTCTTCAAAGGAGTTAGACAAAGTTCTTTTCAGTTGGCTACAAAAAGCGTACGATCAAAATGCACCAAAGAAATAGGTAAAGCGCAGATATTAAAGCGACCGTCCAACAGCGGATTAAAGTGTTGCTAACCTTCGATCTTCTCGATCCAGTTCTTACTGGCGTTTGCCAGTATCAGTATAGTATTTTGCTTTCCGGCTTTAAATGCATGATCAGCATCCTCAATCTCTACTAAGGTAGCCAAGGGCAACGAAGAGCAAACTGATTCGATCAAATCCCAAGTGGCTAGTGTATCGCGGGTTCCCTGCAGAAAAAGCATGGGTATCTTCAGCTCCTTCAAATGCTCGGCACGTTCCACAGCCGGTTTGCCTGCCGGGTGAAGGGGAAATCCATAAAAAATAATTCCTTTAACTATTGGGTTAGGTTGAAGTGCTAAATATTGCGAACTCATTCGCCCGCCAAAAGATTTGCCGGAAACAAACAGCGGAAGCGAAGGAAATAACTCATGCGCTTTATGAATAACCGCTTCAATGGTTTTGTGCGCTACTGCCGGCGGATCGGGCCTTCCTTTTTTCTGCTCTGTAAAAGGAAAATTAAACCTTAATGTAGCAATGCCCATCTCCGCTAATGATTCTGCCAATGCTACCATGAAGGAATGATTCATGTCGGCGCCAGCACCATGTGCCAGCGTCAGCACACAGCTAACGTTCTCCGGAACAATACATTCGGCCGAGATCGAACCAATGCCTGTAGAAACCGGTATGGATAACGATTGAGTGTTCATTCTTAATTAACTATTAGTCGTTCGTGGAATGTTGATTTTGCACACATTTAATAAATATACATAACTAATTTCTTTGCTTGTGTCCTCCTTATATTGAATAGAGCAACCTTAATTTTTTAAACGCTACCCATCTAACTCAGATAGTTAGCGTGCTGCAATCCTACGGATAGATATTTGTTTTGTCATTCGAAACTATTTTCCAGTTAAATAGTAAAGGCATTTTGGGCCTTCGACTTAACAGATGAAAATATATAGTATACAATTCAAGGAGATTTACTTTCTTTAATTTTCAATTTTGATAATATTGATTAAGTTTGACATTATTGAGGGTATAAATGTTTAATCAAAACTCAAGTTCTTCTGAAGATTCTTTACTTCTTAATCAAATAAAAGGTGGGAACAAAGCTGCTTTCGATTCTTTATATCAAAAATATTGGAAACAGGCTTTTAATAGTGCCTACAAACGTTTGAATGATTCGGATAGAGCTCAGGATGTCATTCAAGATGTTTTTACACAGTTGTGGATAAGAAGGGAAGAAATTGAAATTGAAAACATAGGAGCTTATTTGCACATTGCTGTGCGAAATAAGGTTTTTAATTTGATTGATAAGGAAGAACGGTATACAGCTATGCCGGATCTGATTTTTCAATTAGAAAATGCAGTTGACAGAGCCGACGCTAAACTGCTTCACAGAGAACTTATTGAGGCCCTTGAAGCATTAATTGCTACCTTACCTTTGCAACAACAAACAATATTTAGGCTACGACACTACGAAGGACTAACTACTGCTGAAATTGCGTCGAAACTTCAAATTTCACCCAAAACTGTCCGAAACCTATTGGGAAGATCACTCGCCAAACTGCGAAAATCTATCTTCCTTATCTTATTATTTTCCTTCCTCTGAAATAATTTCCACAGCGACTTTTAAGACAATGTATATTTTTCTTAAAAAAATTGTAACTGCTTGTGGGCCATTTTCAATTTAAGCGGTCATGTATTATAAATGACCTTTTATGTCAATTATTGATAAGCATATTTTTTTTGAAATTTTAAGGAAGTATCAGCAAGGACAAGCTTCAGCAGAAGAAATACGTTTTTTGCATGCGTATTACCATTCATTTGAAGTTTACCCGGATTTTCTTGTTCCAGAAAATGAGCATTTACATGCAAAGCTTGAAAGAGAAATCAAGAATGCAGTTGATAATCAATTGAATCAATATCAGAATGGTATTAAGCGAAGAAAATTACAAAAGCTTGCATTTAAATATGCTGCTGCTGCAATTCTAATCTTATCAGTAGGTTCTTATTTCATTATAAGTAAAAAACAGGGAACTAAAAAAACTGAACAGGAATTAAGCCTGGCCACTCGTATTGTTCCGGGAGGCAATAATGCCATTTTAACTTTAGCGGATGGATCAACAGTTGTTCTTAACGATATTAAAAATGGAGTAGTGGCTAATGAAAATAATGCTGTGATTACTAAAAATGGGGATGATCAGATAGTTTATACCTTAAACAAGAATAGCTCGTCTGTTAAAGTTTCCCAAAATGTGTTAGCCACACCCAAAGGAGGCACCTACCATGTAGTGTTACCGGACGGCACTAAAGTCTGGTTAAATGCAGCTTCTTCATTGACTTATCCAACGGAGTTCATTGGTAAGGAGCGAATAGTAAAGGTAAATGGAGAAGCTTATTTTGAAGTAGCTCACAACGAAACAAAACCTTTTAAAGTAATAGCTGCAAATCAAGAAGTTGCGGTATTGGGTACGCATTTTAATGTTAACAGTTATGCAAGCGAAGCGGCTGTTAAAACTACACTCCTACAGGGATCTGTACGTGTTTCCTTAATTGAGAATGAACGTACAAAACAAACTTCAGTAGTAATATTGAAACCAGGTCAGCAATCACTTAGTAACCAATATCTAGTGGTACAACAGGCTGACATTAAACAAGTAATGGGCTGGAAAAATGGCGACTTTATTTTTAAGAGAGCCCCGTTAGATGAAATAATGAGAGAGCTGGAAAGATGGTACGATATAGAGGTTGAGTTTACTACAGATATCCGAATAGATCGAACGTATAGTGGATTACTTTCCAGAAGTAAAAACCTTGCAACTGTTTTAAAAATGCTCAAATCAACTGGTCAAATAAAGTTTGAAATTGAAGGAAAGAAAATAAAGGTTACCGAAATCAATTAGAAAATCACCCTTAATCCAATTCAATAATATGAGAAAAGTTTACAACCCGGATCCATAACAAAAGACAAAATGAATTGGCCAAAAAAAAGCCAGAAATGTTCGAGCATTTCCGGCTAAAGTTTGGTTGATTTCATTAATTCCGACACTAATCGGCATTGTGACAAACAATTATTAATGAACCCATGTGAAGTGCATTAAAGTGAATAATTATGCGCACCTCACATCTAAACCAGTATCAAAAGTATGAAATTTCACAATAATTACTCATACAGGCCACCAACCGGTATGATTAAATATTTACTGATTATGAAGCTAATCTTTGTAATATTAACGGTTACCATTCTCCATGCGAGTGCCAATTCATTTGGACAAAGCGTTTCAATCCGTGAAAATAATATTGCACTTGTTAATGCAATTAATGAAATCAGAAAGCAAACCGGATATGATTTCTTTTACAACGATCGCTTGATTGATAATGCAAAAAAAGTTGATTTAAACTTAAAAAATGTATCAATTGATGAGGCTCTTAAGGCATGCTTTGCTGATCAGGACTTAATTTATACCATTGATGATAAAATTGTAACCATTAAACCCAAAGAGGTAAGTATTGTTAACAAGATTATTAACTATTTAGCGCTTATAGAGGTAAAAGGTTTGATCCTCGATGAGAAGGGACAACCTTTACCTGGAGCTACTGTAATTGCTAAAGGAACAGCTAAATCTGTAATTACAGATGCCGAAGGCCGCTTCATTTTATCAGCAGACCAAGGAAGCACCCTTGTTGTTATCTATGTGGGATATAAGAAAAAAGAAATTCAAGTTCAGTCAAATTCGGTTACCATACAAATGGTTCCAGATGTTGCCAACCTGGACCAAGTACAGGTAATTGCCTATGGAACCACTACTCGAAGGTTAAATACGGGAACCGTTGCAAAAATAAAAGGAGAAGATATCCGAAATCAACCGGTAGAAAACCCCGTATTGGCACTCAGTGGCAGATTACCCGGTGTTCAAATTACGCAGGCAAGCGGTAATCCAGGTGCTCCTGTAAGTGTAATTATTCGCGGAAAAAGTTCTTTGGGGGCAAGCTCAGAACCTTTATATGTAATTGATGGAGTGCCATTCGCACACGCATTAGGAAACGTTACTTTTGCTACCGGTACTTCGGCTCAAACCTTAGGTGGTCTAATGAGTGGAACTGCAGGCACCAGCCCGTTTGTAAATATCAACCCTGCGGATATTGAAAGCATGGAAGTGTTAAAAGATGCAGATGCCACCGCTATTTATGGCTCAAGAGGAGCTAACGGTGTAGTGCTCATTACCACAAGAAGGGCTAAGGCGGGTAAAACAACATTAGATTTCAGTTTTAATTCAGGATGGTCAAGACCATCCCGCCTTCCAAAAATGCTAAATACGCAACAGTATGTGGCCATGCGTAAAGAGGCTTTTAAAAATGATGGTATTGTCCCAACAACAGCAAATGCAACCGATTTAATGGTATGGGATACCACTCGTTATACAGATTGGACTAAACTTTTACTTGATAAAACCGCGCGTAGTTATGATAGTCAGCTACGCTTATCAGGTGGTGGGCAGCAAACGCAATTCTCTTTGGCGGCAGGATATCATCGTGAAACACCTCCCTACTATGGCAATATGTATGATGATAGAGTAAACCTGCACTCAAATATAAATCACCGTTCTTCAGATGATAAGTTTTCGGTTTCATTTAATGCAACTTACAGCACGGATAAAAATAATTTTGTTACATCAGACATTTTAAACGGAATTAACACAATTCCTAATGCTCCTTACCCAATTGATTCACATGGTAACTTAGTTTGGAGAGATCAGGGTATTAACTTCACCAATCCATTATCATATACTGAGAAAAAGTACATAGGCCTAACTGAAAATATGCTTTCGAGCATTAACATGGGCTATAATATTGCTAATGGCTTACGGTTAAAACTTGATGCAGGGTTTAATCTATTGAAGCTCGATCAAACAACTACAAATCCGTTAAAATCACAAAGCCCATTTAACACAAATGCCATTAGTTCAGCAGAATTTTTCAATCAATCTCAAAAGAACTGGATTGCAGAGCCGCAGGCAGAATATACGAAACAGTGGGGTAAAAGCCATTTGCAGGTATTAGCAGGGGGAAGTTTCCAGGAACAGGAAGGATCTAACGAAAGAATAAGTGCAAGTGGTTACACTAATGATGAGCTATTGTTAACACCGGGTCCTGCTGCTACTAAAAGCGTCACTAGTTCATACAGTAAATACCGGTACACTGCTGGATTTGGACGTATAAGCTATAACTGGGCAGGCAAATATTTAGTAAATATTTCTGCCCGTCGAGATGGTTCAAGCAGGTTTGGGCCGGGTAAACAATTTGGTAATTTTGGAGCAATAGGAACAGCTTGGATATTTTCAGAAGAAAGTTTTATGAAAAACCTGTCCTTTCTCAGTTTTGGTAAATTGAGAGCAAGTATGGGGGTTACAGGAAATGACCGTGTAGGAAATTATCAATACATATCGCAATGGCTCCCTACCTCAGCTGCCGTTCCATATCAGGGAACATCTGGAATTTATCCCTATAATTTGGAAAACCCTGACTATGCCTGGGAACGAAATAAGAAATGGGAAATGGCAATGGAGTTATCCTTCCTGAATGATAGGATTTATGTAAGTGCAGACTATTACTTAAATAGGACTGATAATCAATTAACAGGACTAACGCTCCCGTCGCAGGTAGGGTATTCATATGTTAATGCAAACAGAGATGCTATACTTCAAAACTCTGGTTGGGAACTCATGCTTAATACAACCAATATTCAATCAAAAGAATTCAGTTGGAAAACCTCATTCAATCTTACCATTCCACGTAATAAATTAATAGCTTATCCGGGATTGGAAGATACTTATTATGCCAGTGTGTGGTCAATCGGGCAGCCTGTAACAATTTCTAAGTGGATTAAATATGAAGGTGTTGATCCTAGCACTGGTTTACATAAACTAACAGGAACCTCACTACCCAAAGATCAAACAGAGGTTTATGATTTAGCTCAACGTTATTACGGTGGATTACAAAACACACTTAGCTATAAAGGATTTACACTGGATTTCTTTTTCCATTTTGTAAATAAACTGGGTAAGACCAGCATCTTGTTCAATGCTCCGGGAACCCGATCTAATCAATCTATTGAAGTACTTGATAGATGGCAAAAGCCTGGTGACATTACAAATGTTCAGCGATTTACAACAACAGGTACTGCTGCGACTAACTACAGTTATTATGCTAACTATTCTGATGCGCGTATTTCAAATGCATCTTTTATACGACTAAAAAACATATCACTTTCTTACCAGTTAGATAAAAAGCTCGCGCAGAAAGTAAAAGCTGAAAATATTCGGATGTATTTACAGGCCCAAAACTTGTTCACCATCAGTCCGTACAAAATTGGAGATCCTGAAACAATGAGTTTCAATTCTATGCCTCCGTTGAGTACAATGACAGCTGGCCTTCAGGTAATGTTTTAGTCTCCAATCATTAAGTATAAACATTATGTATTTAAAAAATAAAATCCAATATATAGCTAAAATAAGCAATAGGCTGGCTGTGCGCAGTTTTTTAATATTGACAGTACTTTTATGTTCATGTAAGGAGTTTGTAACTGTTGAAAACCCACCGGACATTTTAACCAGTGATAAAATATTTACCAGTGATAAATCGGCTACAGCTGCGATGTTATCTATTTACATCGATATGATGAACGATCAATACGGCAGCAATGGATCGTTTGTATGCTTTTCAATGTCAGCGCTTGGAGGTATGTCGGCAAATGAGCTATCGTGGACTCAAAGTAATACGTCAGCTCCTCTATACCAACAATTCTATGATCATAACTTAACGCCCGACAACTCATATGTAGGGGCTCTTTGGAGTGATGGCTATATGTATATTTATAGAACCAATGCCATTATTAAAGGACTTACAACGGCAAGTGGAATGACTGAAGCAACAAGAAAACAACTGGAAGGAGAAGCCAAATTTATGAGGGCCTTCTGCTATTTCTATCTTGTTAACTTATTTGGAGATGTTCCCCTGGTATTAAATACCAATTATCAAGAAAACATGCTTCTTCCGCGTACCCCAACGAGTAAAGTATGGGAACAGATTATTGCTGACCTAAAGGATGCTAAAGTATTATTGTCAGACATTTACCCAACTGCTGAACGTCTTCGTCCTAACCGTTGGACTGCAAGTGCTTTATTAGCCCGGGCCTATTTATATAATAACAGGTGGCAGGATGCAGAGAACGAGTCTGATGCAATTATTTCTTCAGGAGTCTATGCTGCTAGTTTGCCTCCATTAAACGAAGTCTTTAAAAAGGAAAGCGCTGAAACGATTTGGCAATTACAGCCAGTGAGGGCTAATTCAAACACTGTGGAAGCTGGACAATTTCTTGTTATTGGCGATACACGACCAAATTTTGAATTATCGCAAGGATTGTTAAATGCGTTTGAACCCAATGATAACCGAAAAACCAATTGGATTGGGTTCAGCAATCCTGTAAACCCGACCTGGGCGTTTCCGGCAAAATATAAAGCAGGAGTAGGAGCGGTAACCGAATACTATGTTGTATTCAGACTTACAGAGCAATACCTTATAAGAGCTGAAGCGCGTGCTCAACTCAGCAAACTATCGTTAGCAACGGCCGATTTGGATAAGGTTCGCCAGCGAGCAGGGTTATCTTCAACCACTGCAAGTGATAAGCCCTCCATTTTACTCGCTATCGAAAAGGAGCGTCAGGTGGAATTTTTTGCTGAATGGGGACATCGATGGTTAGATTTAAAAAGAACAAACAGAGCTGAAGTTATTTTGAAACCACTTTCTCCTCCTGATGCCTGGAAACCAGGTTCAGAGCTATTTCCTATTCCGGATCTTGAGATAAGGGCTAATCCTTACTTGGTACAAAATTCAGCTTATTAATAAGGACTAGAAACAGTGCCGTAAAGATTCTTTAAGAATTCATTTGATGAACTAAAATCACAAACATTAGCAATTTAATTACAAATGAGAATATTATTAACATTATTATTAGCACTACCATACTCACTTTTTGCACAAGAAGTAACCTATACAATAAATGGTAAGATTGAAAATATAAAAGCACCGGCGAAGGCTTATTTGTCTTATACTTTAAAAGGGAAAAGGGTTATTGATTCTACCATTATCAAAAGCAATACTTTTGCCTTTACAGGTAAAATTACAACCCCTTTACTTGCTAAAATATTGATTGATCACAATGGGCAGGGACTTCAAACGAAAATGGACGAAAAATCACTTTATTTAGCAGAAGGGAATGTGCAATTAATAACCAAAGACTCCGTAAAAAATGCAGTGCTAAAAGGATCAAAAATAAATGAAGATTACAGTAAGTATCAAAAACTACTGGCTGATCCTGAAAAAATTATTAGTGGTTTGAACGATAAATGGATGAAAGCAACTGATGAGCAACGAAAAGATCAGACATTCGCTGATGGGTTGAAGAAGATTTATGACCCTGCTTCTGAAGAAAAAGTAAAGCTTCAAAAACAATTTATCCAAGAGAATCCAGATAGCTACATTAGTTTGATTGCTTTAAGAGAAGTTGCCGGCAGTATCATTGATATCGATATAGCAGAACCCCTCTTTAATAACTTATCTGCTGTTAACAAAAATACTAAAACAGGTATTGATTTCGCCAAGCGTTTAAGTACTGCACGTGCCACTGCTGTAGGCGCTATAGCCCCTGAATTTACTCAAATAGATTCATTAGGAAATAGTATCAAACTTTCTGACTTCAAAGGCAAATACGTACTGATTGATTTCTGGGCATCTTGGTGTGGTCCTTGTCGTGCAGAGAACCCTAATGTGGTAAAAGTTTATGAAAAGTTTAAAGATAAGAACTTTACCATATTGGGAATTTCTCTTGATCAAAAGAAAGGTGCATGGTTGAAGGCTATTAATGACGATAAACTTGTGTGGACTCAAGTATCAGATCTCAAATCATGGGAAAATGAAGTAGCGAAATTATACGACATTCGTAGTATACCTGCTAATCTTTTACTTGATAAAAACGGTAAAATAATAGCTAAGAACTTACGCGGAGAAAAACTGGCTGAAGTATTGACACAATATATTGAAAACTAAACGTCAATATTTTGAAAAACAACCGAGTGAAATAAAAGACTTTTCTTCATAGTAACATAAGTCAAAGGGGGGGGCGAAAGCTCTCCCTTTTTATTTAATATAAAAAATCCCTTAAACCGTTATAAGAACCTGAAACATTGGTTACTATTCAAATTCTTACCTTTACACAATGGAAGCACTGCAACAAATAACAGAATTTAAATCCTCTCCTGAACTGGTTGACAAACTGAATCAGTATGGCATCCGAAAGAATTATAAATCAGGCAGTATTATCCTTAACGAGGAATCGCCTATTCGTTCCATTCCTATTGTTACCAAAGGGGCGCTGAAAGTTATCAGGACCGAAGAGGATGGCCGAGAAATTTTACTGTATTATATAAAGGCAGGAGAAAGCTGCATTATGTCTTTCCTGGGTGGCTTGCATAATGAAACAAGTAAAGTAAAAGCAGAAGTTGAAGAAGATGCCGAAATCCTTTTCCTCCCTGTTGATAAAGTGTCCTTATTCATCAAAGAATATCCGCAATGGCTGGATTATATCTTCCGTTTATATCACAAACGATTTGAAGAATTGCTGGAAGTGATTAACGCTACAGCATTTAAGAAAGTAGATGAACGTTTACTGACGTTGTTGCATAAGAAGAAGGATTTAACAGGAAATAATACCTTAAACATCACCCATGAGCAATTGGCGAATGAATTGGGTACTGCACGTGTGGTAGTGTCAAGGCTGCTGAAACAGTTGGAAGAAATAGGCGCCGTTCGCCTGGGCAGAAATAAAATTACCCTTATGTAACTTAAGTAGCTGTGCAGGTTTTTAAGTTGATGCAACTTTGCAGCATCAATTTTAACAAGCATGGACACAGCAGTATTATTGGCTTCCATTTTTATTGGTACACCATCAGGACCGATCGCTAACAGGAGCGTTATTTTAAGCATTCCTATACTGGTGCCTTATTTTGTGGCTGCAGTTTTTGCAACTACTTATTCGCATTCCATTGCTGGTACTACAAGTACTATTTACCTCCCTTCTTTCTTCAAAAATGCATTGCTGAATATCAAAACAACTATAGTGTTTGGTATTCCGTCCATTGCAGCCCTACTCTTCAACAAGGCATTATATGGTGTCTTCCAACCGTCTTTTGCAATCGGCAATATTCTCGAAGCATGGCACTCTTCCCAAAGAATTAACTGAGCATAAATTAAAACCAGCTTTCGCGTGGATTGCATTGTAAAAGGTATATAAATCATCAGAAAAACAAACAATCATTCAATAATCTAATAACTAAATATTATGTCAAAAGAACAGTATTACGAAGTAAACTTACAATGGAATGATGGAAGAACAGGCTCATTATCATCACCTGTTTTAAATGAAACAATTACATGTGCAACACCACCCGAGTTTCCGAATGGCGTTCCCGGCATCTGGTCGCCTGAACATTTGTACGCCGCTACAATTAACAGTTGTTATATGTCAACCTTTTTGGCTGTTGCTGAAAATTTCAAATTGCCATTCAGCGATTTTTCATGTAAAACAGTATGTAAGCTGGAAGTGGTTGAAGGTAAATACTTGATTACCGA
>RCUT01001398.1_pt1 | contig 11575 bp, 10 predicted proteins | sample 2166171 | NCBI WGS metagenome assembly RCUT01 (sample SAMN09932757, study PRJNA488358) | compost metagenome | isolation source: compost soil in 4-hydroxybenzoic | place: Germany: Experimental Botanical Garden
CGCTTGTAGAAAATACAACGTACTCTATAAATTTTGGAAACTCAATTTCTGATGTTACTGAATCGAACCCAGTAAAAAATTACCGTTATGTATTCTCAACTGGAAATTACATCGACTCTTTAAAAATATCGGGTACTGTAAATTACGTGATCGATACATCAAAATTAAAAAACGTAATTATTGCCTTGTATCCTACCGACAAAGAAACACTTTACAAACAAAAACCAATTTTATATACAAGCATTACAACCGGAGGAAAGTTTGAACTAAACAATATAAAAAATGGATCGTACAACATTTATGCAATTGCCGACGATAATGGTAACAAACGTTTTGATGAAGAAGAATATTTAGGATTCTTAGATAAACCTGTCGATTTACAAAAAGACAGTACTACGCTGAATTTTACAATTTCCCCACAGATTCCTAGGAAAACGAGAGTAAGAGAAAATAAATATTATGAAGGAAAAATCTTGATTAAATTAAATTACCCGGATGACTCTGTAAAATATAATGTGCTATTCCCGGAAGATTTCAAAAATAAAATCAGCTTAGAAAAAGCAACATCAGATTCTGTGTCTATTTGGTTGCCTAGCACTAAATTTGATTCAACAAGGATTGAGCTAACCAAACAGGGAAAACCATTCGATACAATCTTAGTGAGAAATTTTAATCAAGATCCTAAAATGGCTCCGATAAAAATTACAGATAATTTAACTTCAGAATTATTAAAACCTGGTGATACCTATAACCTGATTTTTTCACGTCCTTTAAAGGATTTGGACAAAACCAAAATTGAATTATTGGAAGACAGTGTAAAAAAAACAAACTTTACAGTAAGCCTAAAACCTAATGCAATAAGAGAATACATAGTAACTTATAGTTGGGATACAACTAAAACTTACGAAATCAACATTAAGGAAAATCAACTTGCCGACGTTTTTGGAAAAACTAACTCCTCTTATAAGCGAAAATTCATACCAGACTCAACGGCAAATTATGGAACTGTATCAGCTAATTTTTCTATTGCTCCTGGTAAACAATATATAGCCCAAGTCTTAACATCTTCAAATGAAGTTGTAAGAGAACTACTTATTTCTGAAAACAAAGTTTACTATTTTACTATTGTAAATCCAGACAGGTACAAACTTCGATATATCGAAGATGTCAACAAAAACGGAAAATGGGATATTGGTCAGGTAGAAAAAGGAATACAACCAGAACCCGTTTTTTATTATAAAGATGAAATTGCAGTTCGGGCAGGCTGGGAAATTGAAATAAATATTAACCTTAATTGATTTCTGTCGTACAATAAAGAAATACTATTAACTACTTATATGCATCCCATTCTTTCAAAGAATCAGTTCTTCATTAAAGAACATGTTGGCATGTTCAAAGCCGCTAACAATTTCGACATCCTGGACCTTGAAACGCAAGAAACATTAATGTTATGTCGCGAACCAAATTTAGGTTTCTTTACAAAAATGTTTCGTTTTACTGATTACAAACGCATGACTCCGTTTGAAATCAAAATTACTGACAACTCTCAAAATGAATTAATTACTATCAAAAGAGGGGTTTCAATATTCCTTTCAAAAGTTGATGTACTAGATCAGAGCGGAAAAGTTATTGGTAAATTCAAACAAAAATTCTTTTCTATTGGTGGAAAATTTGATGTATTAGATTCGGATGAAAGACCAATCTGTACACTCAAAGGAAAATGGACTAGCTGGGATTTTTCATTTATGAAAGGTGATGTTCAATTAGCAAAAGTGACTAAAAAATGGGCTGGCTTAGGAAAAGAATTATTTACTAGTGCTGATAATTATGTTCTCCAAATCGAAGACCATGTACCACAAAATTCAGACGAAAGAAAATTAATTCTTGCAGCTGTAATGTGTATAGACATGGTTCTTAAAGAATAATAATACATTAATGTAAAATAAAAAACTCCGGAAAATTTTCCGGAGTTTTTTATTTATTCTCTAAACCAATCAGAATACATTATATATCTGCCTGGTAATGTATCTAACAATAGACGCTGCTCATCAGTAATTGGTTTTATTTTTTTTGCAGGAACTCCGGCATATAAATATCCCGATTCACATACTGTATTTTCCAACACAATTGCTCCAGCCGCAATAATACAATATTCATTTACAACAGCATTATCCATTACAATCGCACCCATTCCAACAAGCACATGATCTTTTAAAATACAACCATGCACTAATGCATTGTGTCCGATGTTTACATTATTCCCGATAATAGTTGCAGCTTTCTGATAAGTACAATGGATAACTGCTCCATCCTGTATATTACAATTATCGCCTACTGTAATAAAATTAACATCTCCCCTAACAACTGCGTTAAACCAAACACTACAGTTTTTCCCCATTTTAACATCACCGACAATTGTAGCATTATCAGCTAAAAAACAATTGTCATCAAATTGTGGATGCTTTCCTTCAACTGGTTTTATAAGAGCCATAACTTTATATATGATTACACAGATTATATATATGATTACACAGATTCTTATTTTATATTTCAGATTTCAATGAGTTAGATCAGTGTTATCAAAAATTAATCGGTGTAATCCAAAAAACTAAAATATTGAATCAACTAAATTACCATTATCTTTTTCAGGATAATCAGTTGTGTAATGTAGGCCGCGACTTTCCTTACGTATTATTGCACCTTTAATCACTAAAAAAGAAATCTGAATTAAATTTCGTAATTCACAAAGCTTCATAGAAATCTTAGTACTCTTGTAAAATAATTCAGTTTCGTTATACAATAATTCAAGTCTTCTTTTTGCTCTGTCTAAACGAAAATCAGAACGAACAATCCCCACATAATCACTCATTAATCGCTGCATTTCTCGCAAATTGTGTGTAACTAAAATATCTTCGTTAGATTTTACCGTATTAGTATCATTCCATGAAGGAATTCCTTCTTGAATAGTGAGTGACTCAATATCCTTAATAGCTGATTGGTAACTACGTTCTGCAAAAACCAAAGCCTCTAATAAAGAATTGGATGCTAAACGATTAGCACCATGCAAACCAGTTGAAGAACATTCACCGCAGGCATACAATTGTTGTATTGAAGATTTACCCCACTCATCAACCAAAATTCCTCCACACATATAATGAGCAGCTGGCACAACCGGAATCATATCTTTGCTCATATCAATTCCTATACTTAAACATTTAGCATAGATATTTGGAAAATGTCGCAATAATTCATCTTTAGCCACATGACGAATATCCAGGTAAACAAAATCATCCCCAGATTTTTTCATCTCAGCATCAATTGCACGTGCTACAATATCGCGTGGAGCTAATGATTTTCGTTCATCATATAACTGCATAAACTCATCACCGTTCCTGGTTTTCAACACACCACCTGCACCACGAACTGCTTCTGAAATTAAAAATGAAGGATATTCACCTGGATTATACAATGCAGTAGGATGAAACTGAATAAACTCCATATTCCTAACCTTACCTTTTGCACGATAAACCATTGCAATTCCATCGCCAGTTGCAATAACCGGATTCGTTGTACTTGAATAAATATGACCAGCTCCGCCTGAAGCCATCATAGTAACTTTCGAAAGAATTTTTTCAACCTTATTATTTTCAGTATTTAAGGCATAAATACCATAACAAGTAATATCAGTTGATTTCTTATCAACAGCTACACCTAAATGATGTTGAGTAATTAAATCGACAGCAAAATAATGAGTGAGAATTTCAATGTTTGGATGTTTGTGGATTTGTTCGAGAAGGGAGCGTTCAATTTCAAAACCTGTAATATCTTTATAATGTAGAACTCGATGTTCAGAATGTCCACCCTCTTTGGCTAAGTCATAATGTCCTGACCGATCTTTATCAAAATTTGTCCCGTATTCTATAATCTCATTGATTCGATCGGGTCCTTCTTTTACGACTATTTCCACAATACTCTTATCACAAAGCCCATCCCCGGCAATCAATGTATCTTGAATGTGTTTTTCAAAAGAATCAGACTTATCAACAACTACTGCAACACCGCCCTGGGCATATTTTGTATTTGATTCATCTTCATTAGCCTTTGTAACGATACAAACAGTACCATGTTTGGCAGCTTTAAGTGCAAACGACAGTCCGGCAATTCCCGAACCGATAACTAAGAAATCTACTCTCTTCATTTATTAATCGCTAAGTACCAGATACACAGAATAATTACGAAGAATACTGTTGATTTATACCTAAAAAACATAACAACATTCTGTTTGTTTATTCTTCTACCGTGATTCTATTTATAATATGTTAATAAGTATAGCAAAGATGTTAATTTTGTGTTTGAAAAAAGTAAGCAAGTTTTAAAAAGAGGGTAAAACTTCAAGTTTTGAACAACTACCCTATAATCTTTCCCAAGTGTGTTCAAAGATATCAACACGATATACTATAATCCACACTACACAAATAATAAACATGAAAACTGTTTACTAAAAAAGTTGACTTTAATAATATCCATAAAATCAGTAAGTTGACTTTAAACTAATGTTAAAAGAATGTTAGTAACTAATTAATAACAAAAAAGACAACGATAATTAATAAAACTTATTCACCAAACTAACACTATAATAAGAGGCAACATTTTAAAAATTTTAAATCTTTTATTTTTATTTAGAATGTTAGTTAAACAACAATAAAAAAAATGACAGGAACCGTGGCCCCCGCGAATTCGCTTGAAAAAGGATATTTGGATTATCAGGTTGATCCTACGTTGGATTTATTTGAAGAAATTGAAAAACTGAAGAAAGAGAAAAATGCTGTAATTCTTGCGCATTATTATCAGGAACCAGATATTCAGGATATTGCCGACTATATAGGTGATAGTTTAGGACTTTCTCAACAAGCTGCAAAAACAGATGCTGACATTATCGTTTTTGCGGGTGTGCACTTTATGGCTGAAACTGCTAAAATACTTTCTCCACATAAAAAGGTGTTATTACCTGACTTAAATGCTGGTTGTTCACTGGCCGACACTTGTCCGGCCGATCAGTTTGCACTTTTTAAACAAAAATATCCAGATCATACAGTTATTATGTATGTAAACTCTACAGCTGATATTAAAGCAATGAGTGATATTGTTTGTACATCAACCAATGCGGTACAAATTGTGGAAAGTTTGCCAAAGGACGAAAAAATCATTTTCGGTCCGGATAAAAACTTAGGTGCTTATGTAGCTAAAAAAACGGGCCGCGATATGGTTCTGTGGCAAGGATCATGTATGGTACATGAAATTTTTTCACTAGAGAAAATCACTAAACTTAAAAATCGTCATCCGGAAGCTGAATTTATTGCTCACCCTGAATGTGAAGATGCAGTACTGAAACTAGCTGATTATATCGGATCAACAACAGGATTATTAAAATATGCAATCAATAGTCCGAAGAAAGAATTTATTGTAGCAACAGAATCCGGAATTATTCATCAAATGCAAAAAGCTGCTCCGGATAAAGTATTTATTCCAGCTCCTCCAAATAACAATTGTGCTTGTAATGATTGTCCACACATGAAGTTGAATACGTTGGAAAAGTTATATTTATGTATGAAATATGAATTACCTGAAGTTAAAATGGATGAAGAGCTAATTAAAAAGGCTGTGAAACCAATTGAAAGAATGTTGGAAATTTCTGCTAAATATGGGTTATAATTATTTTAGAATATAAATAATAGTTAACAAAAAGATATTCAAACAAGGATATCTTTTTGTTTTAATAGAGGTATTTTTATTTTTGATAATAGTTGAAGTATATCTGATAATAAACCTTCGGTATATTCCTACTAATTAACCAAACAAAAATACTTTCATGAAAAAACTACTATTACTCTTAGGAGCAGGCATTTTATTTGTTTCTTGCAGCAAATTAGATGAAACAAAGCCGGATGAAACAACATTACCTGTAGAAAAAAGATTAAAATTTAACATTTATGCAGGTACTGATTATAGTGATGCTAAATATGATGCAACAACAGCTTTAATCAAACTGCAAGCTATAAATAAAAAGAGAGCAACTGGAGTTGAACAGATATTGTGGGAAACAACAGTTGAGGAGCGTCAGATTAAATTATATCCATTAGCTAATAAACCTATAGTTGTAGAGAAATCGATTACTAATGTAATTGACAAGGACGATGAGATCCGTTACTACTATAAAGTAACTTATAAGTACAATAACGGAGCAACGACCAGCAACTCAGAAAAATCTGAAGTTTTCGAAAATGGAAATATGGCTAAGCAATTAGGAATTAGTCTGTAATCCCACTTAGATAAAACTAATTTTGAAAAGGAATCATTGATTATCGATGATTCCTTTTTTGTTTTTAAAGAAATGAGAAAACCTGATTACACTTCTTTTGGATTATCAACATCAATGAATCCGAAATTAAGATCGGTTGTTGAAAAACACCTTTTAATAGACCTACACTATTAGTGTAAAAAAGAGAACCTGAAATTTGCTTGGTCGCAAAGTTGTATAGGAAACAATACCATTTATTTGGATGGAGTATTGGAAAACTTTTCCGGGATATTACTGTATGATATAAATGATAATCTAATTATTAACGGTTGGATGGAATTTATTCATTCAGGCGAATTCTTTATTAATAAACTAATTTATAAAGATGAGCCTGGAATACCTGATCATATTTGGAATAGGATTCATACAGCTATACGACCATTATACCTAAGAGGAAGACGCTAAATTTTCAAAATTTTTTTCCCGCTTCGCGGATTATATGTGATGAATAAAGAATTGATTATAGAAGAAACGGTAGCTTATGTAAAAAGTGAGCTGGTGGGTACAGAAAGTGGCCATGATTGGTGGCATATTTACCGCGTGTGGAAAAATGCACAACTTATAGCATCAGGCGAAATTGCGGATGGGTTTGTAATTGAGCTTGGCGCTTTGCTTCATGATATAGCTGATGCAAAATTTCATAATGGTGATGAGGAAATAGGTCCACGAAAAGCGGAGTCATTTTTAAAAGGAATGGGTGTTGATGAAGCTGTTATTGAGCATGTGAAAAACATCATCCGATTTATTTCCTTTAAAAATGGTGATCAGCGACACCTGTTTAATTCAAAGGAATTAGAAATTGTGCAGGATGCTGATAGGCTGGATGCAATTGGAGCTATTGGTGTGGCAAGAGCATTTAATTATGGAGGTTTTAAAAATCGTACAATCTACGATCCGTTTATAAAACCTAATCTATCAATGACGAAGGAAGAGTATAAAAAAAGTGAAGCTCCCACGATCAATCACTTTTATGAAAAGTTACTCTTGTTAAAAGATAAAATGAATACAGAAACCGGTAAAAAACTTGCGCAAAAGCGTCATGAATATTTAGAAAATTTTCTGGATCAGTTTTTTGATGAGTGGGAAGGTAAAAGCTAAAATAGAACACGCCCATCTCCAGAGAGATTAGGACATTGTAAAAACATATTTTTCGTTCAATTGTCTATCTGTAAACCTCTTTCATATGAAAATAATTATTGTTGGTGCAACAGGCACAATAGGAAAAGTAGTAACCGATGAATTAAAGAAACGTCATGAAGTAATTTCAGTTGGTTCAAAAAGTGGCGATTTTCAGGTTGATATTACTTCTTCAACAGCCATACAAAATTTATTCAAACAAACCGGAAAATTTGATGCGTTAATAAGTACTACAGGCTCTGCATTTTTCGGCCCATTCAATGAATTAACGGAAGAAAAAATGAATGATAGTATTAAAAGCAAATTAATGGGTCAGGTTAATCTGGTTTTAGAAGGAAGAAAATTTATCAATCCAAATGGGTCGTTTACTTTAACTTCCGGAATATTATCAGAAGATCCGATAAAAATGGGTGCTGCATTGAGTTTGGTGAATGGTGCAATTAATTCATTTGTAATTGGAGCAGCAGTTGAAATGGAGAACGGAGTAAGAATTAATGCGGTGAGTCCGGGTGTTGTGGAAAACTCACGCGATTATTATGGACCGTATTTTCCGGGGCATGTTCCAGTGGCAATGGATAGGGTTGTTGCGGGATACGTTAAAAGTGTAGAGGGAGCAATAACCGGACAAGTGATTAAGATTTATTGAGGTCGGATTTTTAAAAATTTTCCCGCTTCGCGGATATGCAAACAGCTTTATGTATTAATCGTAAAGCTGTTTTTTTATTAATGAGGCAAAGCCCCAAAATAAAATTAGTATTTCCTAATTTTTAATAGCATTTTCAATGTCCAAAAAACCTTAAATGAATAATAAGTTTAAAAACATTTTACAAAGTTACAGTAGTATCATTCTTTTATTAGTCGGAATTTTGTCGGGGAGCGTTGCCGGATTAATTGCCGGAAAAGAAATTGCCATTATAAAACCCATTGGCGATATATTCCTGAACTTACTTTTTACTGCAATTATTCCTCTAATTTTTTTCGCGATTTCTTCTTCAGTTGCCAATATTGAACAAATGGGTTCCTTTGGCAAAGTAATGCGATCAATGTTGGTAGTGTTTTTATTTACCACATTGGTTTCAGCATTTATGATGTTCATAGTTGTTGGCTTTTTTCCAATAAACGATAAGTTTAAACTTACGATTCCGGAAAACGCATCAACAAAAGTAGCGGGCATTGGCGAGCAAGTAACCGTGTTACTAACTACCACTGATTTTTCACAGTTACTTACACGTCAGAGTATGTTGGCGCTGATCATTTTTTCGATCCTGGTAGGTACGGCCACTTTGAAAGCGGGAAAGGCCGGCGATGCATTTAAAAATTTCTTAAATGCCGGAAATGAAGTTTTTAAAAGTTTGATTGAATTAATTATGAAAGCAGCTCCATTAGGTTTGGGTGCTTACTTCGGATATTTGGTGGGTGTTTTCGGCCCGGAACTTTTTGGATCTTATGCACACTCATTGGGATTATATTATGGTTTCTCCACAGTATATTTCTTTGTAATGTTTTCGGTTTATGCATTTATGGCCGGCGGACGGAATGCGATATCTGCTTACTGGAAAAATAATATTGTACCATCATTAACAGCTTTAGGTACCTGTAGTAGTGTGGCAACAATTCCTGCTAATATGGTGGCGGCAGAAAAAATGGGCGTTGCAAAACCAATAAGTGATGTTACTATACCATTAGGAGCTTCTTTACATAAAGATGGATCTAGCATTGGAGGTGTGATAAAAGTGGCAATGGTTTTTGCCATTTTCAATAAACCATGGACAGGTATAGATACCATGTTTATTATTTTAGGCATTGCCTTAATGACAAGTATTGTTGAAGGTGGCATTCCGAATGGCGGCTACGTTGGCGAATTGTTTATTGTTACTGCTTTTCACTTACCGTTAGAAGCACTGTCGGTGTTGATGGTGATATCAACATTGATAGATCCGATGGCAACATTATTAAATGCGACCGGTGATACTGTGGCATCAATGATGGTAGCCCGGCTTTCCGAAGGAAAAGATTGGATGAAAAAACAGTTTGCATAAGTTAGAGTTAATGGCTGGCAATCAAATTTGATATAAGATTCAGCTTCGTTTAGAAACAAAATTTTGGCAGACAGAAAATGAACAATAAATAGCTGCTCCGATGGCATCAAATAAATAAAACACATGAAGAAAGCTTTATTAATTTCTTTTTCAGTATTAGCAATTTTCACTCAATCTTGTAAATCACAAAAAGTGAATCTAACAAAACAGTTTCAGTCAGAACAACTGATTGTTGTTACTGCTGCCGATTGGACAACTATACAGGCCGAAATGAATGTGTATGAACTTGAGAACGGCCAATGGAAATCTGTTATGGAACATATTCCGGTAACATTAGGACGTACTGGTTTAGCATGGGGTAAAGGACTACATGATGAAAAGCTGAATGTTGGTGAACTGAAAAAAGAAGGTGATGGTAAGTCGCCGGCAGGTATTTTCAGATTGAATGGGTTGTTCGCCTATGACGACTTTAAAACCAAAATGCCGTTGCTGAAGGTGGATACCAACACATTTTGTGTAGACGATAAAACCTCTCCATTTTATAATCAGATCGTTAGCACTGATACGACAGCAAAAAACTGGAATTCTGCTGAGGAAATGAGAAGAAAAGATGATTTTTATAAATATGGAGTCTTTGTTGGTTATAATACCGATCAGATAGTAGCTGGAGCAGGCTCATGCATTTTTATGCACCTGTGGCGCGGTAGCGACCGGCCTACGGCCGGATGTACAGCCATGATGGAAGAAAATATGGTGGCGCTTTTTGAATTTTTAGATCCGGCGAAAAAACCTATTCTGGTACAGGTTCCAAAAAATGAATATGAAAATATAAAGGAGATCTATGAGCTGCCTTAATCCGGATTGGATATAAAGGGTATAGCCAATTGTAAAAACACTTTTCTACCTTTGCGGTCTAAAAGAAATGCTAAAAATTTAGCTCCCGAATTATGAGTGAAATATTTGAGAATAGTGGAAGAACTGAATTATCACAATTAGGTGAATTTGGTTTAATAGAGCATCTGACCAAAAACGTAAAACTATATAACGAATCAACGATCAAAGGAATTGGTGATGATGCAGCCGTTGTTAGTCATGGCGGCAAGAAAACCTTGATTTCGACGGATATGCTTATTGAAGGTGTACATTTCGATTTAATGTATGTTCCTTTAAAACATTTAGGGTACAAGGCCATTATGGTTAACCTGTCCGACATTTGCGCGATGAACGGAATACCAACTCAGGTAACAGTTTCTATAGGTATTTCAAATCGCTTTTCTTTGGAAGCGGTCGAAGAGTTGTACGCAGGAATGTTATTAGCTTGTGATAAATGGAAAATTGATATGATTGGCGGAGATACCTGTTCTTCACAAAAAGGATTGATCATTAGTATAACCGTTTTGGGCGAAGCTGATGAAGATAATATTGTGTATAGAAAGGGAGCACAAAAAGGTGATTTGATCTGTGTTTCGGGTGATTTGGGCGGCGCATATATGGGCCTGCAAATGCTCGAGCGCGAAAAAGCTGTATTCCTTGAAACACCAACAGCACAGCCCGATTTAGAAGGAAAGGATTACATTATTGAACGCCAGCTGAAACCGGATGCACGAATGGACGTGGTGGAGTTGTTAAAAGCGCTTTCAATTAAACCATCTGCCATGATCGATATTTCTGACGGATTGGCTTCTGAGATTCTCCACATCTGTAAACAATCAAACGTTGGTTGTAAACTATATGAAGAGAAAATCCCGATTGACACATTAACCTATGAAACAGCAAGAGAGTTTAATCTTGATCCAACGGTATGTGCATTAAACGGCGGAGAAGATTACGAGCTATTGTTTACCGTTCCGCAATCGGCTTACGAAAAAATTAAAAATCAACCTGATATTTCAATAATTGGGCATATTGTCGACGAGAGTGAGGGTCATTACCTGATCAGTAAATCAAACAATGCCCATGAAATAAAAGCACAAGGTTGGAATGCTTTTAAAAGCGCATAAAGGGGGGACCTCACCCCGGCCCTCTCCTTTAGGAGAGGGAG
>RCUT01001399.1_pt1 | contig 11573 bp, 11 predicted proteins | sample 2166171 | NCBI WGS metagenome assembly RCUT01 (sample SAMN09932757, study PRJNA488358) | compost metagenome | isolation source: compost soil in 4-hydroxybenzoic | place: Germany: Experimental Botanical Garden
TCGATCCCATGCTTGCTCGTTCGACCAGGCAACTGAGACGGCGAGGATCGACCGTTATCCGGAGGGCTTCATGGAAAAATCCCCTCGCACCTTGAACCGGCTGCTGGCCGCAGCGGCTTTTCTCGCATCGGCCATCGTCATGCAGACGGCAGCGCAAGCCTCGGAGCAACCCGCCATGGAACAGAACGAACACGCTGTCCGGAGCGGCTACGCTCCCGTCAACGGCCTGCGAATCTATTTCGAGATCCACGGCACCGCCAACCCCACACAACCGCCCCTTGTCCTGCTGCATGGCGGCGGCGACACCATCGAGACGTCCTTCGGCCAGATCCTGCCGGCGCTGGCGGCCGAGCGGCAGGTCATCGCCTTCGAGCAACAAGGCTATGGACACACGGCGGACATCGCCGACCGGCCGTTCAGCTTCGAGCAGTCGGCGGACGATACGGCGGCGCTGCTGGAGCATCTGCACATCGAGAAGGCCGATCTCTTCGGATTCAGCAATGGCGGAACCATCGCGTTGCAGGTGGCGATCAGGCACCCCCAGGCCGTACGCAAACTGGTGCTTGCGTCGGCCCTCGTCACCCGCGATGGCGCCTATCCGTGGCTCTGGGATGCCATGGCCAAGGCCAGGTTGGAGAACATGCCGCAGGAACTGCAGGAGGCGTATCTCAAGGTCGCGCCCCGGCCCGAGAACCTGCGGCTGTTCCACGACAAGGCGGCCCGGCGCATGCGCGACTTCAAGGACATCCCGGCCGATACGATCCGCAGCATCGCCGCGCCGACCCTGGTGGTGATCGGCGACGCCGACGTCATCCGCCCCGAACATGCGGTGGAGATGTTCCGGCTCCTTCCCCACGCGCAGCTCGCTGTGCTCCCCGGCACCGATCACATGCAGGTGACGGCACGCGTCGAATGGCTGGTGCCGATGATCCGCGGGTTTCTCGATACCCGAAGTGCGCCGTAGTCGGCCGGTAGGGTGCGCCTTGCGCACCAGCGGTGAGCGCCCCGTGCAATCGGTGCGCACAGCGCACCCTACGGCTGATCGGTGATGCATCTCCCCTATTGACCTTGAAGTTGACTTCAAGCTTAGGCTCTGCCGCGACAGAGTCCTGCCGTCGACGCACGGCGCCCATCCCTCCGGAGAGCCTGAGCCCATGTCGCCCTTCCAGTCCCTGCAATTGCCCAATGGCGCCGTCATTCCCAACCGCATCGCCAAGGCGGCGATGGAGGAGAACCTCGCCAACCAGGACCAGACCCCTTCTGACCCGCTGCTGCGCCTCTACCGGGCCTGGGCCGAGGGTGGCGCCGGCCTGCTGCTCACCGGCAACGTGATGGTGGACGCCCGCGCCATGACCGGCCCCGGGGGCGTGGTGCTGGAAGAAGGACAACAACTGGAACGCTTCCGCGAATGGGCACGCATCGGCCGGTCCCGGGGGGCGCAGTTCTGGATGCAGATCAATCACCCCGGCCGGCAGATGCAAGCCAACCTCGGCCAGCCCACCGTGGCCCCCTCCGCCGTGGCGCTGGACATGGGCGGGCTGTCGAAGCTGTTCCCGCTGCCCAAGGCCCTGGACGAGGCGGAGATCGCCGCGCTGATCCAGCGCTTCGCCCGCACCGCGGCGCTGGCCGAACAGGCCGGCTTCAGCGGCGTGCAGGTGCACGCCGCCCACGGCTACCTGCTGAGCCAGTTCCTCTCGCCCCTGAGCAATCGCCGCGACGACCGCTGGGGCGGCTCCCTGGAAAACCGCGCGCGCCTGCTGCTGGAAGTGGTGAAGGCGGTGCGCGCCCAGGTGTCGCCGGGCTTCTGCGTGGCGGTGAAGCTGAACTCGGCGGACTTCCAGCGCGGCGGCTTCGAGCCGAGCGACGCGCGCCAGGTGGTGCTCTGGCTCAACGAACTTGCGGTGGACCTGGTGGAACTCTCCGGCGGCAGCTACGAGGCGCCGGCCATGCAGGGCGATGCCCGTGATGGGCGCACCCTGGCCCGCGAAGCCTACTTCCTCGAATTCGCCCAGGAGATCGCCGCCATCGCGCGCATGCCGGTGATGGTCACGGGCGGCATCCGCCGCCTGCCGGTGGTGGAACAGGTGCTGGCCGGCGGCGTGGCCATGGCCGGCATCGCCACCGCGCTGGCAGTCAACCCGGCGCTGCCTGGCCTCTGGCAAGCGGGCCAGGCCCAGGCCAGCGCCGAACTGCCGCCGATCCGCTGGAAGCGCAAGGCCCTGGCCGCGCTGGCCTATATGTCCCTGGTGAAGTTCCAGATGCTGCGCCTGGCGCGCGGCACCCAGCCGGACCCGAACACCTCGCCCCTGCGGGCATTGCTGCAGGAGCAGTGGAAGACCCTGTGCCGCACCCGGCAGTACCGGCAGTTGATGAGCAGCCGGGCGGGCTGAGCTTTTCGTAGGCCGCATAACCCCCGCAGGATGGGTCGGACAGGGCTGATGGGTATCGCAAGCTCCACCCATCCTACGAACTGAGCTCGCTCCTGCACGGCAGATGAGGTCGGCGGAAATCGCGCCTTTTTTTGGTGGTCCATTTCCGGCAACTCGCGGTCGAAGATACCAGCAGGAGCCATATTCCCTTCTCGGGGAATGCCGCAGGAGAGGAGCGCAAGCCCGCAGTCGCGGGCCACCAGGCGCGCGGCTGAATCGCGCGACGAGTGGAGGAAGCAGCGATGTGCCGACGAGAGGCACAAGGTGAGCGTGGACGTGGGCGAACTCGGCAACCAGGGCCCGCACCTGATCAGGCCGATGAACTGACCCCGGCGTTGCCCGGAAGGCCAGATCGCTTTCGGGGACTACACTCAAGGACGCCCGGCGACCAGCGGACCCGGTCGCCTGGCGGGCCTCTGTTCGGCAAGCCGTCGAAGCCCAGCCGATGCGGCGACGCGGGGCTGGCCAGCCCGACGTAGCGTCCGCCCCCTTCAACCGGGAGCGCCCGGCTTCCCCGGACGGGTGCTCTTCCCATGCCGCCAGAAGTCCCCCGCGGCGCCCACCCACAGGGAGGCACAGATATGAAGATCGTAGTCATTGGCGGAACCGGCCTGATCGGAACCCAGCTCTGCGACAACCTGCGTCAACGGGGCCACGACGTCCTTGCGGCCTCGCCGAATACCGGCGTCAATGCCGTCACCGGCGAAGGCCTGCAGCAGGCGCTCGAAGGTGCCGATGTCGTCGTCGACGTGGCGAACTCGCCGTCGTTCGAAGACGCCGCCGTGCTGAATTTCTTCGAATCGTCCGGACGCAACCTGTCCGCCGCGGAAAAGGCGGCCGGGGTCCGGCATCACGTCGCCCTCTCCGTCGTGGGCACCGAGCGGATGCTGGAAAGCGGCTACTTCCGGGCCAAGATGGCCCAGGAAAAGCTGATCGAGAAATCGGGGGTTCCCTATTCCATCCTGCGGGCCACGCAGTTCTTCGAGTTCATCGGCGCCATTGCACAGTCCGGCGCCGAGGGCGACAGGGTGCGCCTGCCCGCGGCCGCACTGCAGCCGATCGCCTCGGCCGACGTCGCGGCGGCACTGGCGAACATCGCCGAACAATCGCCCAGCAACCGCATGGTAGAGGTGGCCGGACCTGACCGGCTGCCGATCACCGCGTTCGTCGAAACCTACCTTCGGCACAGCGGAGACCCTCGGGAGGTGATCGCGGACGCCAAGGCGACCTACTTCGGCGCACCGATCGACGACCAGTCGCTGACCCCCGGCGCCGATCCGATCATCGGCACCAACCACTACGAGACATGGCTCAAGAGCTCTGCCCCGCCGCGCTGACGGACAGGCCAAGGAAGCACCCGGCCCACAGGTGGCGACCGCGCTCCACGGATAGCCACCTTCCAGCCCGCCACTCCCTCTCGACGGAATCGGACGTCTCCCAGGAACTCCAGATCAGGAGAGCCCCATGCAAATCCATCATCTCTTCGCCCTGTTTTCCCTGTTGTGCACCGGGGTCGCCATGGCCCAGGACAAGGCTGCCACCGCGCCGCCCCCGGTCGTCGAGACCGTGATGGTCAAGGCACTTCCCGAGTACCCCGGAAAAGAAGTGCTGATGATCACGGTGGAGTACCCGCCCGGAGGGGCCGATCCGGTTCATCGTCATGACGCCCATGGCTTCATCTACGTCCTCGAGGGGTCCGTGGTGATGGGCGTGGCCGGCGGCAAGGAAGTCACGCTCAAGCCCGGGGAAAGCTTCCATGAAGGTCCGGAAGACGTGCACACGGTCGGACGCAACGCCAGCCAGGAGAAGCCCGCCAAATTCCTGGTGTTCCTGCTGAAGGAGCAGAAGAAGCCCCCGCTGATTCCGGTCAATTGACCTGAGCCACCCAGGCAGGGACGTGCTGCTGCAGCGAGCCGCGTCCCCTGCGCGGGCCGAAAGCCGGCAGTCTCGACCGCCGACTTTCGGCCAGGGCCTCCCGCCCCACTCCGCTCAGTTGGCGGGCCGTTCCTGCAAACCGGCCGTCAGCGCCCGGAGTCCGCTCCTCGCGTTCGCCTCTCGCGCCAGCCGGCGCTCTTCGGCGGTCGCGTAGTCGCGGTCCCAGGCAAGCACCCGGGGCGTCATCAGTTTGTGCCAGAGCGGCGGAATCATGGCGACGACTATGGTGGTCAGGTAGCCACCGATCATCATCGGCGCATCCGGGAAGGGTTTGAGGTCCTGGTAGGGCACCTCTCCCTGGGCGTGGTGATGCGAGTGGCGGGTCAGGTTGAACATGGTCCAGGAACTGATGCGCCTGTTGGTATTCCACGAGTGGCGAGGCTGCACCGGGGTCGCCGGGTTGCGCACCATGCCGTAGTGCTCCATGTAGTTGACGATCTCCAGCAGCGCCTTGCCCCAGAATGCGCAGGCGATGAAGAACAGCGCGGCCCCGATCCCGCCGATGGCATAGGCGGCCAGCACCAGCAGCACGCTCATCAGGTGGCCGCGGACCACCGCGTTATGCCAGCCGTACAAGCTCTGGTCCTTGCGCGCCAGGCGTTGCCTCTCGATCTTCCAGGCGCTGATGTTGCCTTTGACGGTCGAGGCGAGGATGTGGAAGTAGACATTGCGGCCACGCGGCGCGGTAGCCGGGTCTTCGGTGGTGGAGACGTAGCGGTGGTGGCCGTAGACATGCTCGATGGAGAAGATGGTGTCGAAACTGAATGCCAGCAGCCAGCGGCCGATCAGCATCGAGACCGGATCCCAGGTGCGGTGGGTCAGCTCGTGGGCGGTTACGGTGCCGAGCATGCCGATCATCAGCCCGGTGAGGATCCAGGTGGAGACGTGATGGCCGACGTGGGTACCGTCGCGGGCGGCGATCAGGTCATGGCCGGTGAGCTGGCTCAGCGCGGCGCCGAAGCCGAGGACATCGCCATCGCTGACGCTCCATAGCGCCGCGAAGACGATGAAGGCCACCAGCGGCAGGGCCAGCCAGAGCTGGACGGTGAGAATGCCCGGGTAGTCGAACTGCGGAGTGCTGGTGTCGTCGCCGCAGATTGCGTCGCCGATCAGATAGATGATCAGCACGACGAGCAGGCCGGTGGTGATCCAGGCCCCGCCAGCGAGGATGGTGGTGGCCGAGAGCAGTCCTATGGCGTGGAAGAGGAAATACTTGAGGTAGTGCAGAGCGTTCATGTTCGTCTCTCTTGTTGTGGCTGCGAGTCTCAGGCGGTGACTTGCAGCAGGTCCTTGCGGGTGGTGAACCGATCGGCATGGATGTGCTCGCCGGGTACGCCGGCCTTGCGCAGCAAGACCAGTGCGCTGTCGATCATGGCGGGCGGGCCACACAGGTAGGCGTGGGCGTCCGGCTCGGCGAGGGCTGGAATCTGCGCGGCGACCAGCCCTCGTTCGCCTTGCCAGGACGCATCGGCATCCGCCTCGGAAAGCACCGGCACGAAGCGGAACGGCGCGCGCCATCGCGCGGCTATGGCGCTGATGTGCTCCATGGCGTAGAGATCGCGCCGCTCACGTGCGCCGAACAGCAGGGTCGCGGACCGTTCGACGCCTTGGGCCAGGGCGTCCTGCAGGATCGCCAGGATCGGGGCCAGGCCACTGCCGCCGGCGATCAGCAGCAGCGGTGCCTCGCTCGGGCGCAGATGGAAGTCGCCCAGCGGCCCTTCGACGGTCACGCCCTGGCCGAGCAACGGCTGCTCGCTGACCAGGCCGGTGAACAGCCCCCCGGGCACCTTGCGAATGAAGAAGCTGACCTGTGCATCGGCCTGCACCGGACTGGCGAAGGAGAAGCTGCGAGGCTGCAGCGGCAGGCTGTCGAGGGTCAGGTCGGCATATTGGCCGGCCTTGTACGCCAGGCTGTCTTCGAGCTGGACGACCAGTCGGTTGATGTCGTGGGTCAGGCGCTCCTGCAGCACCACCCGGCCGCGTACCTGGCGCCTGGCCGCCTGGCGCGCCAGGTCGACCTCGATGCAGACGTCGCCTCTGGGCAGGCTCTGGCAGGCGAGGATGAAGCCGGCATCGAGCTCCTCCCTGGAAAGGATGTAGCCGGTTTCGGTCAGCTCCTTGACCCTTCCTGTCACCAGCCTGCACTTGCAACTGGCGCAACCACCGACCCGACAGCTGTGCGGAAAGTCGATGCCTTGGCGCAGGGCGGCCTGCAGCAACGTCTCCCTGGGCCTCAGGTCGATGCGGATGCCGTTGATCGAGGCGCTGCCCGGGCGCTGCCTGGATAGGAATGAAAACATGCGTCCTCCTGTTCTGGTTATTGGCGTAGAGGTGCGGGACGCCTTAATCCTAGGGAGGACGGGTGCCGGGCAGAGAGGGCACGGATTGACATTCAAGGGGTCATTAATGGACATTCTGGCGCTCTGCCAGCCAGCACGAGCCGCCCCTCCCCCATGTCCGAATTCCTGCTTCCCGTGCACTACCTGCGACAGATCGCCGAGCAGCTGCGGGTGATGGGCACGGACCCGGCCGAGTGGCTGGTGCAGTGCGGTGTCGAACCGGGGCAACTGGACGACCTGCGCTACCAGCCCGGCTTGCCGCTGTTCTGCCAGCTCATCGAGCACGCGCTGGAACTCACAGGCGAGCCCGCCCTTGGCCTGCTGGTGGGCGAGCGCCTGGGGATCAGCACCCACGGCATCCTGGGCTTCGCCGCGGTGCAGAGCGAATCGCTGCGCCAGGCGATCCAGCTCGTGGAGCGCTACCTGGCGGTGCGCACCACACTCGTGACCCTCCGCCATGAACATGACGAGGCGGCGCAGCTTGAACACATCAGGTTCGTCGCCAGCTACCCGCTCGGCAGGATCCAGCGCACGGTGCTGGAAGCCGTGATGCTGGCCATCAAGAACATCTTCGACGCCATCACGCCGGGCAACGCACGGGTAAACCAGGTCCACTTCCCATTCCAGGCGCCTGGCTACGCGGCCCTGGCCAACGAAATGTTCCATTGCCCGGTCGCCTATTCGCAGCCGTGGGCGGGCTTCACCTTCGCCGCATCACTGCTCGACCTGCCCCTGCGAATGGCCGATCCGGCGGCCTTTCGCGAGGCGGAGCTGATCTGTCAGCGCGAACTGCGCAAGATCGGCGAGACCACCTCCCTGGGCGCTCGCATTCGCCGCATCATGCTGGAGAAGCAGAACGGTTTCCCGAGCCTGATCGTGACCGCCCGCCTGTTTCACATGACACCGCGAACCCTGCATCGCCGGCTCGTGGATGAGGGCACCACGTTCAAGCAGATTCTGGAGGAAGTCCGCCACACCCTGGCGGTTGAACACCTCAAGGCCGGCCAGCTCAACATTCAGGAGATCGCCCTTTCCCTGGGCTACAACGACGTTGCCAATTTCCGGCGAGCCTTCAAGCGCTGGGAGGGGATGCCACCCTCGGAATACGGAGGCTGAGGCCCGCGGACTCGCCGCGCTGACGGAGTCGACCCGGTAGGGTGCGCCGTGCGCACCAATGGTTGAGCACGGCGCGGGGTTGATCTCCGCAATCGGTGCGCATGGCGCACCCTACGGTGGGGCTTGCGCCTCGGCTGCGTAGGTAGGCTCAGGCACCGGAGGGCTCTATGCCCGGGTGCGCCCATGCCGGGATCGTCGGCGCCGGCAGCCGGTCGCGGCCGTCCAGGGTATGGACCGGCAGTTGCTCTGCCAGGGGAAAGTGCAGGCTGTGCGTGATCAGCCCCGTACGCTCACGGGCGGGCAGTTGGCACAGGGCCAGGGCGGTCTCGACCAGGTATTCGACGGGCTCGGTCGGGTAGTCGTCCGGGATGTAGCGCCCGCCGCCCGGGGTGCGGATCGCGGTGCTCGGCCCAACCGCGTTCACCGCGATATTGTCTGCCTCCAGCTCGGCCGCCAGCGTCTGGGTGAAACGATTGATGGCAGCCTTGGCGGCGGCGTATGCAGCGATACCCCCGGATCGTTCGAACTCATGGTAGGGGCGCAACGGGGGCAGAGCGGTTACCGAGCCCAGGTTCAGGATCCAGCCGCCACCCCGTGCCCGCATCAGTGGGATTGCCGCCTGGCTCAGGGCGAATGGCACCCGCAGGTAATGATCGAGCGTGCGTTCGAACATCGTCATCGGCATCGTTTCGACGCTGCTGTACTCGGCGAATCCCGCGTTGTTGACCAGAATGTCCAGCCCGCCGGCGGCAGCGGCTGCGCGTGCCACCAGGCTGTCGCGCTCGGCCGGCAGTTCCAGGTCGGCGGCCAATGGGATCGCCCGGCCTCCGGCTTGCGTGATCAGCTCGACCGTCTCGGCCAACGTGCCTGGCAGGCTGGCGGTCTGCTGCAGACTGCGCGCGCTGACCACCACTGTCGCCCCTTCTGCGGCGAAGCGCTGGGCAATGGCGCGGCCGATGCCACGGCTGGCACCCGTGACGAGTGCGACCTTGCCGGCCAGTTTCTGCGATGCCTGAGTCATGGGAACTCCTTGTTGTCGTTGGGAAGGGAAAGGGGATGGGTCAGGATGCTCGTTGCCAGCGGACAGAACGCATGAGAGATCGCTTCCACTGTCCACTCGGGAAATTCGGGGTCGAACCAGCGATCCACCCAACCCCAGTGAAACGGGTGGGTCAGGTACTCGCCCTGGAGATCCTCGACCCGCGCGAACTCCTGCTGCCAGACGTGGGTCCAGGCGCTGTCCGAGCGGACCCGACTCAATTGCCAGTTGCGGATGCCCGCCATATACACCGGCATGCGCAGCAGATCGCGCTCCAGCGACGCGACATGACCGGGGTCCTGCTGCGGGCGCACGCGAAACAGCAAGGTGCGCCAGATGCCGCCCTGCAACCCGACGGCACGCTGGCCGCCACCCAGCCGCTCGTAGGCCATCCGATCCACGCGCGCTACGCCCGGTAGCTGCGCCAGGCCGGTCGCGGTACTGGCCTGGTACGCACCGCTTGCGAAACACAGGTCCAGGGTGAAGTCGCCGGCCCCCCAACTGCCTTCGATATTGCGGCCAAGGCTGAAGTATTCGAGGCCGGCCAGGCATCGAATCCGGCGCTCCAGCGCCTGCGCCACTTCGCCGGGCTCGGCGCCGGGTTCGAGAAAGACCTGTGCGGTTTCATGCCACATTCGTCTGCACCTCCGGCGATGGCAGGGGTTGGTCGGCGTTGCCCAGCACATGCCGGCTGCGGCGCTCGCACAACTTGTCCACGAAACTCCAGAATTCCAGCACTTCGGCACCGGCGTGCAGGCGCATGCCGTAGTAGCCCCACACATCGGGCACCTGCCATAGCAACCAGAGCCTGTTGCGCTCGCCGGGAACGGCGACCGGCGGCGACACCCAGCGCTGCTCCAAGGTCAGCCCGCGCGCGGCCGCCTGCGGCATGTAGCGCTCGTCCAGCAACGCCAGCACGGCGGGGATATGTGCGGGGTCCAGCAGGATTTCATCCAGTATCCGGATCATGGCTTGCCTGCCCCCTCGCCAGGTGACAGGCTGGTGCGGCTCGGCAACCGAGTGACGGCGATGTTCACGATATGAAGGCTCCGTTGGTGCGCCAGGATTCGACTCGAGCATTGGCGACTTGCCCGCATTGAGCCATGCCCGTTGCGGAGGCACCGTCACCCGATCGCTCACTGACCACTACCGCCGCAATCAATCTGCGAGTTTCATGATGGCTTCCCGATCAGCGCATAGCGTTCGCATTCCCCACGGGCTGGATGCTCGGCTCCTGGAGGAGTTGCAGCGCCACCGCCTGCCGGCCCCCGGACAGGACGAGGCGCATGCGCCAATCTCGGCGGACGGCTTCGTGGCGCTGTACCGACAGGCCATCGAGCAACTGGAGGCAAAGGTCGCGCAGGGCGAGGGCCAGCCGCCGATGCGCAAGAACGAAGTCGACCTGATGTGCCGCTGCCTGCTCAGCTGCGGCACCCTCGGCGAAGCCATCCGCTGTGCCGCGGAGTTCTGCAGCATGCTGCATCCCCGCGCCGGAAAGTTGAGCCTGGAAGTACAGGGCCGGATCGCCACCTTTCGCATGGACTCCCTGCGCCAGAAGCGCAGCTCGGCCGCCTGCCTGGTGGACCTGACCGGGCTGTTCTGCTACCTGCAGCTGTTCGCCTGGCTGGTCGGGCAGACGCTGCGTCCGTCCAGGGTGTTCCTGGCCCACCCGGAGCGCCGGGACGCCATGCCCTTCCTCGGCCTGTTCGACGCGCCCGTCTCCGTCGGCAAGCAGAGCTACGGCTTCGACTTCGACGCCGAACTGCTGACACGCCCGGTGATACGCAAGCCGGCCGAGCTGGCCGAATTCCTGGTGGATTTCCCCTTCCGCCTGGTCGGCGCGCCGCCGAGCGTGGTGTCGGTCACGCAGCAGGTACGGGGCTTTCTGGATGCCGCCCTCGCCCACGAACTCCCGCTACCGGCACTCGGCGCGATAGCCGCGGCCCTGAGCACCAGCGAGCCGACCTTGCGCCGGCGCCTGGCCGTGGAAGGCACCCGCTACCAGGCGCTGCGCCGCCTCTGCCTGTGCGAGTCGGCGCAACGCTGCCTGCGCGACACCGACTGGCCGATCGGTCGCATTGCCGGCCATCTGGGTTTCAGCAGCGAGGCGGCATTCCGGCGTGCCTTCCTGAACTGGACGGGCCATGCGCCCAGCCGCTATCGCAGCAAGGGCGAATGATCCGACTCCCTGTCCCGCCCCCTACGCATCCGCATCCTGCACTTGCCCCACCGTAGGGTGCGCCATGCGCACCGAGCGCGAAATCGACGCCGCGCCTCGCTCGACCATTGGTGCGCACGGCGCACCCGGCTCCGCGCTGGTTCCGTAGGAGCGAGGGGGACGCCGAGTTCTTGCTCGCGAACAGTCCGGGCACGACCCTCCACCTACCCACCTTCGCCGATGAACCAGCGGTAATACGGATTCCCGCCATCCTCCCGCATCAGCTCCCGAAGCTCCCGCGCCCAGGCCTGGCGGTTGCCCCTGTAGGCATGGAGCGTGAGCCCATAGAAGCGGCTCAGAGAACGCCACTCGTCTTCCACCGCGCCGCGGAACGAGGCATCCGCATCCTGCAACGGCGGCGCGACACGCAACGACAGAAGCGCGGGTAGCACGCGGGTAATCTCGCCCGACCTGACCCAGGGCGCGTACTCGATACGCGGCCGGTCATCGGTGACCGGCTGCGCTTCACCGGCATAGCGCTCCAGGCCATCCCGGTC
>RCUT01001401.1_pt1 | contig 11568 bp, 3 predicted proteins | sample 2166171 | NCBI WGS metagenome assembly RCUT01 (sample SAMN09932757, study PRJNA488358) | compost metagenome | isolation source: compost soil in 4-hydroxybenzoic | place: Germany: Experimental Botanical Garden
GCAGCCCCTTGCGCAGGGCCAGCCGGTTGAGGGTCACCCCGCTTTTCGCCTCCACGTAACCCACCAGCATGGCCTCATCCCCCTCGCCTACCAGACGCACCGCCGCCTCCTGCACCCCGGCCTGGCGGCGCAGCCCCGCCTCCACCTCGCCGAGCTCGATGCGAAAGCCGCGCAGCTTGACCTGATCGTCGCACCGCCCCAGATAGAGGAAGCTGTCCGCCCCCAGCCGCCGCACCCGATCGCCGGTGCGATAGAGGCGATGGGTGGCAAGGCGCAGGAAGGCGGTCGCCGTCAGAGCGGGCTTGCGCCAGTACCCCTCGCACAGGGCCGGGCTCTCGATGCAGAGCTCACCGACCTCCCCTTCCTGCACCTGCCGCCCCGCCTCGTCCAGCACCCAGTGGCGATAGCCGGGCAGGCTGTGGCTGATGGTGATCTGCCCCCCAGCCGGTGGCCAGCGCACCTCGCTCACCAGGGACCAGACGGTGGCCTCGGTCGGCCCGTAGCAGTTCCACAACCGCTGGGTGCGAGCGCAAAGCTGCTCGGCCAGCCCCATATCCAGCGCCTCGCCGCCGCACAGGGCGGTGAGGGTATCGTCCCCCTGCCAGCCGGCCTTGAGCAGCATGCGCCAGCAGGCCGGAGTGGCCTGCAGGACGTTGATGGAAGGATCTGCCGCCAGCAGGGCCAGCATCCCCAGGGGATCCTTGTTGTGCTCGCCGCCCGCCACCGTCAGCCTGCCACCGCCCCAGAGCGGCCCCAGCATCTCCAGCAAGGAGATGTCGAAGGCCGGGGTGGTGATAAAGAGCCAGTGGCAGTTGGGTGATAATCCGAGCCGCTCGCGGATCCCGTCGAGGAAGCAGAGAAGGGCCCGGCGGCTGATGACCACCCCCTTGGGCTCGCCGGTGGAGCCCGAGGTGAACATCATGTAGGCCGCCAGGGCGTCGTCCACCCTGGGCCAGGAGAGAGCCCCGCCGGGGGCCGGCCCCTTGAGGGGGCGCAGGGGGCAACCGAGGTCCGGGGTCCCCGCCTCCTCATCGCAGATCACCGCCGAGAGCCTGGCCTGGCGGGCTATCCCCTGCAGCCGCTCCAGGGGAAAGTCCGGCTCCAGCGGCACGAAGCAGAGGCCGAGCCGCAGGCAGGCCAGCAGGCTGGCCACCAGATCCGGGCTGCGGGAGAGATAGAGGCCGACCCGCTCTCCCACCGCCAGCCCCTGCAGGCGGGCGGCAATCTCGCCGACCCTGGCATTGAGCGCGCCGTAGCTGAGCCACTGCCCTGTGATTGCACCGTCACGGCTCTCTGCCATGTCCACACTCATGCCCACGCCCATACGGATGGCGGGAGCCAGCGGGGTGGCGGCCAGACAGGCCGCCAGCCGCGCGCCCAGGTTGGCCGCCCCCTCACGGGGGGCAGGCCGGGTTTGCACGAGCGGAGCCTCATGCTTGATGGTCACTGTCATAGCGCGGCCTCCGTTTGGCGCACCAGCCAGTGCCGATAGAGCCGGCTGGGGGATGGATGGGCCTTGAGGATCTGCAGGGTGAGCGGCGCCCGCTCCTGGCCAAACGCCTCGTTGAGGGCCGCCAGCAGGGCGAGCTGCTGCACCGAATCCACCCCGAGTTCACACAGGGTCTGCTGCCAGATGCCGGGCACGCCGCACTGACGCTCCCACAGGGCCACCAGCACGCGGGCCTCGACCGGCGGCTGAGCCAGACCGGGCTCCGCCCTGGTGGCACCCACTTGTGTGGCTGTAGATGGTCTGGCCGCCCCTTGCGCTGGGGGCGGCGCGGCCACCGCCACTCTGGCTGGTTGGCCCAGATCCGCCTGCGTCAGCCAGTCGAGCTCGGCCAGCCAGTCAGCCAGCACCGCCTCGGCCCGGGCCTCAGGGATCTGATCCCCATCGAACTCGAGGCGCAGCTGGAGCGTCTCGCCCCGGCTGCTGACCACGAGCGACAGAGGAAGCTCCACCTTCTCCACCACGGCGCCAAAACGCGGCACCAGCTGGTGGGGTTCGGGGGCGGCAGGCACCGCCGGCATGGGGTAGTTCTCGAACACGAACAGGCTCTGGAACAGACGCGACCGGCCTTTGGTCAGTGCCGCCAGCGACTGGGTACCGTGCTCATTGAGCGCCATCAGATCGGTCTGCAACCGGGCGATATGCTCGGCCAGGCTCAGCTCGGTACGCCACGCCAGCGCCAGCGGCAGGCTGTTGATGTAGAGCCCGACGCTCGCGGTGATCCCCTCTATGGGATAGTCCCGGCCCGGGGTCACGTTGCCCACCAGGGTGACGGCATCGCCAGAGCGGCGTGCCAGCAGACGGTGCCAGGCATATTGGGCCAACAGGCCCGCGGTCACGCCAAGGTCGCGGGCACGGCTCGCGAGCAAGGTTGCCACCTCGGCCGGCAGCGCCGTGGCGCACACCGCCGGTCGCAGCTGGGTATGGCGCCCGCTTGAGCTAGCGTCCAGCGTCACCCCGAACAGGCAGGCGAGATCGTTGGGCTTGGCCAAGAGCTCACCCCGCCCCTGCCAGTAGGCGTCGGCGCTGCGGGCTTGGCTCGCGATATGGCGGCCAAATTCGAGCCAGGCGGTATCCGGATCGCGCTGCGGCAACAGGCCGTTCATCAACGCCTGATAGCCGCGATGCAGCGCCCCCAGCAACACGGGGCCGCTCCAGCCATCCAGCACGCCGTGATGGGCGCTGAAGACAACCTTGTGGTGATCGGAGGCCAGTTTGAAGCAGGCAAGGCGCAGCAGGGGGGCCTGCTCGAGCGGGATCGGACGGGCCAGATCCTGCTGGCGATAGGCCTGGATCCGTGCCTCTGCATTTTCCACCTCGGACAAGTCCTCATAGTGGAACGGCAGCTCGGCGCGCTTCATGATGCGCTGCAGCGCGACTCCGTCCGCCAGCACCAGTTCGCTGCGAAGGGCCGGCCAGCGGGCGATCTGCCCCTGCCAGGCCTGACGGTAGACCGCCACGTCCAGCGGCTGGTGATAGTCAAACTCGGTCTGCAGGTGATAGGCGTGATCCCGGGGCAGCAGCGCCCTGTGATGGTACATGCTCTGCTGAAGCGAGGTCATGGGCAGCAGAGTCTCCACCTCGCGCCCGCTTAGCACCCGATCGAGCGCAGCTTGCGAGAGGCCAAGCCCCGGGAAGTCGCTCGGGGTGTGGCGCGGAGCCTTCACGGTGCAGCAGTGCTCCACCAGCGCCGTCAGATTGTCCGCCAGCCGTGCCATCAGGGCGTCGCTCGCCTGCTGGTTGAGGGCGCCGACCTGGCGCAAGGTGAGGCGGCCATTAAACACGCCACCGTGCAGACTGACCAGCTCCCGCGGCAGGTTGTCAGGGGAAGTAGGTGCCCCCGGCGCCAGCGGCAGGGGTTGCCAGGCTTGAGCGGCCTCGCCCTGATGGCTGACCCCCAGATAGTTGAAGACCACCAGGGCTTCGGGCAGTGCCCAGCCACGTGGGTGGTGCAGCCGCAGGGCGTTGAAGCCCACCCCCTTGTCCGGCACGGCGCGCAGCTGCTCCTTGGTGGCGCACACCAGTGCATCCCACGCCCCGGCATCCGCCAGCGCCAGCGGGTAGGTGCTGGTGAACCAGCCCAGGGTACGGCTCACGTCGAGTTCGGCATCGATGGCCTCACGGCCGTGCCCTTCCAGCATCACGCAGTGACGGCTGCCGTAACCCTGCTCGCTCAGGGTACGGGTCAGGGCCGCCAGCAGCAGGTCGGGCACCCGGGTGAAGTAGGCCTGGTTGGCGGTGTCGATGAGACGAGCCGTGGTCTCCTGACCCAGTTGCAACAGGCTGGCGGCGGCGCGGCCATCGATGGCACGCGCCGCTTCCAGCAGGTGACCCTGGCTGCCTTCCCCCTGAGCCAGCCAGAAGCCAAGCTGATCCTCTTCCCGTTTGGCGTAGGCCGCGAGCCCCTCGCCCCACTGGCGATAGCTGCTGCCCTTGGCGGGCAGCGGCTCGCCCCTGCTCACCCGAGCCAGATCTTCGGCCAGAATGCACCAGGAGACCGCATCGATCACCAGGTGATGGAAGGCGAGAAAGAGCCCCTCCACCGTCTCGCCCTCGCGCGCCCCCTCGAGGGCGAGATTGCGCAGGCGGGCCCAGGCCAGGGTGTGGCCGCTGGCAGGGTCGAAATCTCCCTGCAGCTCGGTCAGGCGGGCCTGCAGCTCGGCCTCATCGAGATTGGCGGCATCCAGGGTCGGCAGCGGCGGCAATGGCAGTTCGGCCAGGTAACGCTGGCCGGTCGGGGTCACCGCCAGACGCAGGGCATCGTGGTGCTGGCGCAGGGTATCCAGCCAGCCGCGCAGGGCCTCATCGTCCACCCCGGCCGGCAGGCGCAGGATCACCCCCTGGTTCCAATGACCGGACTTGGCAAAGCCCTGTTCGAAGAACCAGTGCTGAATGGGGTGGAGCGGGAACTCGCCGGTCAGGCTGCCCTGCTCGCTCCTGTGGCTGACGGCCTGCTGCTGGCCGAGCTGGCGGCAGAGGCGGCGCACCGTCTTGGCTTCGAACACGTCCTTCACGCTGCAGTGCAGTCCCGCATCCCGCAACCGGGTGGTGAGCTGGATGCTGAGGATGGAGTCACCGCCTAAGCGGAAGAAGTCATCCTCCACCCCGAGGGGTTGCTTGAGCACCCCTTGCCAGATGGTGAGCACTGTCTGCTCCAGTTCGTTTTGCGGCTCGCCCTTGCGCTGCTGCCAGACGATGGCGGGCAGGCGGCGCAAGTCCAGCTTGCCGTTGGGGGTGAGCGGCATCTCGGGCAGCCAGCAGAGGCGCGCCGGCACCATGTATTCGGGCAGGCACTCGCCGGCCCGCTGCAGCAGGGCGTCGCCGTCGGGCTCCCTTGCCCCGGCCTGCAAACAGGCGTAAGCGAGCAGACGACCCTCCTGCACCACCACCTTGATCTGGCGGATGACCGGGCACAATTCGGCGAGCCGGGTCTCTATCTCCCCCGGCTCGATGCGATAACCGCGCAGCTTGATCTGCTCGTCTATCCGGCCCAGATACTGGATGTTGCCATCGCGGCGCAGCAGGGCCCGATCGCCGGTGCGATAGAGGCGATGGGTACGTTCCGCCAGCGCCAGCTCGATAAAGGCCTCCTGGGTGCGCTCCGGCAGATTGAGGTAGCCGCGGGCCAGCCCCAGCCCCGCCAGGCAGAGCTCGCCGGGGACCCCTACCGGGCAGAGGTTGCCCGCCTCATCCAGGATCAGCGCCTTCAGGTGGTTGACGGGTCGGCCTATGGTGATGGGTGCCCCCGGGGTGAGCCGCGCGCAGAGCGCGGTGACGGTGCACTCGGTCGGGCCGTACATGTTGAACAGCGCCACCCGCTCTCCCCAACGCTCCACCAGGCTGCTCGGGCACGCCTCGCCGCCAAAACCGATGGCCTTGAGGGAGCCGAGTTCCGTCGGTGGCAGCAGATTCGCGAGCAGGGCGGTCGGCAAAATCATATGGCTTGCACCGCAAGCGATCGCGGTACTGATCACCCCCTCGCCCGGCTCGCCGAAGTGCAGGGCCGCGCCGCAGTACAGGGGCAGCAAGCTGGTCATGTTGCCCGCATCAAACGAGAGGGACATGCAGTTGAACATGGCGCCATCCTTCCCAAGGGCGATGCGCTCGCCGTGATCCATCATCAGATTGACCAGGCTGCCCTGCTCCACCATGACCCCCTTGGGCAGGCCGGTGCTGCCGGAGGTGTAGATGATCTGGGCCAGCATGGCGGCGTCCCGGGGCAGTGCGGGCGTGCTGGTTGACATCTTGTCCAGCGCCAGCTGGTGCAGGTTGTGATACTCGGCAGTCGTGCCCGCCAGCGCCTCGCCAAGCCGCGGATCCGGCACGCCACCCAGCACCAGGCTGATGCCAGCGTCGGTGAGAATATGGGCCAGCCGCTCGGCGGGATAGGCAGGGTCGAGGGGCACATAAGCCGCCCCCGCCTTCCAGCAGGCGAGCAGGGCAATCACGAAGGCGACATCGCGTCTGGCCTGGATGCCGATGGCGGCGCCCGGGGTGACGTCGCAGGATTGCAGCCAGTGGGCCAGCCGGTTGGCGCGAGCCTCCAGCTCGCCATAGGTCAACGATTGCGCACCGTCGCTGACCGCCAGCGCGTCCGACAACTGAATAGCGCGCCGCTCGATATGACAGAGCAGGGTGTCGCGGCTCGGGTAGTCCCGCGGCAGGTCGGCAAGCTGTGCGGCCATCGCCGCCTGGTCGGTGCCCGCCTCCAGCGGCAGTTGCCAGATATCTGTCTCGGGGGCCGCCACCACGGCGCGCATCAGGTGCAGCAGGCGATCGGCAAGAGCCTGGATGGTCTCTCGCTCGAACAGGGCGGTGGCAAACAGCCAGTCCACCCTGACGGAGTCCATCAGCTCGGTCACCTTGACCGAGATGTCGGTCTTGGCCGGCAGCACAGGCGAGGTCTCCTCCACCAGCTGGCAGCCGGGGATGAGATCGTTGAAGTCCACCTTGGCCTGATAGACCAGCATGATCTGGAAGATGGGGTTGATGGCGGTGGTGCGATCGGCGCCTATGGCCTCGGCCAGCGCCTCGAAGCGGTAGAGCTGGTGATCGAAGGCCGCCAGATCCTCCTCCCGGCACTGCTGCAGATAGTCGACAAAGCTGGGCCGCCCTGTCAGCTGGGTTCTCAGCACCAGGGTGTTGACGAAAAAGCCCACCAGGGACTCGATCTCGTGGCGCTCGCGATAGGCGAGCGGGGTGCCGATCACCACCTCCTTCTCGCCGCTCTGGCGCACCATCAGCAGGGCAAACAGGGCGTGCAGGCCGATGAAGTTGGAGGTGTTGTGGCGCTGGCACAGCCGCTTGAAGCTCTCCCACAGGGCGTTGTCTATGGTGGAGAAGACCAGCTCGCCGCCGCTGGCCTGATGGGCCGGGCGCGGCTTGTCGAGCGGCAGACCGTGCACCTCGGGGCTGCCACCGAGCCGGTCGACCCAGAACGGCTTGAACTCGGCGTGATAATCGAGAAAACGGTCCGAGTTGAACCAGCGGGCATAGTCGATGTAGGTGAGCGGCAGCTCGCTCAGCTGCAGGGGCTCGCGGTTCTGATGGGCAAGAAAGGCGCGCTTGAGATCCGCGAACATGTTCTTGACCGACCAGCCGTCGGAGATGATGTGGTGCTGGGTGATCAGCAGCACGTGCTCGCGGCTGCCGAGGCGGATCAGGTGCACCCGGCTGAGATCCCCCTGGGTCAGGGAGAAGGGGCGGCCTATCTCCTCGCGCACCCGGCGGGCCACATAGGCCTCACGCTCGGCAGCGGGCTCTGCGCTCACGTCCTCAATCTGCAGCGTGAAGGGCGTGTGGGGCAGGATCTCCTGCGCCCCCCTGCCCGCCTCGTCCTTGATGAAACGGGTACGCATGCTGGGGTGGCGGGCAAACAGATGGTCGAAGGCAAACTCCAGCGCCGCCGTGTCCAACTCTCCCTTAACGCGAAAATAGACCGGCATATTGTAGAGGTGGGAGGCCTCCTCGTACTGCTCGATAAACCAGAGCCCGCTCTGGGAGGACGAGAGCGGCCCCTGCCGGGCCCCCTCGGAGGCGATGGGCGCCTCGAAGGCGGCGCGGGCCGCCAGGCAGCGCACCAGCTCATCCTTGTGGGCCTTGATGGTGGCGCCGATGGCCGGCGTCACCGCCTCCTTGCTCGACTGGGAGATAAGCTGGCCCTTGTCGTTCAGCGCCAGCTTGACGCCCTGCCGTTCCAGCTGTTTCAACAGCAAAATCATATTGTTCATCTGTACCTCAGACAGCCGGCGTGGCGCGATGGGAAGAAAAACCGTCCAGCCCCTTCTCATTCAGGGCGAGCTTGACACTCTGACCGTCCAGCCGTTTCAACAGCAAAATCATATTGTTCATCTGTTTCTCAAGCCTCAGGCACTCAGGGTGGCGCCGCCGTCGACGACCAGATCCTGCAGCGTGATGTGGCTGGCCAGATCCGAGGCCAGGAAGAGGACGGTATGGGCGATCTCGCGGGGGGTAGCTACCTTGCGCAGAGGGATGCCGAGCTTGAACTGCTCCGGCAACCCGGCAATGGTGCGGGCCATGGCCCCCTCATCCGGCAGCATGCCGCGCAGCATGGGGGTATCCGTCGAGCCCGGCGACACCAGGTTGGCGCGCACGCCGAAGGGGGCCAGCTCCAGCCCTACCGTCTGGGTCAAGCTGGTGACGGCCGCCTTGGAGGCGCAGTAGGCCGCCATCTGCATGCGCGGCACATGGGCGGCGTTGGAGCCGATGGTGACGATGGCACCGCGCCGCTGCCCCTTGAAGTGGGGCACCAGGGCCCGCAGCAGATAGAAGACGCCGCTGGCGTTGACCGTCATGCAGTCGTGCCAGTCATCATCGCTCAGAGTCTCGGTGGGGCCGAGGCGCAGCACCCCGGCCCCGTTCACCAGCACATCGATCCCGCCGTCTGCCAGCAGCGCTGCGCAGCAGGCGTTGACCGCCTTCGAGTCGCCAATATCGAGCAGCCGGGTGGCATAGGGGTAGTCGGCTTCGGGAAACGCCAGGTCCAGCCCCACCACGGATGCGCCGGCCGCCACGAACTGCGTCGCTACCTCGCGGCCGATGCCACGCCCGGCCCCGGTCACCCAGACCCGCTTGCCAGTGAAATCAAAGGCCATTGCTTGTTGCTCCTTGCTCATCACCACACCATCTCCACGCTCTCTTCATCCTCGGAAAGCAGGCCGTCGAGGAAACGGCAGAAGTCATCGAGGCGCGGGTGATCGAACACGTCGGAGACCTTGACCTGCACCCCGAACTCGGCGCCGAGCCGGTTGACTATCTGGATGGTCTGCAGGGACTGGCCCCCCAGCTCGAAGAAGTTGTCAGCGGGTGCCATGGTGGCGAGCCCCAGGATCTGCTGCCAGATGGTGCCGACCCGGTTCTCGGTCTCGCTACCCAGTGCCAGGGCTTCGCCGCCCGCCTGGTAGGCGGCCAACAACCCCTTGCGATCCAGCTTGTTGGAGCCGGTGCGAGGCAGCTGGTCATAGTGGCGATAGTCGGTGGGGATCATGGCGGCAGGCAGCACCTTGGCGAGCTGCGCCTTGATGACCCGGCTGTCGCGCTCCGGCCCCGCCACGAAGGCCACCAGCCGGCGCACGCTGCCGATGCTCACCCCCTGCACGCAGGCCTCGTCCACCCCCGGCAGGGCCAGCAGCTGGGCCTCCACCTCGCCGGGCTGGATGCGATAGCCGCTTATCTTGAATTCGTTGTCGCGCCGACCGAGGTAGACCAGCCGGCCGGCCACCAAGCGCACCCGATCGCCGGTGCGATAGACGGGCAGATCCTCCGCTCCAACCCGCAGGGTGCCGAAACCGCCCTGCGCACTCTGCACATTCGCGCTCTGCGCGCTGCCCACATAGCCGTTGGCCAGCTGCGGGCCGAGCAGCACCAGTTCACCCTCGCTGGCGGGTTGCTCCCCTGCCCCCAGGATGAGCGCCTTCATGCCGGGCAGCGGCAGGCCGATGGGCAACTGGGCCTGGGTCGGGTCTTCCTGCTGCAGCTCCTGGGTGGTCACCACCACGGTCGTTTCGGTGGGGCCGTAGGTGTTGAAGAGGCGCACATCGGAGCGGCCCTGGCGTTGCCACTGGGCCAGCTGCTCGGGGTAGACCGCCTCGCCGCCGATGATAACGGTGGCAAGCCCGGAAGGTATCTGGGCCTGACCCGCCGCCAGCGCCACCACCCACTCGTTCCAGAACGCGGTGGGCAGGTCGAGGTGGGTGATCCCCATCTGCTCCACCCCGGCCGCAAAGGCGGGCATGGATTCGAGCAGGGCGTCGGTGCGCAGCACCAGGGTGGCACCGGCGCTCAAGGTGGCGAACACCTCCTCGATGCTGGCGTCGAAGTTGAAGGGGGCGAATTGCAGCATCCGCGCGTCTTCATCCAGGTGATAACGGCAGCGGGCGGCGGCGGCGAAGTGATCCAGCGCGCCGTGGCTGACCGCCACCCCCTTGGGCAGACCGGTCGAGCCCGAGGTGAACATCAGGTAGGCGACGGCACGGCCGGCGGCCGGCTGGTTGAGCCGATCAATGCTCACCAGATCCCCCGCCAGCAGGGTGCGCCCCTCGAACAGGCTGGCCAGCTTGTGACGGTACTCCGCCTGGGTGATCAGGGTCTTGATCTCCCCCAGCCGCAGAATATGGCCCTGGCGCTCCAGCGGCTGCTCTGGATCGAGGGGCACATAGACGGCGCCGGCCAGCAGCACCGCCAGCTGGGCGAAGATGGCCTGGGGGGTGCGGGCCAGCATGACCCCCACCTTGTCGCCGGGGGCGACGCCTGCGGCTTGCAGGGCAGCTGCCATCTGTTCAGATCGGGCCAGCAGCGCCTCGTAGCTGAAGCGGGTCTCTCCCTGCTCCAGCGCTACCTTGTCCGGGGTCTGGGCGGCGAAGTGGCAGAGCGCCTCCAGCACCGGCCGCACCTGGAGAGCTTCATGGGCGGGGCCGGCGATCAGGGCGCTGGCTCGCTGCTCGGCCAGCCAGTCGGCCTTGAGCGTTCCCAGGGTCTGGGCGGGCTCGGTCAGCCAGCGGCCCAGCAGGGCAAAAAGGGTATCAGCGATGGCCGCCAGATCGGCCTGCCGGTAGCAGCCTGGGTTGGCGTCCAGATCCAGTCTGGGCTGACCATCGACGCCAACCTGCACTTCGATGGTGAGATCCTCCACCGGGCCGGCGCTGATGTTGAGAATATGGGCAGATAGTGGCCCGAAGCGGCGAGCGTGATCGAACGGCATGATGTTGACCAGCGGGCCGAACAGGCGCTTGTCGCCCCCCACCAGACCAAGGTCGCGGCGCAGCAGCTCGTAGCGGTAGTGCTGGTGTTTGCGCACCCCGCGCTTGGCCTTGGCCACGGCGCCGGCGGCTCCCGCCAGATCCAGTTCTTCACCCAGTGTCAGCGCCAGCGGGGTGATGTTCATCTGCATGCAGGGCACGGTCAGCGACGCCGAGCCGATGCGGTTCATCATCATCAGGCCGAGCAGGGTCTGGCTCTGGCCGCTCGACAGCGACAGCTGGGCCGAGAGGCCGGCCAGCAGCAGATCGGGCCAGCCCAGCTTGTGCTCGTCGGCAAAGCCGGTCAGGGATTGCCACAGCGCCGCCGGCAGCGGACGGCTCTCGCGGATAAATTCGGCGGCAATCGGTGCGCGGGTCTCGCCAAAGGACTTCACCTCGGGCCAGCCTTGCAGCTGCTCCTGCCAGAAGGTGCGGGCGGCGGCGTTCTTGCCGCTCTGCTCGCGGCTCGCCTCTTCCGCCAGCACCTCCGCCAACGAGCCGAAGGGGGATGGGGAGTTCATCTCACCGGCCAGCCCCTCTGCATACAGCTCGGCGATGCGCTGGAACAGCAAGGTGGTGCCAAAGCCGTCGAGGGCGATGTGGTGCACGCAGCTGTAGAGATAATCGCGGCCGGGGCCGCGCAGCAGGGCGAAGCGGCAGGGCGCCTCTTGGGTCAACTCGAACGGGCGGCGCAGATCGGCCCAAGCCCAGGTACGGGCCAGCGTCTCGTCGTCGCGCTCGAGGGAGATCTCTTCATAGGCCAGGGGCAGCTCGGCCGGGACGAAGCAGACCGCCTCCTTATCG
>RCUT01001402.1_pt1 | contig 11557 bp, 8 predicted proteins | sample 2166171 | NCBI WGS metagenome assembly RCUT01 (sample SAMN09932757, study PRJNA488358) | compost metagenome | isolation source: compost soil in 4-hydroxybenzoic | place: Germany: Experimental Botanical Garden
AGTTACCTAGTACAGCTGAATAACAGAATAAGAATAATAGAACTGCAAGGAAGTCCGATCCCCAATGCCCAACTTGAGTTTCTAAAGCACGTTGTGTTAATTCAACACCAACAAAACCTGCATCTTGGTAAACGCCAGAAACCAAAATGATGATTGCAGTACTTGTACATACAATGAAAGTATCTACAAATACACCCAGCATTTGTACCAAACCTTGGTTTACAGGATGTTTTACATCAGATGCAGCCGCTGCGTTTGGTGCAGAACCCATACCAGCTTCGTTAGAGAATAAACCACGCTTAATCCCTTGCATCATTGCCATTGACACTGCCGCACCAAAGAAACCACCTGCTGCAGAATTAAAATTGAAAGCTTCAGTCACAATCAGCTTTAAAATATCAGGCAAAATTGCATAGTTACTGATTGCAATATATAGAGCAACGGCTAGGTAAAGACCTGCTTTTAAAGGTACAAACATCTCTGCAAATTTAGCGATACGCTTAATACCACCAAAAATTGCTAATGCCACTAAAACTACAAGAGCAAGGCCAACCCATGAAATTTCTAGATCAACACCACCGAAATGAGCAATAAGATTAGCTTTGTCCCAACCCCAAGCATGTGAAGATGCATTAGCAATCGCATTGATTTGAACTGAGTTGAATACGAAACCGTAGGTAAAGATCAATGCAAGTGCGAAGACCACACCAAAGGTTTTACTACGTAAACCTTGAGTAATATAGTAGGCTGGTCCACCGCGGAACTGTTTAGTCTTACTATCTCTAACTTTAAATAGCTGAGCAAGCGTAGACTCAATAAAAGCAGAGCTCATACCAAGAACAGCTGTTACCCACATCCAGAACACTGCACCAGGACCACCAATTGCGATGGCAATTGCTACACCAGCAATATTACCTACCCCAACACGGCTCGCAAGGCCTGTTACAAACGCCTGAAAAGGTGTAAGACCATGCTCATCTTCGCCTTCTGTACGACTGCTTTTCATCACTCGGATACTTTGCAAGAACATGCGAATTTGCACAGCTCCTGTTAAGACCGTATAAAAAACACCTACAGCCAGCAAGAAAATAACCAAAAAGTCCCATAAAGGATCATTAAAAAATTTTATCCACGACATCAGTGTGGCATTGAGTTGTTCATTCATACTCGGTCCGCTTACGTTCCTTGCTAATGTGCTAAAAGCACATGCCAAAATACTGCAATAAACAAAAAAGCCCCTAGAAACCGGGACTTTCCAGTAAATTCAAGAAAAAATTTTTAATGTCAATTGAATAGCAATTATCGTCACAAGTTTAAGCAACATCATGCCCAACACTAAGCCTTTGAAGGTTGCATGAGAGAAAGCGACCTTCAGACGAAATAATATCATTGCACCACTGAACTTTTCCGCTTGCGGAAAAACAGTAGGCATCGACTCAGCTACAAACTTGGAAACTAACAAATGACCACCGCTAAATAAACTCGTCTAATGATTCCCATCAATTAAGCGAGTTATACAAAATCTGGATTTAAGCCAATAAGCATATTTACATATACTTTTGAGCAAATGTCTAAACTGGATATAAATTTCAAAGACTGTAACAAGCGATCGCCATAACGCGACTATCTGCGCCCTTATCTCCATGATCAAAGAAGAGTGCGTTGAGACCTGTACTAAGCTGTTGTATTTTTTGTGACTCAGTAGCTGCTTGAGTTACGTTCATTTTCATGGTTGCAATGGTAATCGCCAATCCTTGTTTCATGAACTGCTTGTTGATGAGTGGTAGACTCATGTAAAGCTCCTATACCTCATGTATTTCTCCATTTCTGCACCCAAATCCTTTTTGTAAAGGGATTTTGTTTGCAGCCAGTATTTCCTAACGTGAGTATGGAGAAATCATACCTGCGTAAAAAAGTCGGTATTATGCAGAAATTTAAAGTTTTGTGTATGTTTTTCATTAAAATTTTATATAAAAAATGGTCGCATTTTATACAAAACCATCCATTTTGTACTGTTTTTAAACATATTATACCTTTTTTTCAATTGAATATTTTTCACCCACTCACTGTTATGCTTTTATTTTTATAACCGACAAAATCACACTATTTTGTCTATTTAAATCTAAAGTGGCATATTCGAATTATGATTAATCAGACAATATGTCTAAACTAATTAAATTATCATACCTGTAAGAATATCTCTTTTCTAATATTTTTTGCTTATAAATGAAGTACTTTCAAAGCATGAAATTAAGCTTCAAAAAGTATGAAATATTTAAGAAAAAGATATAGGAGTATCTCATGAATCTGGAACAAGTTCGTCTCGTTGATGAAGCTATCACTTCTCGACATTCTGTCCGCGCTTTTTTAAATACTCCAATTGAGTCAGGAGTGATTAAAGATATATTACAAGTCGCAAGTCGAGCACCTTCTGGAACAAATACTCAACCGTGGAAAGTGTATGTGATAACAGGCAACAAGCGTAATGAAATGGTTAAACGTGTTTGTGCAGCACAAATCAAAGTTTCAAAAAACCCGGAACTTGCAGAACAATATAAAGAAACTTTTGCCTATTACCCTGAAAAATGGGTATCGCCTTTTATTGACCGCCGCCGCGAAAATGGTTGGGGGCTCTATGGTCTACTCGAAATTAAAAAGGGCGAAAAAGAAAAAATGGCTGAACAACAGTTACGTAACTTTAAACTGTTTGATGCACCAGCCGGCCTTTTCTTTACAGTAAATAAAACCATGGGAATCGGGTCTAAAATGGATATCGCAATGATGATCCAAAACGTGATGGTTGCTGCCAAGGCACGAGGTTTAGATACATGCCCACAAGCAGCTTGGAACCATTTTCACCCTATTGTTTTAGATATCTTGGGTGCATCAGATGATGAAGAGCTAGTTTGTGCAATTGCGTTAGGTCATGCTGATCCTAATCATATTGTAAATACCTTCATTACACCTAGAGAACCTGTCGAAAATTTCACAGTTTTTCTAGACGAATAAGATCTAAGTCGCCATTCTTTTAAAACTATGAGAATGGCTTGGTTTCTACTTGTTGCGCCGCTTTTAAAACGACAACGAACCCACTCAGCGTAAATAACACCATCATCACGCCCATGTTGAGCGATGCAGACCAAATGAGGAAGTTAAGCAGCACGCCCCCCAAGAGGCCACAAGCGAATTGCATACTTCCCATAATTGCACTGGCAGTTCCTGCACGGGCACCTTGTTTGGACATTGCCAGCGCCATTGCATTTGGTCCTGTTAAACCAATGCCTGAAATAGCTAAAAATAGCCCTAACATAACAAGCCATAAAGGCGCAGCAGGAATTAAACCCGCAATAAATACGATAATGGCTCCAGTCACTTGTACAAGTGAACCTGCCTTTAACCGTTTAGTGATTTCAACACGTGATGTTAAATGCTTATTTAAAGATGACATCAACATAATGCCAAAAGCATTTAATCCAAAGGCATAAGCAAACTCTTGCTGATTCAGTCCGTATTGATCCATAAAAACTGCTGGTGCTGAGCTGATATAACAAAATAGCGCCGCCCCTGTTAAACAGCCTGCAAACATAGGTAAGCGGAAACTCGCATCTTTGAAAATAGCCCCATAGAGGGTAACGACTTGATATGGTGACAGCTTGAGTCTTTTATCGATTGCCAAAGTTTCTTTAAAAAAGAAATGTACGCATAGCCAGCATATTGCTCCCACGATTGAAAGTGCAATAAAAATCGCTTGCCACGGAAACCAAATTAAAATCCATGCCCCAATCATAGGTGCCAAAATAGGTGCTAACCCCATGACAATCATCATGCTTGAAAAAGCTTGTGCCGAGCCTTGAACATCTAATCTATCGCGTATTGCTGCACGGGCCATAACCACACCAACACAGCCACCTAAAGCTTGCAAAATACGAGCAGCAATCAAGCCCCATTCATTTGTAGCCAATACACAAAATAAGCTTGCGACTGCATAAAGTGCGAGACCAAAATAAAGTGGTTTTTTTCTACCAATCCGGTCGCTTAGAGGACCATAAACCAACTGCCCAACAGCTAAACCAAAAAAGTAAGCTGGTAGTGTATTGGCCACCATTTGTGTACTTACCCCAAAATCATGCGCCATTTGTGGCAAAGCAGGTAAGTACATATCGATGGATAATGGCCCTAAAGCCGTAAGTAAAGCGAGCAACATAATCCAGCCAATAGAATATTGACGCTGGGCTGTTTGTTCAGACATAACGATATTTCATTTTTCAATCATTTGCATACAGACAAGCTTACACTGTCTATCGTATGATTTGTGCAACATTGGTGTAGAAATACACAAATCCTTTATCCTCAGGTTGATCAGCAAGGACTTCCTTTGAAATCTTGGTTTAAACGCCTAAAAAGAGCGACTTATAACACAACATTTATGTATAACGTGCGAATGCTGATAGCCTTTTCAGGAACTGCTTTCGTGCCTTATTTTCTGGGCTATCAATTAGCAACAATTCCACTTACTTTAGGTGTGGTTGCAGCCGGTTTAAGCGATATTGATGATCGCTTTTCAGTACGAATCATGAACCTGATTTATACTTATATTGGGTTCTTCATTACCGCAGCTTCCGTACAATTACTTTTCCCCTACCCAATGGCTTTTGCTTTGGGATTGATTGCTTCGTGTATTGGCTGGATTTTACTGGGTTCATTAGGGCGCCGTTATGCAACCATTTCTTATGGATGTTTAGTTGTTTCAGTCTATACCATGCTAGGTGTTCATCTCTTTGACCACTGGTACATCCAACCCGCCCTTTTAGTTGCAGGTGCAGCATGGTATGGACTGATTGCAACTATTAGTTTTTTACTATTTCCGGTTCGACAACTACAAGACAAACTGGCTGCATCTTATGCATCCCTAGGCGATTTTCTCTTTGCAAAATCAAATTTGTTTGATGTAGATATGACTGCTGCCAGCTATCAGCAAAGTATGATCGAACTGTCATTAGAAAACGGCAAGTTAATTACGATTTTTAACGACTTAAAAACAGCTTTATTAACTCGTTTAAAAGGCGACCGTGGGCAAAAAGATACACGCCGAAGCTTACATTATTATTTTGTCGCTCAAGACATTCATGAGCGTGCTGACTCCGCTCATATCGATTATCAAAAGTTAGCCAAAATTTTTCAGCACAGTGATATTTTATTTAGATTCCAACGGATTTTGGCGATCCAAGGCAAAGCTTGCCAAGAGTTAAATGAATGTATTTTACAACGTAAACCTTACAACCATAATAAAAGGTTTAAACAAAGCTTTGAAAACCTACGCCTCTCCTTAGAAAAGTTACGCCATGATCAGCATTACGACCTTTTATGGGTAAATGCGCTTTTCGCTTTATACCAAAATTTAAAGTCTATTGACTCCCAGTTACTCAACTTAGAAACAGAGCAACACATTCAATCTGATAAAGTGAAACAAGCCGAAAACCAGCTTAAAGATGATGATTTACAAGGATGGAATGATATTTTCATCCGGATAAAACAAAATTTAACTCCCGAATCTGTGCTGTTCCGCCACGCGATTCGTGTATCGATTGTTTTATTTATTGGATATGTGCTCATCCAAATGACCAATATTGAATATGGCTACTGGATTATGCTTACAGCTCTATTTGTAAGCCAACCTAATTTTAACGCTACCAAGCGCCGCTTACGTCTACGAATTGTTGGAACGTTAGTTGGGATTATTGTAGGCCTTGCAATTATCTTCTTAATTCCTTCGACAGAAGGGCAACTATTCATGTTGATATTAAGTGGGGTTCTGTTTTTTGAGTTACGCAGTAAACAATATGCGCAAGCAACTGCCTTTATCACCATTTTGGCATTAATTAACTTTAATCTGGACGGTTCAGCAATGGCTGCGGCCATTCCAAGATTTTTAGATACCTTAATTGGTTGTGCTTTAGCTTGGTTTGGCGTGACATTTATTTGGCCCGACTGGAAGTTCCGTCGTTTACCTCGCAACATCAGACGTTCATTACAAGCTCAATGTAATTATTTAGCTGAAGTTGTGAAACAGTATCATGAAGGCCGTAATCATGCGCTCAATTACCGAATTGTACGTCGAGCTGCACACAATACAGATGCTGAAGTAGCTTCACTTATTTCAACTTTAGCGACTGAGCCAGACTTTGACCCAACTCGTAAATCCGATATTTTTGAATTTTTATGTTTAAACCATACATTTTTAAGCTATATCGCGGCACTTGGGGCACATCGAGAAAGCCTTCAGGATCAAGCTGTTCTTAAATTATTAGACCAAGCGCTAGATGATATTCAAGGAGCTCTCTTAAGAGATGAGATGCCTGATCTTACAGCACAAAATATGCTCCAAACGATACGTCAACGCCTAAGCCAAAATGATGAAAATGACCAAAAATCACTCATTATTTTACAACAGCTCTCACTCATGCTTGGCGTGTTGAACCGATTTAGTATGTTAAAACAACGTCTAAGTCATGATCTTGATAATGATGCCAGTGAGCTTGCATCATTATAAATTTGCCTCGGAATTTAGTATTAAATTGGCATAATATCCTTTCCTGACTTATGCCAATTAGTGCTAAACTTAAAACAGTTTACAATTTGTTATTTGCACTATGACCGCGAAAACTTTATACGCTTATACGCTTCAGCCTGTTCCCTATGACGTGTCAGAAGCTGAACAACGTAATGCACAGCTTCTTATCTGGCGCAGTACCAATAAAATCAGCACAAAAATCTGGGCGATTATGGGTGTAGTTTTAGCCCTAGCTATTTTGGGTCTTGTTCTTATCAAGAATTACTCTACTATTTTTTGCTGGGTTGCTATTGTCTCTGTAGTACTTTACTACCTAGGTCGTAAATACGGATTAGAGTGGTACGTTAAACGCAAAATGAATGAATTTCCGGTACAGGAAATCAAAGGTATTCGTTTAGGCGTGCAGCCTCATGGTATTGTGATGCGCCAAAAAATGGGCCAACAAGAAGGCGTTGGTACAATTGGATGGAAAAATATTTACGAATGGTACAATGGACCTGATTTCATCTTGGTAAATTTCAAAGTAAAAGATCCAAAAGGCCAAGAACAACAAGGTGCTTATATTTTACCTAAGCGCATGGATTCTAAAAACTTCTCGTTCAATACGATTCGCACGCATTTAAAAGAAGCTGTAGGCGAACCGAAAACTCTGTAAGTTTTGATTTCATAAAAAGCCTCCTTATGGAGGTTTTTTATTGCAGTAAAAACAAATGATAATGAAAATTAATATTATCTCCAAAATCCATATTATCTACTCAATCTTCGGCTATACTTCGTTACAAGATCTCCATCATATTCACATTTTCGACCATGTTTAAAAAAATTTTATTTCAAATTCATTGGTTTCTGGGTATTACTGCTGGCCTAATCTTATCCATTATGGGTGTAACAGGTGCAATTTATTCTTATGACCAACAAATTTTAAAATGGGTAAATTCTGATAGTTATGTTGTTCAAGCTGAAAGCACTCCAAAATTAACCCCTTCTCAGCTATATCAACATTTCAATACGACTCAGCCTGAAATTAAAATTAATAGCATTACGATTGCCAAGGATCCGACCGCCTCTTCTACTGTCAATATTGAAAAAGAAGGTGAACGCCGTGGCTATAATATGATGGTGAATCCTTATAACGCTCAGGTTCTGCCCGATGTTAAAGGCAGAAAACTGTTGTTATTAATACAACAAATTCATCGTAATTTGACCGCCGGCGAAGTTGGCAAGCAAATTACTGGTGCCTGCGCGCTCATGTTAATTTACTTTGTACTGAGTGGATTATATTTACGCTGGCCTAAAAAGCATTCTGCCCGTCAATGGCTCGCGGTTAAACCGAAATTGAAAGGCCGAAATTTTATTTGGGATCTACATGCTGTTATTGGGACATGGGTCATTGTTTTTTATCTACTATTCGCATGTACAGGCCTATATTGGTCTTATGATTGGTGGCGTAGTGGCATGTTCAAAGTGATGGGAGTTGAACAACCCAAGCCACAAGGTCATGGCCCTGCTCCTCAAAATCGAGGAATGCAACAAAATAAACGATCTGAGCATAATACTGATAAAAAATCAGAGCCTCAATTAGATAATACTCAGCTCATTACAGCACTTAATCAAACATGGAGTGGATTCAATAGTCAGGTCGGACGTGATTATTCAACGCTAACATTAAGCCTACCTAAAAAAGATGATGGAAAAATTGAGTTAAGCTTTGTCGATGCTACCCCGCAACACGAACGTGCACGCAACCAAGCCATCTATAATTATCAAACTGGCAATATTGAAAAGATGGAGCTTTACGAAGATAAAAAGCTTAATCAAAAAATCATGAGCAGTATGTTACCTGTACACCGTGGTAGCTTCTTTGGACCAATTTATCAATTCGTTGCGATGCTTGCTTCATTGGCAATGCCTTTATTCTTTGTTACAGGGTTGATGCTTTATCTTAAACGCCGCAAACAGAAAAAGTTAACACAGGCGGCTCGTCAGTCTTTAGCAGGACAATATATTGATCCAAATGCAAAGCCTTGGCTTATTACCTATGCAACTCAAACAGGTGTAGCAGAACAACTTGCTTGGAGTACAGCAACAAGTTTACAAGAAGCTCATCAACCAGTTCTGGTTAAACCTGTACAGCAGCTAACACAATCTGATTTAGAGCAGCATGAGCAGGTTTTATTTGTAATCAGTACATATGGTACTGGTGATGCTCCCGACCTCGCGACAAGCTTTGCTAAAAAGCTTTTAAAAGTGAATCTGGACCTTAAGCACATGAACTATGCTGTTTTAGCGCTAGGTTCTAAAGAATATCCTGATACTTATTGTAGCTTTGGTCATGCAGTAGATGCTTGGCTTAAAACTAATGGTGCTCATGCCCTCTTTAATACAATTGAAGTTGATAATGTAAACCTATCGGATATTCAAAACTGGAATCAAGCACTCGCGAAAGCAACTAAATTAGATTTACACGCTGTAAATTTAGAAAAAGTTTTTGATACATGGACATTACAACAACGTGACTTACTCAATCCAAATAGCTTAGGACAACCTGCTTATAATATTGAGCTTAACGCAAAGCACGAAGCAATATGGCAAGCGGGTGATATTGCTGAAATTCAGTCTGGTAATAGCCCTGAACGTATTCACGCATTCTTGCAGAAGCATCATATTCTTAAAAATGCAAAAGTTGACTCATTAGAGATTTCAATTGAGAAAGCGCTTTGGAATAAAGACTTAACTGGTGAAATTGAACCATTTGCTAATCTAGATCATTTATTAGAACAGCTCCCTACTCTACCAACACGCGAATATTCAATTGCCAGCATTCCTTCTCAACAAGTGCTCCGTTTAGTGGTTCGTCAACAGCATGATGAGTCTGGTAACTTAGGTTTAGGTTCTGGATGGCTGACTCAACATACTCAAGTCAATGATGACGTTGCTTTACGTATTCGTACCAATGAATCATTCCATCTTATTGATGACAACCGCCCTATTATTTGTATTGGTAACGGAACCGGTATTGCAGGCTTAATGAGCCTGTTACATACACGTACTCTTCATGACTACACTGAAAACTGGTTAATCTTTGGTGAACGTCAAAGAGCATGTGATTTCTTCTATGCATCAACAATTGAAGCATGGCAAACAACAGGAATGTTAAAACGCCTAGATTTAGCATTTTCCAGAGATCAAGAACAACGCGTGTATGTTCAAGATGTAATCCGTCAAAATGCAGAAGAATTAGTAAGCTGGATAGAGCGCGGCGCTGTTCTCTATGTCTGCGGTAGCATTGATGGTATGGCAAGTGGAGTCGACCAAGCACTGGTTGAAATTCTAGGTGATGAACAGGTAGATGAATTAAGACAACAAGGCCGTTATCGCCGTGATGTTTATTAAAGGCCAATAAATCAGAAAACCGAGTAATGACACAGATGCTTTACTCGGTTTTTTATTGCATTCAGAATGATTTTGCATAAACTGTCTGCAATTTAAATTGCAACTGTAAACACAATGCAAGTCAGTAAGTGGATCCGTATTTTCCTAGCAATCATTGGTTCGATTTTATTTCTAGATGGGTTAGTTTTAATTTGTCTCAATAAAATTAATGTCGGCACAATTATCCCTTTAATTTTGGGCGCCTTCTTCTGCCTCTATTCTTTATTCTATTATCATTTAGAGCGTTTCTTCTTCTATCACTATCGCTTACACACACTTTGGCGTTTCGGTTGGCTATGCCTCTGGATATGGCTAATTAGCTTAGGCTATTTCTTTGATTTTATTAAAGAGAATAAAGAGACAAGTCAAAATCTCCCTCCAGTAAATGCAATCATTGTATTAGGTAGTGGCGTTGAAAATGGTCAACCATCCAAAACTCTTGCAAAACGTTTAGATACAGCCGCCCCTATTGCTCTAAAACAACTCCAAGCAAAAGTTGTTGTAACGGGAGGCCTTGATTTTTCAGAAAAGGAAAGCGAAGCATTAGTGATGTCTCGTTATCTAGAGCAACATTATCATTTAGCAAAAGAACGAATGATACTTGAAGATAAAAGTACCAGCACTGAACTTAATTTAAAAAATAGTAAACCACTATTAGCACAGCACCACATTACCCTAGACCAACCGATAGCTATTGTGACAAGCGATTTTCACACTCCACGAGCAGCAGCTATTGCTAAAAAACAAGGTTATACGCAAGTTTATACAGTGGCGGCTGAAACACCATTAGCTACTCGCTACAATTCTTGGTTACGAGAATATTTCGCTTTTGCAAGTGGATGGTTTTTTAACGAATATTAAGAATGACTTATTTCAAAACTGCTATTAACAAATAGCAGTTTTTTTTACGCAAGAAAGTATCGTCACTGCTTACAAATAGATTTAGCAAGGTTAAGAAATATATAAGGCTCTATTCGAGTCATTACATGGCAAATTTAATATAAGAAAGAGTCTATTCAATAAAAATATAAAATAAATTTTTTAAGAAAATTTTAGGTGAAATAATTTTAGTCTATAACTCAGGCAATCGCTTTTAAAGACATTTAGGTTTTAAACCTATAACCCCAAATTAAATAACACAAAAGTAATTTTTCCATATAAGAAATAACTTAACTAATGATTTTTCAGTCAATTGGAGATATAAACTTTGAGCTTTAGAATAGAACAACTAAATTTAGAGTGACTTAGATAAAAAATTCAAATACAGATTAAGAATTATAGATAAATAAGCAATTTAAATATTGGAAAAATTTAACTTTCAGAATGAAATAATGGTGGGCGCTGACGGGATCGAACCGCCGACATTCTGCTTGTAAGGCAGACGCTCTACCAACTGAGCTAAGCGCCCTTAATGAGAAAAGATAACGAATGTATCTTTATACTCTACATTCTCTAGACAAGGGAATCAAGAGAATGGCGCAGCGGACGGGGCTCGAACCCGCGACCCCCGGCGTGACAGGCCGGTATTCTAACCAACTGAACTACCGCTGCACT
>RCUT01001404.1_pt1 | contig 11555 bp, 8 predicted proteins | sample 2166171 | NCBI WGS metagenome assembly RCUT01 (sample SAMN09932757, study PRJNA488358) | compost metagenome | isolation source: compost soil in 4-hydroxybenzoic | place: Germany: Experimental Botanical Garden
CATAACACTCTTGCCTTTATATAATCTTGTCATACTGAGGCACGAAGCATCTGTTACCTAAAGGAGAATGCTTCCTTTTTAGGGACAAGGGGTGTTTTCTCTATATTCAAACAAAAAACTCCGAAGCTTTAACTTCTGAGTTTTTTGTTATAATTTTTTTAATCCCAGATTAATGGTCTTTCAATACCCAACGTTCGTAAATAAGAAAGTAATTGACCCATGTGAACAGCTTCATGAAATACAATCCGATTTAAATAATCACCAAGAATTTTTCGTTGATTCTTAGTAGGTCTGATTATTTCAATTGTTGATAAATCATCTTCTGAATAATCCTTGATTTCTTGCATGAACTTATCGCTGAAAAATTGGGCAAAATCAAGCTCTTGTTCAACGGTTGTATAAGGTAGGTTGTCCCAAGGAGATTTAAAATCTCCAAGTTCTCCTCTGTTTTGGATGATCACATGGTAAATGTGCTCTGATTCCAATACGTGTCTAACCATTTCAATACAAGACATAGCCTCATGATCTGGTTTCCAATGCAAAAAATCAATAGGAATACCTTTCCAAAGGTTTATACTTCTTCTACGGGTTTCTTTAAAGTTTAATAAAATGGCTTCTTTAGCAGTCATTAGCGTATAATGTAAATATTAGTTTAGTCTTGTTCTGCATACTTTTCGCAGTAACGACAACCGCTCCATGTCCAATAAAAAACTCCGAAGCAATTAACTTCGGAGTCCTAATTATGCGATTTTAAGATCCCGATGGCAAACGGTATAATCTGTATAATCGAACATTGGTGAAATCACCAACTTATTCTTCATTATCTTGCATGCTTTCGCCGGTAACAACATGTCTGATTTTGCCTTCCAGTTCTTCCATCAGCTCAGGGTTGTCAAGGATCAGTTGTTTAACCGCGTCGCGGCCCTGACCTAATTTGCTGTCTCCGTAGCTGAACCATGAACCTGATTTCTTAATGATTTCATATTCAACACCTAAGTCGATAATTTCGCCGGCTTTAGAAATACCTTCGCCGTACATAATGTCGAACTCAGCTAAACGGAAAGGAGGAGCAACCTTGTTTTTAACGATTTTAACTTTTACGCGGTTACCTGCAACTTCTTCACCATCTTTAATTTGTCCGGTTCTGCGGATATCCAAACGAACAGATGCATAGAATTTCAATGCGTTACCACCAGTAGTTGTTTCAGGGTTACCAAACATTACACCGATTTTTTCACGTAGCTGGTTGATGAAAATACAGCAACATCCTGTTTTGCTGATTGTACCGGTAAGTTTACGCAATGCTTGTGACATCAAACGAGCTTGTAAACCCATTTTAGAATCACCCATTTCGCCTTCAATCTCACCTTTAGGAACCAATGCAGCTACCGAGTCAATAACAATGATGTCAATTGCTCCTGAGCGGATCAGGTTATCAGCAATTTCTAATGCCTGCTCACCATTATCAGGTTGTGAAATCAATAAATTATCAACATCAACACCTAATTTTTTAGCATAAAACTTGTCAAAAGCATGCTCAGCGTCGATGATTGCTGCGATACCACCTTTTTTCTGTGATTCAGCAATGGCGTGAATCGCTAAAGTGGTTTTACCTGATGATTCCGGACCGTATATTTCAATGATACGACCTTTTGGTAATCCACCAATTCCTAATGCAATATCTAATCCTAAAGAACCAGTTGAAATGGCCTCGATCGGCTCAATTGCCGTATCGCCCAATTTCATAATGGTGCCTTTTCCGTATGATTTTTCAAGTTTGTCTAACGTAAGTTGTAAAGCTTTTAGCTTTTCCAGTTTATTTTCGCTCATGGTACGTTTTGTTCTTGTTATAAAGTAAGTGTAAAAATAGAATAATATTTTTGAAAAATGCTAAATTTTTTTTCAATGATAAAAAAATTAGTATTTAAATTGCTTTTTTTAGCACTACTTGCTCAAAGTATTTGCAAAAGCTTGTAAGCGGACAAATATCGCATTTGGGGCTGCGTGCTAAACAGATATAACGACCATGTAAAATCAGCCAATGGTGTGCAACATGGATCTTATCTTGTGGAATATTCTTTACTAATTGCTTTTCGGCAGCCAGGGGTGTTTTGGCATTGGTGGTAAGCCCAATTCGTGCTGCAACCCTAAATACATGGGTGTCAACAGCCATTTTCGGCTGGCTGTAAATAACAGAAGCAATAACGTTAGCGGTTTTTCTGCCAACCCCCGGCATTTCCTGCAGTTCTTCAACTGTGGCAGGAACTTCTCCTTTAAATTTATCCACTAGCAGTTTAGCCATTCCGACTAAATGCTTCGCCTTATTATTAGGATAGCTGATACTTTTAATATAGGTAAAAACCTCATCGGAAGTAGATTCTTTTAAGACCTCGGGTGTAGGATAACGCTCGAACAAAGCCGGAGTAACCATATTTACCCTTTTATCCGTGCACTGCGCCGAAAGTATTACAGCCACTAATAATTCATAGGGGTTTGTATAATGAAGTTCAGTTTCGGCGTCAGGTTGATGTTCTGAAAAATAATCTATAAAAGCTTTATATCTGTCTTTCTTGATCATGACCAAAGATAGGTTTTATAGTTCATAGATGGTTCCATGGGTTGTTCATAGTTCATGGTTCATAGTCTTGAGTCGCGAGTCCGGAGTTTTGAGCCAATAGGCCATAGACCATAGTCCATGCATTATCTATAATCAATATAACTCAAACTCTAGACCCAGGCTATGATCTATGAACCATGAACTATGATCTATTAACACGACTCCTACTTCTGACTCCTGACTGAGAACTATGGACTATGGACTATCGACCATGGTCCATAGCCTATGCATTATCTATAATCAATATAACTCAAACTCTAGACCCAGGGCTCTGGACTATGATCTATGAACCATGATCTATTAACACGACTCCTGACTCTAGACTCGGGGCTCTGGACTCAGAACTATGATCCATGAACCATGATCTATCAACTATGGACCATAGTCTATCGACCCTCTAACGCATGAAAAAAGGTTTAAGCCACTTTAATGACTTAAACCTTTCGAAAATAAGAAAGCTGAATTACTTACGCGTTGAGCTTGAATATTTCAAGATGTTCTCAATCGCATTCCGGCTAGGTTCTACCATAATTTGGTTTAAGGCCTCCTTTATACTTCCCAGATTATCAAATCCTTCAGTAATAGCCTTTTCTGCTGCCAGGGATTGCTCCATCATTTCAGCTTCTTCGGGTGTTTCTTGAGTTCGCAATTTAGATACAGAATTTTGTTGCGTAAAGGTTTCTATCATAAATGATTATCTAGTTGTTAGCGTGAATAATAAGATAACGACAGTGTATTTCTTTTATTTTATTGATTCCAAAAAAATATTCCTGTAAAAAACAGTATTGTCAGCACTTTAAATAGACTTGTTAGTTAAACTTTGTGTCAATTTATTATCGTATAATTTTTGAGTTAGAATTGATAATCAGGAGTGATTTTATATGATTAAAAATAGACGAACGATATAAAAATGTTAAATAAATAAAGGAAATGTAACAGGCGTAATACAAAATGGTAGCAGTATGGTAATAGGTAATTAGTGTTAGCTTAACACTGTGAAGATAGTTTCGCGGCATAATCAAATCAGATTAAAAGTGGAAAAAATCTTTACTAAACAAATGCGTTTGCAATTATTGGCTATTCTCCTCACGTTGTTCATAACGTATAGCAATTCAATTGCACAAATTGCCCCGATTACGGGAGTTGTTACAGATAAAAATGGCCCCCTGCCAGGTGTAACGGTAAGCATTAAGGGAACCTCAACAGGTACATCAACAGATGGAAATGGTAAGTTTACCTTAAAACCTGCTAAAGAATTAACAAATGCTGATCAGCTTGAATTTAAAAGTATCGGCTATGTAACAGTTGTAAAGCCATTTAAAGGAAATACTGTTAATATAGTGTTGGTGGAAGATACTAAATCACTGAATGAGGTGGTTGTTACCGCTTTAGGTATTAAGAGAGAAGATAAGGCATTGGGTTATGCTGCTCAGTCTATTAATGGCAAAGAAGTAACGGAAGCTCGTTCCAATAACTGGGTAAGTTCGTTATCCGGCAAGGTTTCAGGCTTAAACTTGGTTTCTACCGGATCAGGCCCTTTAAACTCTACCCGTATTACTTTACGCGGTGATAATTCCTTAAATCCAAATGGAAATAACGCCCTGATTGTATTGGATGGAGTTCCGATGGGAAGTTCGATTACTTCAGCAGGAGTAAATGATGCCTACGGTGCAGGTTCCGGTAATGACGTTCCAGTCGATTTTGGTAATGGAATATCAGATATCAACCCTGACGATATTGAAAGTATCACTGTATTAAAAGGTGCAAGTGCAACCGCCTTATATGGTAGTCGCGCAGCCAACGGTGCATTAATTATTACAACCAAATCTGGTGCTCGTAAAACTAAAGGTATAGGTGTTACAGTGAACTCATCAATGAGTTTTAATGATGTGCTTAAGTGGCCTGATTATCAATATGAGTACGGACAAGGTGTTGGTAAAACCTTAACCCCTGCCGGCGATTTATACTACTCTTATGGTGCAACTGCTGATGGTGCAAGCACAAGTGGTACCAGTAGTGCATTTGGTCCTAAGTTTAACGGACAAATGTATTACCAGTATGATCCGTTGACACAAACCGGTAGTACAGAGCGCACCCTTTGGCAGCCTTATAAAAATAATATTAAAGATTTCTGGAGAACAGGATCGACTATAACTAATAGTGTATCTCTTGAAGGCGGTAACGAAAAAGGTTCGGCACGTGCTTCTATCACACATACAAAAAATAACTGGATCATGCCGAATACCGGTTTCGAGCGTATTACGGCTGCCGTTAGTTTAGATTATAAAATATCAGATAAGCTGAAATTAAGCTCTAAGGTAAATTATACCAATAAGCAGAGTGATAACCTTCCGGCAACAGGTTATAATAATCAATCGATATCTTATTTCATGATTTTCCAAAATCCTAACGTAGACCTTGCATGGTATGAACCTCGTTGGAAAAATGGTAAATATGAAATTGATCAGATCCACCCTTTCAGTTCATTCATCGATAATCCCTATGTGATTGCTTATGATATGACCAACTCGCTTAATAACAATCAGGTGGTTGGGAACATTATGGCAAACTATGAGATCTCTAGGAAGTTTGATTTAATGATTCGTTCGGGTATAGATATGAATAATGAAGATCGCGCACAACAACGTCCTTTCAGTACTGCTAATTTCCAGAGTGGTTATTTCAAACAGCAGAATATTTCTAAATATGAAATTAATACCGATGCGTTATTGACTTACCGTGATAAGTTATCTTCTAAGTTCGATCTTTCTGCATCGGTAGGAGCCAACACTATGAACCGTAAATATAATACGGTAAATGGATATGTAGATGGATTGGTTATTCCGGGAACATATAAATTATCTAATGGTATCAATGCACCAACCATGTCGACCATTGCTCAAAATAAAATGGTGAACAGTTTATATGGATTGGCTTCATTATCATATGATAGCAAGATCTTTTTAGACGTAACCGGACGTAATGATTGGTCGAGTACATTGCCGGTTCAAAACAACTCATTCTTCTATCCTTCGGTTAGTTCGAGTTTTATTTTGAACGAGTTGTTTAAGCTACCATCTCAGATCTCGTATGCTAAATTACGTTTATCTGCGGCACAGGTGGGTAATGATACTGATCCTTATAAAACCAATAAATACTATGGACAAAGCGAGTTCCCTGGTTCTGGTTCGGTTTCTACAACCCTATATAACGTAGACTTTAAACCGGAGATTACCACTAGTTACGAGGCCGGACTTGATGTTAAGTTATTTAATGGCAGAGTTGGTTTAGATGCAACTGTTTATAATAATAGAACAAAGAACCAAATTCTGGATGTGCCTTTAGAAGCTGCAACAGGTTACTCAGCAGCAGTTCTAAACGCTGGAATGGTAAGAAATCAGGGTGTTGAGTTAATGTTAAATGCTAAACCTTTTGATAAAGCATTTAAATGGTCGACAACTTTAACATGGTCTAAAAACAGAAATAAAGTGTTAGAACTGGCTGAAGGTATGATAGACCAGCAAGTGATCGGATACGGAGGTAATGCGACCATTATTGCAAAAGTTGGTGGTTCAACAGGTGATATTTATGGTTTTGGATTCGTAAGGTCTCCTGAAGGAAAGATTATCTACACCAAAGATGGTTTACCTGCCCGCGGTTCTGAGATTCAATATATCGGTAATGCTTATGCGGACTGGAAGGGTGGTTTCTTAAATGAATTCTCTTACAAAAATTACCGTTTCAGTTTCCTTGTTGATGGTCAGTACGGAGGTTTGGTGTATTCACAAACACACCACAAAATGAGTGAGCAAGGTAAACTTACCAATACCTTACCTGGTCGTGATGAAGGCTATGTGATTGGTGATGGTGTAGTGAAAAATGCCGATGGAACTTATTCTCCTAACACTACAAAAGTAGCTGTGGGTAACTATTACGCAGACTACTATCGTCGTGCAAATGTGGAGGCAAACTCTTTTGATGCTTCTTATTTAAAATTGAGAGAAGTACGTTTCGAATACACTTTACCTAAAAAATGGTTAAATAAAATTTTCGTTGAGCAGGCAAGCATTGCAGTGTATGGTCGCGACCTGGCGATGATCACTGATTTCCCAATGTTTGATCCTGAAACAGCCGCCCTTAATGGTGGTACTATTCTGCCAGGAGTAGAGATGGGACAATTGCCAAGCCCAAGAACATTTGGTATGAACTTAACGCTGAAATTTTAATTGTTAAAACCTGAAGAAATGAAATCAACGATAAAAAAAATAACAGCTTTAGTCCTTGCATTAAGTGCAATTAGTGTATCCTGTACTAAAGATTTTGAAGATTTAAATAAAGATCCGAACAGAAGCGATAAAATTAGTCCTGGTACCTTATTAAACCCGATCATATATAATGTGGCCAGTTTTAATACTTTAAGAAGTGATGCTTTCACTTTTGATATTATGCAAGTAGCATTGCCATATCCAAGTGCATCGGGAGGAGTACATCGTTATGATGTGTCAGAATCTGCAGGAAACTCAACATGGAAAACTTATTACCAATGGTTGATTAATACTAAGGAAATGCGTGCGGCTGCTGAAGCTTCACAGGATGCTAACTATCAGGCCATTTCAATGACCTTAAATTCATGGATCTATTCATTATTAACAGACTCTTTTGGTGATGTTCCAATGGATGAAGCGGTAAGAGGTGATGAAAAGATCTTTCAACCTAAGTTTAATACGCAAAAAGAGATATACACTAAAATCTTAGCAGATCTTGAAATTGCTAATACCTTGTTTGATCCATCGAAAAAGATGATCTATGGTACGGATATTTTATACGCTAATGATGTAGCTAAGTGGAAAAAATTCTGTAACTCACTACGTCTGCGTTTGCTTCTTCGTGTAGCGTCACAAACAGAGATGGACTCTTACACTAAAATGGCAACCATGATTGCTGATCCGGTGAAATATCCTGTATTTACTAAAAATGACGAGGCCGCAATTTTAAAAATCACAGGTGTGACCCCAAACGTATCACCATGGGGTAGAGCAATAGACTTTACTACTTTCCGTTCTGCAGGTCAGTTCTTTATTGATAACTTGAATAACTTTAACGATCCGCGTTTGGCTAAGTTTAATACGCAAGCTAAAAGTTTGGATGGAAAAACAACTATCGGCTATAAAGGTATTCAAAGTGGATACGCTGGCGGTGAATCTCAATTCCAGTTCCAGCCTTCTAATCTGAATATTGCATTGGTTACAGCTCCTATGGTTTCGGTAATTATGTCTTATGCAGAGGTTGAGTTCATTAAAGCTGAGCTTGCATTAAAAGGTAAAATTGCCGAAGATGCGAAAGTACACTATGAAGCAGGCGTAAAAGCTGCAATTGAACAATGGGGTGCAACTATACCTGCAGACTATTTTACAAATGCAACAACTTCTGTCTATACCGCTTATGATGGTACTATGGACCGCATCATGTTGCAGAAATATTATGCTTTGTACTTCAACGATTATCAGCAATGGTTTGAATTCCGTCGTACAGGGTTGCCTAAACTACCGGTTGCAGATGGTATGGTGAATGATAAAAAAATGCCGGTTCGTTTTAAGTATCCTACTACTGTTCAGACCAGCAACTACGAAAACTATAAAAAGGCGGTTGAATCTATGGGCGGTGATGATGTCAATACCAAAGTGTGGTGGGAAAAGACAGCAAATTAATCCTAATACAATAACTTAATTCGCAAACGGCTCAGGTCTGTTTGGAGTGTTAAGCATAAAAGTATTATCCTTATGGAACGCGGAGTAAGAGTACATTGCCGAGAATGTACCTCCGCGTTCTTTATGTGAACAATTATCCAATACTAAAATGTTCAGAAGAGATTTTTTAAAGAATTTAGGTTTGTTAGGAGCGGTAGTAACTGTTCCTGTAAGCCTGGTAAATGCGGCAAGTCGTAAAGACAACCTAAGCAACGTTTCAACTATTACCCTTAAAGGGCGTGTGCTTAATCAGGGTAAAGGTCTTGCCGGTGTTTCGGTTACTGATGGTATCAATATTACTCAAACCGATGCAAAAGGAAATTATCAGTTGTTGAGTAATAAGACGGCTCAATTTGTTTACATCTCTATTCCTGCGGGGTATCAGATTGATAATGTAAACGGTATTGCAAAGTTTTACACCCCAATTGACTTACAATCTCCTGTTTTTAATGCTGATTTCAATCTTAGTAAACTTTCGAAATCAGATCAAAAGCACCAGTTTGTTGTTTGGGCTGATCCTCAGATTCAAAATCGCTCAGATGCTGATCAATTTCTGAATACCACAGCACCGGATTTGAAAGAATTAGTGAAAAGCTATGGCGATGATGCTTTGTTTCATGGTATAGGTTGCGGTGATTTAGTGTTTGATCATCATGAGTTGTTTGAAGATTATAAAAAAGCAGTAGCCATTTCAGGTGTTCCGTTTTTCCAGGTTTTAGGTAATCATGATATGGATCTGGATGGAGTACGCTCTGATGATCTTTCCGCAGAAACATTTAAAAAACAATTCGGACCTACTTATTATTCGTTTAACCGCGGAAAAGTACATTATGTGGTATTGGATGATGTGTTTTTTATTGGTGCCAAAAAGAAATACATTGGCTACATAACCGAGAATCAGTTAAGTTGGTTAGAGAAAGATCTAAAAACAGTTCCGGCAGGTTCAATGGTAATTGTTTCTGTGCATATACCAACAGATTCAGGCGATAAACGCCGAAATGAGCTTAAAGAAGAAAGCATGGGCGGGGTGGTTGCCAACCGTCAGCAGCTTTACAAAATACTAGAGCCTTATAAAGTGCATATCATGTCTGGCCATACCCATTGGAATGAACATGTAATTATCAATGATAAGATTATGGAGCATAACCATGGCACCGTATGTGGAGCATGGTGGAGTGGTCCGGTTTGCGGAGATGGTACACCGAATGGTTATGGAGTTTATGAAGTAGATGGTGAGAATATTAAATGGTATTATAAATCTACCGGAAAGCCTAAAGATCATCAGATCAGTGTGTATGCCAAAGGCTATCACACAGATTATGCGGATGGAATTGTGGCAAACGTTTGGAACTGGGATCCTCAATGGAAGGTGGAATGGTTGGAAGATGGGCTGCTTAAAGGTGACATGAAGCGCATCACCGATTTCGACCCATTAACTGTTGAACTCTACAAAGGATCATCGATTCCTGAATATCACAAATGGGTAGAGCCCATAAAAACCGATCACCTATTTGTAGTTACTCCGTCTGCAACGGCAAAAAATATTGTTGTGAGAGCAACTGATCGTTTTGGGAATGTATACACCTGCTCAAGTCAAGTATAATACAATAAATTGGTTCATTAAAATAGAGAAAGGCTGCTTCATACGAGGCAGCCTTCTCTATAAATAAACCAAAAATTGTTAACCTAGAACGTATATGTTGTTCATGTTAGTATTAGCTAATCAAAGAAATTAGCTAGCCGTTTTAATCTCAATTGTGTCAGACTTGAAATGAACGTCTTTGTTGTAAAATTTTAAAATGATCTTACCTGTAATAACCGGTTTAAATTTTAATACCGTATCAACAGGGACAATTACCTCGGCGCAAGTTGTTCCTTCTTTTGCAGTGTTTCTTCCTTTTGCGCGGATTTCAACATTGTTATTGCCTATCTCTCTTACTTCAAAACCTGAAAATGAATAGCAAGTATTTGGTAACTGGCATGAAATTTTTGAGGTAACGATCTCTCCAAGAGGTTTTTCCTTTGGTGTAGTTGTTGAAGTTATGTTCAAGTCATCATACACTACAGGTTCCGGCATATCCGATTTACCTAAACAAGAAGTTAATGCAAATGCTAAGGCTGAAGCAAAAAATAAGTATGGTTTCATCATTTATAGTTTTTTAATTCTATGGACTCTTTACAACCCATACGAAACTTCTCTCCAAAATATTACAGGCTATGTGATAATAATGTTGAGCTTATCTCTTTATCTTCGAATTATAACTAATCAACACATGAAGAAAGAATATCTATTGCTGCTGGCCAGTACAGCATTTTTGGGTGTAGCCTGTAAACAACAACCATCTTCGGAGAATAAACGAACTGTTTTTTTAGATCTTTCAGGACGAGATACAACGGTTAAACCTGGTGATGACTTTTTTCAGTATGCTAACGGAACCTGGATGAAAAATACAAAGATTCCTGACGACCAGAGTGGTTGGGGCTCTTTCTATACCTTGTATGAAGATAATCAGAAAAATCTTCGTTCGATTTTAGACGAGATTTCTAAAAAGGAAAATCCAAAAGGTTCTCTTGAACAAAAAGTAGCCGATTTTTATTTCAGTGGAATGGATACAACCACAATAGACAAAGCTGGTTACGATCCAATAAAACCATTGTTAGCTAAAGTTGATGCAGTGAAATCATATAAAGAATTACTGCAATTACTGGCATCAGGGTATAAAGAAGGAAATGGCGCGATGCTGGCTTTCTATATTGGTCCTGACGATAAGAACAGCACTAAAAATAGGGTGCAGTTTTATCAGACTGGTTTAGGATTGCCAAATCGTGATTATTATTTCAATAATGACGAGGAAACCAAGAAAACACGCGCTGCTTACCTGACTTATATTACTAAGTTGTTTACACTTACCGGAACTGATTCTGTTACGGGTAAGAAAAATGCGGATGAAATTTTAAAACTGGAAACGGAGATTGCAAAATCTCATTCAACACCTGTTGAATTACGTGATCCGATTAAAAATTACCACAAATTGCCGGTTGCTGAGTTTGTAAAACTTACTCCTGACTTAGATACTAAAACGTTATTAGCGGAAATGGGTATTAAAGAGGATACTTTATTAGTTGGTCAGCCTAAGTATTATCAGGCATTGAATAACCTAGTAAAATCACAGCCGCTGGATAGTTGGAAA
>RCUT01001405.1_pt1 | contig 11549 bp, 9 predicted proteins | sample 2166171 | NCBI WGS metagenome assembly RCUT01 (sample SAMN09932757, study PRJNA488358) | compost metagenome | isolation source: compost soil in 4-hydroxybenzoic | place: Germany: Experimental Botanical Garden
CTAAAAAACTCCATATAAAAACCTGGGGCTGTCAGATGAACGAATACGATTCATCAAAGATGGCCGATCTGCTGGATGCCACGCACGGGTATCAGCTCACTGAAATCGCGGAAGAAGCGGACGTCCTGCTGCTCAATACCTGCTCAATTCGCGAGAAGGCCCAGGAAAAAGTCTTCCACCAACTGGGCCGCTGGAAATTACTGAAAGAAAAAAATCCCAACCTGATTATCGGCGTCGGCGGCTGCGTCGCCTCGCAGGAGGGCAAGCTCATCCGTCAGCGCGCCCACTATGTCGATATTATTTTTGGCCCGCAGACGCTCCATCGCCTGCCGGAAATGATTAACTCGGTGCGCGGCAACCGCCGGCCGGTGGTTGACGTCAGCTTCCCGGAGATCGAAAAGTTTGACCGCCTGCCGGAACCCCGCGCCGACGGGCCAACCGCGTTCGTCTCGATTATGGAAGGCTGCAACAAATACTGTACCTACTGCGTGGTGCCCTATACTCGCGGTGAAGAGGTCAGCCGTCCTTCTGACGATATCCTGTTCGAGATTGCCCAGCTGGCGGCTCAGGGCGTCCGCGAGGTCAACCTGCTGGGGCAGAACGTTAACGCCTGGCGCGGCGAAAACTACGACGGCACCACCGGCAGCTTTGCCGATCTGCTGCGTCTGGTCGCGGCGATCGACGGGATCGACCGCATTCGCTTCACCACCAGCCACCCGATTGAATTTACCGATGACATTATTGACGTCTATCGCGACACCCCGGAGCTGGTAAGCTTCCTGCATCTGCCGGTACAGAGCGGCTCTGACCGCGTGCTGAACCTGATGGGGCGCACCCACACGGCGCTGGAATATAAAGGCATCGTGCGCAAGCTGTACGAAGCGCGGCCAAATATCCAGATAAGCTCCGACTTTATCGTCGGCTTCCCCGGTGAAACCAACGACGATTTCGAGAAGACCATGAAGCTGATTGCCGACGTGAATCTCGACGTCAGCTACAGCTTTGTCTTCTCCGCGCGCCCGGGCACGCCGGCAGCGGATATGGTCGACGACGTCCCGGAAAAAGATAAGAAACAGCGCCTCTATATTCTGCAGGAGCGCATCAACCAGCAGGCGATGGCCTGGAGCCGCCGGATGCTCGGCACCACCCAGCGTATTCTGGTCGAAGGCACCTCCCGCAAGAGCATTATGGAGCTCACCGGGCGCACCGAAAATAACCGGGTCGTCAACTTCGAAGGGACGCCGGATATGGTCGGCAAGTTTGTCGACGTCGAGATCGTCGACGTCTACACCAACTCGCTGCGCGGAAAAATCGTGCGTACCGAAGAGGAGATGGGCCTGCGCATTGTGGAATCACCGCAATCCGTTATCGCGCGGACCCGCAAAGAAAACGATTCGGGCGCCACGCTTTATCAGCCTTAATCCGTTCAGGCCTGCCGGCTCCGGCAGGCCTTGTATTTCCTCTGCCGGACCCAATATTCATAGCAATGCTTGCGCCATATTCCCGTGACGTGAATAATTTCCTTACCCGCCGGGGTATCGCCTGCAAGATGGCGGCTATACCCGTTTATCTCCCGGCAAAACGCAGATAAGAGGAACAGCTTGAACACAGAAACTCGCGAAATCACCCTGGAACCAGCGGACAACGCACGCCTGCTTGGGCTGTGCGGCCCGTTTGACGACAACATCAAACAGCTTGAGCGCCGGTTGGGCATCGAAATCAACCGCCGTGACAATCACTTTAAGCTGACCGGACGCCCAATATGCGTCAACGCGGCGGCGGATATTCTGCGCAGCCTGTACGTCGATACCGCCCCCATGCGCGGGCAGATTAACGATATCGAGCCGGAGCAGATTCACCTTGCCATCAAAGAGGCCCGCGTGCTCGAGCAGAGCGCCGAGAGCGTCCCGGAGTACGGCAAGGCCATTAATATCAAGACCAAGCGCGGCGTGATTAAGCCCCGCACGCCAAACCAGGCGCAGTACGTCGCCAACATCCTCGACCACGATATCACTTTCGGGGTCGGCCCTGCCGGCACCGGGAAAACCTATCTGGCGGTTGCCGCCGCGGTCGATGCCCTGGAGCGTCAGGACGTGCGCCGTATTCTGCTGACCCGCCCCGCCGTTGAGGCCGGTGAGAAGCTGGGCTTCCTGCCGGGGGATCTGAGCCAGAAGGTCGATCCCTACCTGCGCCCGCTGTACGACGCGCTGTTCGAAATGATGGGCTTTGAGAAAGTTGAGAAGCTGATCGAGCGCAACGTGATTGAAGTCGCGCCGCTGGCCTATATGCGCGGCCGAACGCTGAACGACGCCTTTATCATTCTCGATGAGAGCCAGAACACCACCATCGAGCAGATGAAGATGTTCCTGACCCGTATCGGTTTTAACTCTAAAGCGGTGATAACCGGCGACGTCACCCAGATTGACCTGCCGCGCAGCACCAAATCTGGCCTGCGTCACGCTATCGAAGTGCTGGCGGAAGTCGATGAAATCAGCTTCAACTTCTTCAATAGCGAAGACGTCGTGCGCCACCCGGTGGTAGCCCGCATCGTTAACGCCTATGAGGCGTGGGAAGAGGCGGATCAAAAACGTAAAGCAGAACTGGCCGCCGAGCGCAAACGCGAAGCCCAGGAACAGGAGCAAAAATGAGTCAGGTTATTCTCGATTTACAGCTGGCTTGCGAAGAGAACGGTGGGCTGCCGGATGAAGCACAGTTTCAGCGCTGGCTGGATGCCGTGATCCCTCAGTTCCAGGAAGAGTCGGAAGTGACCGTTCGCCTGGTAGACGAAGCCGAGAGCCACGAGCTAAATCTGACCTATCGCGGCAAGGATAAGCCGACTAACGTGCTGTCATTCCCCTTCGAAGCCCCGCCGGGCATCGAGCTGCCGCTGCTCGGTGATTTGATCATCTGCCGCCAGGTGGTTGAGCAGGAAGCAAAAGAGCAGGAAAAACCGCTGGAAGCGCACTGGGCGCATATGGTTATTCACGGCAGCCTGCACCTGCTGGGCTATGACCACATCGTTGATGAAGAAGCGGAAGAGATGGAAAGCCTCGAAACAGAGATAATGCTTGCTCTGGGCTATGAGGATCCGTACATTGCCGAGAAGGAATAACCTGCCGCCGGCTTTGCCGGCGACTGGCCGCTATGCCGGGCGCTGAGTACACGCGCGACGGGCGACGATTTAACTAACATGAGAACCCACACGACGCCATGAGCGACGACAACTCACACAGTAGTGACACAGTAAACAGCAAAAAGGGATTCTTCTCCCTGTTACTCAGCCAGCTCTTTCACGGAGAACCCAAAAACCGTGATGAACTGCTGGCGCTGATCCGTGATTCCGGGCAAAACGACCTTATCGACGAAGATACGCGCGATATGCTCGAAGGGGTAATGGATATCGCCGACCAGCGCGTCCGCGACATTATGATCCCCCGCTCGCAGATGATTACCCTGAAACGCAACCAGACTCTGGACGAGTGCCTCGATGTCATCATCGAATCCGCCCACTCGCGTTTCCCGGTGATCAGCGAAGACAAAGATCACATCGAAGGGATTCTGATGGCCAAAGATCTGCTGCCGTTTATGCGCAGCAATTCCGAAGCCTTCAGCATGGAACAAGTGTTACGCCCGGCGGTTGTCGTGCCTGAAAGCAAGCGGGTTGACCGCATGCTGAAAGAGTTCCGCTCCCAGCGTTATCATATGGCTATCGTTATCGATGAGTTTGGCGGCGTCTCCGGTCTGGTGACCATTGAAGACATCCTTGAGCTTATCGTCGGTGAAATCGAAGACGAATACGATGAAGAAGAAGATATCGATTTTCGTCAGCTGAGCCGCCACACCTGGACGGTCCGCGCGCTGGCCTCGATTGAAGACTTCAACGAAGCCTACGGCACCCACTTCAGCGATGAAGAAGTTGATACCATTGGCGGACTGGTGATGCAGGCCTTTGGCCATCTGCCGGCTCGCGGCGAGTCTATCGACATTGATGGTTACCAATTCAAGGTCGCAATGGCTGATAGCCGACGTATTATCCAGGTACATGTCAAACTTCCTGACGACGCACCGCAGCCGAAGCTGGAAGACTAATCACACGGGACGATTAACCTAAATGGTATTTGCCTCTCTTCTCGAACGCCAGCGCGTACGTCTGCTGCTGGCGCTATTATTCGGAGCCAGCGGAACGCTGGCTTTTTCTCCTTATGACATCTGGCCCGCGGCGATTATTTCGCTCATCGGCCTGCAGGGCTTAACCCTTAACCGTCGTCCTTTGCAGAGCGCCTGGATTGGTTTCTTCTGGGGCATGGGGCTGTTCGGCTCGGGGATTAACTGGGTTTACGTCAGCATCGCGCAATTTGGCGGCATGCCTGGCCCGGTCAACGTATTCCTCGTGGTGCTGCTGGCAGCGTATATGTCGCTGTACACCGGCCTGTTCGCCGGCCTGCTCTCCCGCCTGTGGCCTAAAACCAGCTGGCTGCGCGTCGCCATCGCCGCGCCGGTAGTCTGGCAAATCACCGAGTTTCTGCGCGGCTGGGTGCTGACCGGCTTCCCGTGGCTGCAGTTCGGCTACAGCCAGATTGACGGCCCGCTGAAGGGCTTAGCCCCGATCGCGGGCGTCGAGGCGATTAACTTCCTGCTGATGGTCGTCAGCGGTCTGCTGGTGCTGGCCGCCGTCGAGCGTCGCTGGAAACCGCTGATTATCGCCGCGGTGCTCTTCGCCCTGCCCTTCCCGCTGCGCTACATTCAGTGGTATCAGCTGCTGCCCGAGCGCGCGACCGAAGTGTCGCTGGTGCAGGGGGATATTCCGCAGGCCCTGAAGTGGGATGAAAAGCAGCTGTTCAACACGCTGAAGACCTATATGGATCTGACCCAGCCGCATATGGGCTCATCCCAGCTGATTATCTGGCCTGAATCCGCCATTCCGGATCTGGAGATCAATCAGCAGAATTTCCTCACCATGATGGATGACCTGCTGCGGTCGAAAAACAGTTCGCTGGTCACCGGCATCGTCGATGCCCGACTGAACAAGCAGAACCGATACGACACCTACAACACCATCATTACGCTGGGCAAGGATAACCCTTACAGCTACGACTCCACGGATCGCTATAACAAGAACCATCTGGTTCCGTTTGGCGAGTTTGTGCCGCTGGAATCGATTCTGCGTCCGCTGGCACCGTTCTTCGATCTGCCGATGTCCTCCTTCAGCCGCGGCCCGTACGTTCAGCCGCAGCTGGTGGCGCATAACCTGAAGCTAACGGCCGCTATCTGCTACGAAATCATCCTCGGCGAGCAGGTGCGCGATAATTTCCGCCCGGATACCGACTTCCTGCTGACCATCTCCAACGACGCCTGGTTTGGCAAGTCGATAGGCCCGTGGCAGCACTTCCAGATGGCACGCATGCGCGCGCTGGAGCTGGCGCGTCCGCTGCTGCGCAGCACCAATAACGGCATTACCGCCGTCATTGGCCCGCGGGGTGAAATTCAGGACATGATCCCGCAGTTCACCCGCGCCGTGCTCACCACTAAGGTCACTCCGACGACGGGCCTGACGCCGTACGCCCGTACCGGCAACTGGCCGCTGTGGGCGCTGACCGCGCTGTTTGGCTTTGGCGCCCTGCTGATGAGCCTGCGTCAGCGCCGCCGCTAATCCCTGCTTAGCGGATACTTCCGCCCGCCCCGGTGATGCCCGTCACCGGGGAATTCTCCCTTCCCGCCCAATCTGGCACGCCCATTGCTTAATATACCTACGTCGCGCCGCTATGGCTGCTGGTACAACCGGGTTGCACCACAGGCAGACCAGCCGCGCGCTATTTTGGTGCAATGAGCGATTTTTGCCTTTAAATGGTGCGGAGCACTTCGCAAAAATAAACAATATCACAGCAAAATCTTTACATTAAGCCAAACTAAATGCTAACAAACACATACAAACGCTGCACTTAAAGGCGGCAGCGATAATAAAGCTCACACACAATCACAATGGGCATCAATGGCGTCCCTGGCGCTGCGGATAAGGAGTTGGATATGCAATTACGTAAACTGGCCACAGCAATGCTGGTCATGGGTATGACCGCCGGCCTGGCGCACGCGGAAGATGCCGCACCTGCTACAGGCCAGAGCACTCTGGATAAAATTGCCAAAAACGGCGTAATCGTGGTTGGCCATCGTGAATCATCCGTACCGTTCTCCTACTACGATAACCAGCAGCAGGTCGTCGGCTACTCGCAGGATTACTCCAACGCCATCGTCGATGCTATCAAGAAGAAGCTGAACAAACCTGACCTGCAGGTAAAACTGATTCCTGTCACCTCGCAGAACCGTATTCCGCTGCTGCAAAACGGCACCTACGATTTCGAATGCGGCTCCACCACCAACAACCTGGAGCGGCAGAAACAGGCGGCTTTCTCTGACACCATTTTTGTTGTCGGCACCCGCCTGCTGGCTAAAAAAGGCGGCGCGATCAAAGACTTTGCTGACCTGAAAGATAAAGCCGTGGTGGTGACTTCCGGGACCACCTCAGAAATTCTGCTGCACAAGCTGAACGACGAGAAAAAAATGAATATGCGCATCATCAGCGCTAAAGATCACGGCGACTCCTTCCGTACTCTGGAAAGCGGCCGCGCGGTGGCCTTTATGATGGATGACGCGCTGCTGGCCGGCGAACGTGCCAAGGCTAAGAAGCCGGACAACTGGGAAATCATCGGCACGCCGCAGTCCAAAGAAGCCTACGGCTGTATGCTGCGTAAAGATGACCCGCAGTTCAAAACCCTGGTAGACGACACCGTTGCCAAGGCGCAGACCTCTGGCGAAGCGGCAAAATGGTTCGACAAGTGGTTCAAAAACCCCATCCCGCCGAAGAACCTGAATATGAACTTCGAACTCTCTGAAGATATGAAGGCGCTGTTCAAATCACCGAATGACAAGGCTCTTAACTAATTAAAAGAACAAGGGGCGGGAAATCCTGCCCTCCCGATTGTTGTCACAGCACGGACAGACTATACGGTGGCTGGTCGTTCCCCAGCCGCCGCGAACACCGAAGTACGCTGGGCAAGGATCTTCGAGGGTAGCGCTGCTACCCTTTTTTTTCCAGGAGTCATTTATGTCAATAGACTGGAACTGGGGGATATTCCTGCAACAGGCCCCGTTCGGCAATACCACCTATCTGGGCTGGCTATGGAGCGGCTTTCAGGTCACCGTCGCTCTGTCGGTTACCGCATGGATCATCGCTTTTCTCGTCGGCTCGCTATTCGGTATTTTACGTACCGCCCCGAATCGACTGCTCTCCAGCATCGGCACCTGCTACGTCGAACTGTTCCGTAACGTTCCGCTGATCGTGCAGTTCTTTACCTGGTACCTGGTGGTGCCGGAGCTGCTGCCGGAAAATATCGGCATGTGGTTTAAATCCGAGCTGGATCCCAATATTCAGTTCTTTATCTCCTCCATGCTCTGCCTCGGGCTGTTTACCGCCGCACGCGTGTGTGAGCAGGTACGTGCGGCGATCCAGTCGCTGCCGCGCGGGCAGAAAAACGCCGGGCTGGCAATGGGCCTCACCCTGCCGCAAACCTACCGCTACGTTCTGCTGCCCAACGCCTATCGGGTTATCGTCCCGCCGATGACGTCGGAAATGATGAACCTGGTAAAAAACTCGGCCATTGCCTCCACCATCGGGCTGGCGGACATGGCGGCGCAGGCGGGCAAGCTGCTGGACTACTCCGCACACGCCTGGGAGTCGTTTACCGCCATTACCCTCGCCTATGTGTTCATTAACGCGGTGATTATGCTGATTATGTATGTGGTTGAGCGCAAAGTTCGCCTGCCGGGCAATTTGGGGGGCAAATAACTATGTATGATTTTGACTGGAGTTCTATCGTTCCATCCATGCCGTATCTGCTGGCGGGACTGGTTATCACCCTGAAAATCACCGTTATCGCCATCGTTATCGGTATCGTCTGGGGCACCCTGCTGGCGGTCATGCGTCTGTCGAGCTTTTTACCGCTGGCGTGGTTTGCCAAAACCTACGTCAACGTGTTCCGCTCCATCCCGCTGGTGATGGTGCTGCTGTGGTTTTATCTGATTGTGCCCGGCTTTTTACAGAACGTGCTCGGCCTGTCGCCGAAGACCGATATCCGGCTTATCTCGGCCATGATTGCGTTCTCCATGTTTGAAGCAGCGTACTATTCGGAAATTATCCGCGCCGGTATCCAGAGTATCTCCCGCGGCCAGTCCAGCGCCGCGCTGGCGCTGGGGATGACCCACTGGCAGTCGATGAAGCTGATTATCCTGCCGCAGGCCTTTCGCGCGATGGTGCCGCTGCTGTTAACCCAGGGGATCGTCCTGTTCCAGGATACCTCGCTGGTCTATGTTCTGAGCCTGGCAGATTTCTTCCGCACCGCGTCCACTATCGGCGAGCGTGACGGAACCCAGGTCGAAATGATCCTGTTCGCAGGTGCCGTTTATTTTGCAATTAGTCTCAGCGCATCGCTGTTGGTCAGCTGGTTGAAGAAAAGGACTGTGTAATGATTACCCTGAAAAACGTTTCAAAATGGTATGGTCACTTTCAGGTGCTGACCGACTGCTCCACGGAAGTGAAAAAAGGCGAAGTGGTGGTGGTTTGCGGGCCGTCCGGCTCGGGAAAATCGACGCTGATTAAAACCGTTAACGGCCTCGAGCCGATTCAACAGGGCGAGATAACCGTTGACGGCACCAGGGTGAACGATAAAAAGACCAACCTCGCGAAGCTGCGCTCCCGCGTCGGGATGGTCTTCCAGCACTTTGAGCTGTTTCCGCATCTGTCGATTATCGACAACCTGACGCTGGCGCAGGTAAAAGTGCTCAACCGCGATAAAGCCGCTTCCCGCGCCAAAGGCCTGAAGCTGCTGGAGCGCGTGGGGCTTTCCGCCCATGCGGAAAAATATCCGGCGCAGCTTTCAGGCGGCCAGCAGCAGCGCGTCGCCATCGCCCGCGCGCTGTGCATGGACCCGATTGCCATGCTGTTTGACGAACCAACGTCGGCGCTGGATCCGGAGATGATCAACGAAGTGCTCGACGTCATGGTCGAACTGGCAAACGAAGGCATGACCATGATGGTCGTCACCCACGAAATGGGCTTCGCGCGCAAGGTGGCCAACCGGGTTATCTTTATGGATGAAGGGAAGATCGTCGAAGATGCTGACAAGGAAGCATTTTTCGCCAACCCGCAGTCCGAGCGCGCCAAAGACTTCCTCGCCAAAATCCTCCACTAACGGCCAGGCGCGCACGGGCTCTCGTGCGCGCTGTTTACGGCGATACTCACGCGGAATATCAAGGTTCAAACGGCCGACGCTGGAACTGATCGTGGCCGCACTTCGGGCAGCGCGGCAGCACGTCCGGGGTGTAAACCGCCAAATGGTGGTGGCACTTCTCGCACACCAGATTGCCCAGCCCGACGACCTCGCCGCTCTGGTACACGCCGTGGTGATTCAGGTCCTGAAACACCTCGCGCCACTCCAGCTGGGTTTTATCGGTAATATCGGCCAGCTCCTGCCACAGGCTCTCCTTTATAACCCGCATGAATACGCTGTCCGTTAGCTCATCATGGCTCTCTTCATAGCTGCGGGCGAACTCTTCCAGATCGCGCCTTACCGCCTTAGTCAGCGTCTCAACTTCGCGATGCGTTAACTCACCGGACTGGCTGATTCTCACCCGCGCCTGCTCCACCAGCGCGTCTATATCACGCTCTCCACTGCGTAACCGTTCGCTGAGCGTTGACACCAGCTCGCGGTAGAATTGAGCAACCTTGTTCATCATTTCGCCTCCTGTGTGGTTAACTTATTCTAATAATAGACGTTATCTGTCGGTTGCTTTGCCATTCAGGCCACAGAGTCGCTAAATATTCTGCGCCGCTTTTGCCGATGTTAATGTGCGAAAGGCTGTTTTGACGTGGGCGTTTGGGCTATGCTATGCCGATCTGAGATAACACATCCATTGGCTACATTTGTAGCTGTATTGAAAACAGGACCACTGGCTGCCATGCAAGAGCAATACCGCCCGGAAGAGATAGAATCGAAAGTCCAGCTTCACTGGGACGATAATCGTACATTTGAAGTCACTGAAGACGAGAGCAAAGAGAAGTACTACTGCCTGTCGATGCTACCTTATCCTTCTGGCCGACTACACATGGGCCACGTGCGTAACTACACCATCGGCGATGTGATTGCCCGCTACCAGCGTATGCTCGGTAAAAACGTCCTGCAGCCTATCGGCTGGGATGCGTTCGGCCTGCCTGCAGAAGGCGCGGCGGTGAAAAACAATACGGCGCCGGCGCCGTGGACCTATGACAACATCGCCTACATGAAAAACCAGCTGAAAAAGCTGGGCTTCGGCTACGACTGGAGCCGTGAAGTGGCGACCTGCACCCCGGAATACTACCGCTGGGAGCAGAAGTTCTTCACCGAACTGTATAAAAAAGGCCTGGTATACAAGAAAACCTCCGCGGTGAACTGGTGCCCTAACGACCAGACCGTGCTCGCCAACGAACAGGTTATCGACGGCTGCTGCTGGCGCTGCGATACCAAGGTTGAGCGTAAAGAGATCCCGCAGTGGTTTATCAAAATTACCGCCTACGCCGACGAGCTGCTGAGAGATCTGGATAATCTGGATCACTGGCCTGATACCGTCAAGACCATGCAGCGCAACTGGATCGGCCGTTCTGAAGGGGTCGAAATCTCCTTCAACGTCAACGACTACGCCGACAAGCTGACCGTCTACACCACGCGTCCTGATACCTTCATGGGTTGTTCCTACCTGGCCGTAGCCGCGGGTCACCCGCTAGCGCAGCAGGCGGCGGCCAATAACCCGGCGCTGGCTGCATTTATCGACGAATGCCGCAACACCAAAGTCGCAGAAGCTGAAATGGCGACGATGGAGAAAAAAGGCGTCGACACCGGCTTTAAAGCCATCCATCCGCTGACCGGCGAAGCTATTCCGGTATGGGCAGCCAACTTCGTGCTGATGGAGTACGGTACCGGCGCGGTGATGGCGGTTCCAGGCCACGACCAGCGCGACTATGAGTTTGCCACAAAATATGGCCTCAACATCAAGCCGGTTATCCTCGCGGCAGACGGCTCTGAGCCCGATCTCTCCGAGCAGGCGCTGACGGAAAAAGGCGTGCTGTTCAACTCCGGCGAATTCAGCGGCCTGAGCTTTGAAGCGGGCTTCAACGCCATCGCCGACAAGCTGGCGGCGATGGGCGTCGGCGAGCGTAAGGTAAACTACCGTCTGCGCGACTGGGGCGTATCCCGTCAGCGCTACTGGGGCGCACCGATCCCGATGGTCACCCTGGAAGACGGCACGGTCATGCCGACGCCGGAAGATCAGCTGCCGGTTATCCTGCCTGAAGACGTGGTTATGGACGGCATCACCAGCCCGATTAAGGCCGACCCTGAGTGGGCTAAAACCACCGTCAACGGCCAGCCTGCGCTGCGTGAAACCGACACCTTTGATACCTTTATGGAATCCTCCTGGTACTACGCGCGCTACACCTGCCCGCAGTACGACCAGGGCATGCTGGA
>RCUT01001407.1_pt1 | contig 11545 bp, 10 predicted proteins | sample 2166171 | NCBI WGS metagenome assembly RCUT01 (sample SAMN09932757, study PRJNA488358) | compost metagenome | isolation source: compost soil in 4-hydroxybenzoic | place: Germany: Experimental Botanical Garden
AAATACTTTAATAAACCGCAAAGACACGAAGGCACAAAGTAAAAACTTCTGATTTGTAAAGAAAAAACTTAGCGTCTCTGCGTCTTAGCGGTAAAAAATACTTTAATAAACCGCAAAGACACGAAGGCACAAAGTAAAAACTTCTGATTTATAAAGAAAAAACTTAGCGTCTCTTCGTCTTAGCGGTAAAAAATACTTTTAACTTTGCCACCCTAAACCAATCTTTTATGCAACTCGAAAAAATTGTATCCAAAATAACACAGCAACCTGAAGTGCACGCCAAATGGTTAAACACACTTTCGATGATGGAAAATACCGGGGCACGTAAAATTTCAGCTTGTGAACATAAAAAGGATGTAACGCTCATTGTTTTAAAACATGCTGCTGAAGAAGCTCGTCATGCTTATTACCTTAAAAAGCAAATCGGTAAAATTGATGAAGCGCTTTGTCCAGACTATAATAATGACCATTTATTAGCGCCACAAGCAAGCTATACTTACCTAAATTCATTGGATATCGAAGTTTGCAGGTACCTAAAGGATGAATTGAGATTAAAAGGTGAAGAACTAAAATTTGCAGCTTACTTATTGGTAACCTATGCTATCGAAGTAAGAGCGGATGAAATTTATCCAATCTACCAGGATGCATTAGATCTTACGGGTAGCAAAGTAAATGTGAAATCAATTATTTTAGAAGAGGAAGGACATTTGGAAGAAATGATCAATCAACTGAAAAAGTTCTCTGACGACTGGGAATCGCATGGACAAAAAGCTATTGCGATTGAATCGGCACTCTATCAAAATTGGTTAAATGAGTTGGAAAAGGAATTAATTTGATAGTATTGGAAAAATCTGAGCAATATTAAATTATGCAATCAAACGCTAAAACTCCACAAGAATATATCGAATCCCTACCGGAAGATCGTAAAACAGCACTTTCAAAATTAAGAGCTGCTATTCATCAAAATCTTCCGGCAGGTTTTGAAGAAGCCATGTCCTATGGCATGCTTGGCTATATAGTTCCACATTCGCTATATCCAGCCGGGTATCATTGTGCACCAGAACTGCCGCTTCCCTTTATGAGTATTGCCTCACAAAAAAACTTTGTGGCCATTTATCATATGGGAATGTATATGGATAATGAATTATTAGACTGGTTTACAAGCGAATATACTAAACATAGTACACTCAAACTGGATATGGGCAAAAGCTGTGTCCGTTTCAAAAAAATGGATCAAATTCCATTTGAATTGATCGGTGAGCTAGCATCAAAAATGACAACTGATCAATGGATCGAACTTTATGAAAAGAAACTGATGCGTTGATAATGATTCTTTTACCATTTTAGCTTAGTTTTTGTCAAGAAAGAATTAACACCTTTTTTAAAATCTTCGGTTGAACGAATATGAGCATTGGTTTCTGCGGCATAAACTAATGCTTCTTCTGACTTCATTTGCTGAACCTTCTGAATAAGATCTTTGGTGTAGGCAATAGAATTTGCTGATGTTTCGTTACTCAGTTTTTCGGCAAAAAGTCTGACCTCTTCAGCTAACTGATGTTTGGTTACTAAGTAATTAATCAGTCCAAACTCTTTGGCTTCTGAAGCCGTAATCAGCCGCCCACTTAATAATAAATCGCGAGCTTTGCCTTCTCCAATTTTCCTGATCAAAAATAAGGCAACTATAGCCGGAACAAAACCTATTTTAACTTCGGTGTAACCAAACTGAGCTTCAGGAGCTGCAAACACAAAATCGCACACGGTTATCAAGCCACATCCTCCCGCAATGGCATGTCCTTGTACCTTTGCAATGGTTATTTTTTGTGAAAAGTAAATCGCTGCAAACAGTTCGCGCAACTGGTGACTGTCGGCAAGGTTTTCAGCGGCAGAATTCTGTTGAAGTTGCTGAAGATAGGCTAGGTCTGCACCTGCACTAAACACATCCCCTTCCGCTTCTAAAACAATAATCTTTACATCCTTATCTTTTTCTGCTTTATAAAATGCTTGTTTTAACTGCTGAACCATTTCCTCATTTAACGCATTGCGTTTTTCAGCACGGCTCAACGTAATAAAAGCAATTCTGTTTTCGACTTTATAATTGATCAGTTCCATTAAATAGAAATTCTTAATGCTTGAGATTGATGTATATTAACTATATCCTTACCCAGTATTTTACATTGTTCCTGAATCTGAGTAGCCCTGTATTCCGGAACCGAATTATCGATCACAATACATTTTGTATCAAACAGTTGCAATAGCTGTTTAGGATCAACTTTATGTTTACCGGATATTAACAGGTAATCGACTTTTAATTTCTTGTTTACTTCATAAGGTCGAAATTTAGAATCAATTACTCCGATACGCAAATTATAAAATTGAATGAAATTATATTGCTTTAATAAATGAACATTCTCGCTCTTCTTTTGGAGATACTGAACCGATTTTATTCCTAAATGTAAAATGTACGGTTGAATTGAAAAGTTGAACTGTTTTTCGGGTAAAACGCTGTCGGCATAAAGATATAATGTTTGACCATCCGTAAATCCCATTGCCGTTGTACTCTTTAACGCAAAAACGATCATTTCTTTTTGTTTTGATGAATGGTAGCTTTTAAACGCAAACGAACAACATAACGCAGTCATACAAGCTAAAAAAGAAAGTTTCAATAGCGTTTTTCTTGAAATCATTAAATAACCTAAAATGACTATAGCTACGACCATAATGGTCAGCTGAAACTCATCAATCATTAAGTTTTGAAAAATAGCAAAGGGTAAATGACTCAATTTATATAGTATGAGATTCATTAGTGAAATCACATTTGAAAGAGCCCACCCTACTCCCGACCCCAAAATTGAAACGGGTGAAACGAGCAATAATAAAATTCCACCATAAAGAATAATACTTGCCAGAGGAATTATTAAAATATTAGCAACCAGAAAATAATTAGGGAATTGATGAAAATAGTAAACTGACAATGGAAATGTAACCAATTGAGCAGCAATGGAAACACTCGACATTAACCATAGTTGATTCAGCAGCCAATTGTCAAGTTTTATCCATCGATAAATCTTGGGTTGAAAATAGATAATGCCCAAAACAGCTAAGTACGATAACTGAAAACCCACATCAACCAATAAATAAGGATTGAATAACAGCAAAAAGAATAATGAAACTGCTATTGAATTATAAATATTGGTATACCTGTTAAATCCCTGAGCTGTTGCAATGATACTGATCATAAATGCTGCCCGACAAACTGCCGGAGAAAACCCGGTTATTGATGCATAAAACCAGGTAAGTAGCAGTGTTAAAAGAACTTTTATATACCTACCTCCTTTGACTTTATCCAAAAAACCAAGCAAGTAATTAATTACTATGTAGATAATGCCAACATGTAATCCGGATACTGATAGAATGTGAACTGTGCCTGTATTGGTAAAGGCATTTACAATATCGGGACTTAAATCGGCTCTGTAACCCAATAAAAATGCGGAAACAATTCCAGCATTTTCCCTTTCAGTAATGTATTTATTAAATCGTTGTACACATTTTTCGCGAAGCTTTAAGGCATAATAGGTTAAGTTGTGTTTGGGTTCTACCGGAATAATCCTGAACTCACTTTTCTTTAAATAAGTTTGGTAATGAATGTTTTTAAAACCCAGGTATTGTTTGTAGTCAAATTCATATGGATTTTGGGGAGGATCCATTAATTTATATTTGGAAGGGATTAACAAATAGGTACCGTAGCCAACAGAATCAGTTGTTTCTAAAGTTACCAGCAAATTGCCAGAACAATCTGACAGCCTTTCCTTCTTATTTACCTTAACTACTTTTGCATTAAATTTCACCTGCTTCCCTTTTCGTATTGGGACATCATTTACATAAATTACAAATGAGGTGGCAGTTTTCTTGGTAAAATGCTCCGAACTCATCAGTTCATTATGCAATCCAGTTCCCACCAAACCAACAATAAAAAAGGATACGTTTATCAGTTTTCCTTTATATTTCTTCCAGGTTGTTTGATTGATCTGCTTGTTATTAAATGTGATAAAACCCAAAACAACCAAGGCTATTAATAATAGCAGTACATTAAAAGATATCGATAGTGAGCTAAATAGACATACTGTGACTCCTGCTAAAAATGGGAATAGTATTCTTAAAAAAGTTAGCTGTCGGGTTTGGAGACGTAAACTGCTCATTTGTTTGATTTTATTCTTATCGTATAACACACCCCTAACCCCTCTCAAGAGGGGAACCTTGAATCAACTTCGTTGATTTAATATTCTTAAATCGCATAACAATTATGTGTTAAAACTATGAGTAAGCACTGTCGGAGTTCCCCTCTTGAGAGGGGTTAGGGGTGTGTCTTTTATTTATTCATTTTATTGCATACATTTTCCTCAATCCATATTTCAATCGTTCTCACAACATTTTAAATATCCTTTAGCACTTCATCATCATCAAACCGAAGTACTTTAACCCCTACTTCGTTTAATTCTTTTTCTCTTTTTACATCATGTGCTAATGAATGCTCATGATAATGAGAAAATCCATCCACTTCTATTGCCAGATTCAATTCATGACAATAGAAATCTACTATATAACACAGCAAAGGTTTCTGTCGATGAAAATCATAATTATATGGCCTTAACTTGAGTTCATTCCACAATAACACTTCAGCCAAGGTGCTGTCGTTTCTAAGCCTTCTGGCTAATAATTTCAACTTAGGATCATAAGGAATAATTTTTCTTTTCATTTACTTAAAATGCATACCTCATTTGTGCTTTAACCTCCGATTTTTTATTCCCATCAATTACATCATAGCCAGATCCCAATTGTTCAACATTTCTATAAGAGTAGACACTATACCTTAGCCAAAAGGTTAAACTCTTGATTGGAATAGCTTTTAAATTCACATAAAAACGAGTTCCGGCATTTTGATACATGGCCGAAGAATAAGAATATAAAATGTCCTTTTCCGCAGCATACAACCTGGAGTTATAGGAATCTGTATCAAATAGTGTGTACCTTGATTCAATCCCTAAACGCTTAGTACGGTTTTGGAGGGCCAAATTAAATGACATGGCAAAACCACTTTCCAATGGGTTCTTCGATTCTTGGAAAGTGACATAATCAATTTTATTCCCCAAACTAAAGCCCTGACTGATATCGTACTCAAATGAAAATCGATAATTTTTTCTGGTGTCGGTTACAACCGAAGTTATTGTTGATTCACTTTGGGTTTGATTAATATCCTTTTCTTGCTTAGTAAACCTTAATTCAAATTTTGCTTTTCTATTGGGTACATAACAGATCATTGAAAATAGTCCATAGCCATTTGTTGGAGCATCAACCCTGTATTTAAGCCAGGGAAAATTGAAATGATCTGCATAGCCAGCCCACTCAATCTTAGGAGTTAGCTTAATATTAATACCCGAATAAAAGCCTCTTTCATTGTTATTGTTTCCGGATTCTCCAAATGCTTGAGAAAATGGATTTGAAAAACTTCGTTGATAATTTCTATAGAGAAAACTCAAAGTTGAATTGGGGCTAATTGCCACCAATACGCCATTTATAGTTCCTGTGCCACCATTAATCAATTTGGCTTCTTCTCCATAAAAATAGAACCTACTTAAGTTCAGTCCATAAGAAAATGAAAGTGCACTTTGCTCTTTTCTCGTAAATTCAAACTGATTATATAAATGAGCAGTCTTAATTAGCGGCTTATCATATTGAAAATGAAAACCTGTAAGTCCAATTGTTAGTTTTCGGAACAGTTGAGCCGATAAATTTCCTCCGTAAAGGAGTTCCTTTAACGATTTTTGATTAGTTAATTCGGTTTCCGTTCGATGATACCCTGTAGTCAATAAAGCTGAAACGAACGATAAAGAATCTGACTTATGGAGAGTTGCATCTAAACTTCTAAATGAGACGAAGGGTGTAAAACTTAAATTCTTATTAAATGCTAATTTTCCTGCTACTCCTCTTAAATAAGCATTTTCATTGGAAGATCTGAAAGCTCCAACACCTGTTCCAATTCTAGCTGTGTTAACAGTCATTGCACTTTTTCCCATTGCATAGCCCGTCCACATTGCTACGCCCTGGCCAAATTGCAAACTATAATCTCCTATAACCAATTGCTTTAATCTCCCGGCATCTTTAATAAACAAATTGCCTGTATAGAAATCGAACCCCTTTAATTTTGTATTAAAAAATGCTTCTCCGGCATCCTTATGTGCCTGAAAAGTCATTTTGATTTTATCTGTATAACTATAGGACAAACGGCTATACAAACGGATTTTATCTCCTATATATTTGTGATCTTTATACCCTCGAGCATCCTCTAGTATACTTGCGGCCGTAACAACAAATTCATTATCCGACAAATGAACTAAATCGCTGAATTTATAGGAGGTGGCACCTGTTACTGCCATAACAGATACAAATGGTTTTAACTGAAGAATGGTTGATTTATCAATCAGATCAATAACTTGTAATTCGGCAACATCTGCTAACGCTCCAAACTTTTGAATGTGCTCCTTTATCGCACTGATCTGCAAATCATTTAATAGATAAAGTGATTTAAGCTCCTCATTTGAAGCTGTATTTAGGTTTAATGGATGCCTTTTATAATAATAAAGCTGATTGGCAAGGTCATTTATATCTAATTCTTCTGTTTCATGCTGAGCAACCACAGATTCTATGATAGTATCAACTATATTAACTTCCTGTTGTTGAGCGTATAAAGAGATTGGAATTGCAAATAAACACCAAAACAAGGTAAACAACCCTAATTTAGAATGCATAAGCAAGATTCATTTGTGAAGAAAACCCTAAGGTTGGATGACTTATTGCACCAAGGTCCATTGCAAAATTTGCGGTATGCAAGCCTAAACCCGCTGTTTCCCTGAATGGGTTAGTGAGAACCCCGCCTCGCAGTGATAATGCATTAAGTAAACCATATTCGATCGCAGTTTTAAAAACAGGAGCAAATGATAAGGTTTTTTCAATCTCAGCAACCCAAAATGTCCGCTGACTAAAATTATATCGCCCTCCGACTCTTAAAATGGTGAATAATGGATTTTGTAATTCGTTACCAAACTTTTCCCTGGTTGGATTAACGATATGCGTCCCTAAGGTTAATTCGGGGAAAACCTTCACTTGCATGCCTACTTCTATTGTATAGGCTGCTACATTACCGTAATCAAGTATGGAAACAGTGTGGTAGTTAAATTTTAATCCTGCTGAAAAATTGGGACCGAAGGTTTTAGCATAACTCAGCGTAGATGTTGTTTCGGTATATGGTTGTTCTCCAAAGGAACTAAAGCTTAAACCAAAATAGTTTGATTTTACCGGAAATCCGATAATAGCTGATTGAGTGCTAAATTCTTTGCTTAAAAAGCGACTTTCGTACCCAATTGAAGCGGAAAAGGAATGGATAGAAGTAAATCCTGCAGGATTTCCCGAAATATTCCAAAGATCCGATATACTCGCCCCTGCATTCGCCAACGCTCCGATACGAGACCCCTGAAAATAGTTTTGTCCGTATACTTTTGCGCAAATGAAGGATACGGACAAAACACCCAGTATGATTTTTCTGATCATGTATAAAAGAGTAGATGTTGACGTATCAATTAAATTACAAAAAAACTTTGAAAATCAAGTAGTTGAATGATTAAATAATAAAATTAACCTTATTGATTTCAACTATTTGAAATGGTAATTACGAATCTGTTTTAATAGTTAAATTAGATGTAGACATTGTTTGTTCTTCGTTTAAATAGCAGCTACTAATAAATCACAAAGTGATTTTTAGAAATTAAACTTTCAAACAATTGAAAAGTTACCGGGGAATGTAAAATAAATGAAAAAAATTGTCATTGGATAATGGAGCGTATCCAATGACAGTATAAAATTGTTATTCCTTTAGCTCGTCGCCAAGTTTCAATAAAAAGGATTTCAAACTTGTTAATGACTCGATAACCTTTTGTTTATCAGTTTCAACATTTTTGTTTCCTTTTAAATAATCTTTGGCTCCCTGAAGGGTGTAGCCTTTTTCTTTCACCAAATGATAAATGATTCTTAAATTTTCTAAATCTTCTGGTGAAAAGAGGCGATTTCCTTTTTTATTTTTCTTTGGTTGAAGAATATCGAATTCCTTTTCCCAAAATCGAATTAAAGAGGTGTTCACATTGAACAAAGCAGCGACTTCGCCAATGGTGTAGTAGAGTTTGGTTATTTCACGGTCTTTGTATGGCATAGTTTAATCGAAGGATTGGTTATTTCGTGATGATAATTCAAGCATTTTTTCGTACTCTGCCGGACTCAAATCATTAAAGTAAAAATTAATCGGGTTTACAGGTTGTCCGTTTTTATGAACCTCGTAATGGCAGTGCGGACCTGTTGATGCCCCTGTACTACCTACATAACCAATCACCTCGCCCCTTTTAACCCTGTTTCCAACCCTCACCGCTATCTTACTCATATGGCCGTAAAGCGTTTGATAGCCATAGCCATGATTTATTTTCACTTCATTTCCATATCCACGTTCCTGTCCTGCAGTTATTACTACACCATCGCCGGTTGCATAAATAGGTGTTCCGGTAGGTGAAGTAAAATCCATTCCCGCATGAAATTTACGGGTTTTATAAATAGGATGAATTCTGTATCCATAACCCGATGCCATTCTTGTTAAATCTTTGTTAGACACCGGTTGTATGGCTGGCACTGACGCCAGTAATTTATCTTTGTTTTTAACCTCTTTAGCAAGGTAGTCATAAGACTTAGATTGAATGTACATTTTTTTAGCCAATTCATCTAGTTTACGGGTAGTTTCTATCATCAAGGCGCCAAAATTTGCCGACTCGAGTGCTTTATATCTATTAATGCCGGCAAATGTAGTTTGCCACTCATCCGATGTAATTGGCTCCGATTCAAAAACGGTACGGTAAATATTATTATCACGCTCTTGCAGATCACTTACCACCATATCCATTTGTTTTATCCTTTTTTTTAGGATATCATACTGCATATTAAGCTGTGAAATGTCTCGCTTAAGTTTCTTCTCTTTCGGTGAATCAATTACATTATAGGCAATAGTTACGGCAACTACAGAAAAAACAGTTACTGTTGCTAAATACCCAAGTACTCTAAGAACTTTTTTCTTAACGCTTAGTTCTACTTTTTCGTACTTTAATGTATGCGAGTTATAGAAATACTTTACCTTTTTCGCCATGACATAGGCAAGTCAAAAATTAAAAAATTGATGAAAAATGCGTGAGACCGGGAAAAATAAAGCTTGGCTTTTAATGGTTTGGCTCCTGGCTTTTTACGATTAAAAAACGCATTGGTTACATGAAAAACTGCAAAAGTGTTGTTTAATTATTTATTCAAAAAACTAAACATCATAAGTAACACCACTTAACCTATTAACAAACAAAAGAATATGAGAATCTACTTAAAACCATTACATTCCGGTTGTTAACACTTTCTTTACAGTTTCACATGAATTTAAATCTAAATTTAGGCCTTGAAACTATCCAAACTTGAAAATTTATATTGTTTCTCGAAACCATTGGTAGCAAATTTTGCCCTTTAAATGGATGATTATACTCATAGGAAATATTAAGTAGAAAGGAATAGATAATTTTGTTGAGCCGAGGAATATTTTGAGAATATTACGAGAAAAATAATAGTTAGAAAGACTTTGGGCTTCAAACAGAAAACAAAAAAATTCAATAATAGCTAATGCTGTATAAGGAATTAAACTTTAAGGAACCAGAAAAGTTAACTTAAAAACCCAACTAATCTATTTTAGCTGGTCGATAACACTCCACATTTTCTCCCGGGCAGTCTTAGGGCTACCAGTAAAATTATTTACGATGAAAGAGAAAATATAGGTGTTTCCATCCTTTGAATTCACATACCCGGCATAGGAACGAACGCCATTAATATAGCCATCTTTCATTTTCAATCCATTTATATCTGGAAGTGAAGTATTGAATGTATTAAACCAAGGTTGACGATAAGCATATTGCAATACCTTAGTCATCACCGAAGTAGTTATCCTGTTACCAGGAGATAAACCGCTTCCGTCTACAATATTTAATGCATTTTTATCGATACCCTGCTTAGTCCAGAAATCTTGCTCAACTGAAATACCATTTGTAGTTGACGCCTCTTTACCTTGCATCATAGCAATCGTTTTAACAAGATGCTCACCATAAAGATTTACGCTTTTACGATCGAACCAGTATATTATTTTACCTAAAGAAGGTGATTGAATTTCTGTTAGTACCTTACTAATTGCAGGAACCGATTTCTCTTCAATTTTCAATCGTCTGGCAGTGGTAATGTCTATTTTAAAATCAAGTGCATTTTGCTCAAGGGCTGCTTTAATTCTATAAGCACACTCATAAGCAGGATCTGGCAATGAACCTGAAATTGTTAAGCCTTTTTCATCAATGCCAATCTCTCCTCTTAAATATCCAAAATCACAGTATGGGGGTAAAAACACATAAGCATCATCTCCGATACCTTTGGAACCCGTTTTAAGTTCATTTTTAAACTTAAGATAATCCATTTTCGGTTTTGAACTTATTAACTGAGCATCACTTCCCACAGATATTCCCGGTTTTAAAACAAGGTCGTATTGATTTTCACGCCATGATAATCCGGATGCTCCTGCTCCATAATAGTTACCTATATCTTGCCAAATCCAACCGTCAGGCAAAGTTTGTGATGGAAACAGGCTATCATCAGCTACTAAGCGGCCATTTATCCGTTTAATACCTGCTTGTTTAACAGCTGTAACAATTATACTTATGATTACGTCTTCTTTGGTATCTTCATATCGCCAGGAAGCCAGTGTAGGATCTCCTCCACCTTTAATAATTAAATCACCATTTAACGTTCCGTTATGATCTATTGTGCCTGAATAGCCTATTTGTGTTTTATAACGAAAATCTTCTCCCAATAAACTTAATGCCGTTACAGAAGTTATTGTTTTCAGTGTAGATGCCGGAGCCAAACCCATATCAGGGTTCCGCGAATAGACAACTTCACTGGTTTTAGCATTCAACACTGTAATTCCTACTGAGGCATATTTCAACTGTTCATCTTTCATAAAAGCCGACAAGCTATTATCAACCTTTTGGCGGATCGTTTGGGCTGTTGATTGAAAGTAAGAAGGTAAAAAGAGAAGCAGAATGCAGATTTTCTTCATCAAAAGTTTAATTGGAAAATGATTGGATTCTTGTTAAAAGCATTGAAACTACATGTTTATCAATAGGAAAAGTCATGTCTTCAGGACTGATTTTTTGTAGTGAAAGCCAACGAAATGATTGTGATAGTTCAATTCTTTCCTTAAAATCAAAAGGCGTTTGTGAGATTCGGACGGCTAAAGGAGAGCTATTTCTAACTAAGTAATAAATGCTGATCAGTTGTCCGCTGCCAAACATTGATTCCTGAAAAAAGTCGGTCGTATAAAAATGATCCAGCACTTCAATTTCACAACCACATTCCTCCATAAACTCACGTTTTAATCCGT
>RCUT01001411.1_pt1 | contig 11524 bp, 13 predicted proteins | sample 2166171 | NCBI WGS metagenome assembly RCUT01 (sample SAMN09932757, study PRJNA488358) | compost metagenome | isolation source: compost soil in 4-hydroxybenzoic | place: Germany: Experimental Botanical Garden
ACAACCTGGTTCGCGGCCTGGACTACATCCCGGTCATCTACTGCGGCTCCACCGATAACTCGCCGGATGTGGACGAGATCCCGCTGCTGACCATGGCCCGGGCTGCGCTGAAGTCTTACCAGCTCAGCGCCGACTACTTCACCGCGCTGCACCAGACCAGCCACCCGCAGCCGTGGGTGTCCGGCCTAGATGAGAGCGTGGAGCTCAGCGTAACCGGGCCATCAGCGGCTTGGGATCTTGGTCCGAACGGTCAGTGCGGCTACCTGGAGTTTCAAGGTGCCGGCATCCAGGCCGTCCGCACGGCAATGGATGACCAGAAGAACGCGGCCCTCGAGGCTGGCGCCAAAGTCATGGACGTTTCCGGCACCGAATCGGGCGAGGCTCGCAAGACACGCCAGAATGACCAGCACGCCACCCTACATAGCATCGTCATTACCGCAGCGGCTGGCATTGAGCAGGCCCTGCGATACGCAGCGGAGTGGACGGGCTACAACCCGGACGAAGTTGCATTCAAGGTCAAGCCGGAGTTTGTGACGCCGGTGGTGGATGCACAGGTCCTGGCCGAGCTGCAGAAGAGTGTCATGGCCGGCACCATCAGCGCCGAGACCTACTGGCAGTACCTCACCACCGGAAAGCTTCCCGAGCGCCCCTACGACGAAGAGGCCGAACTGATCGGCGATGACCACGGCGCTGGCGGCGTGAACCTGGACAGAGAAGATCGCGATGAAACCGGAGCAAACGGCGGACGAGAAGCTGCTGGAGCAGGTGAGCCGCCACTCGGTGCTGCTTGAGCGACTGAAGGCCGGCGAGGTCAAGAAGTTCGAGACCTACCTGCGCCGCGCTGATACCCACGTCCGCGACCAGCTCACCCGAAAGGAACTGACCACCTACGGCCGGAGCCGGCTTGAGGAGTTTCTTGGGCGGGTGGGCGGCAAACTGCTGGAGATCTACAAGGCCTTCAGCGACCGGATGCAGTCTGACCTCGTGGACATTGCGCAGTACGAGGCTGCATTCGAAGGCCGCAGTCTGGCGAAGGCGCTGCTGATCGATGCGGCCATGCCAGCGAACTCCCTGATCCGGGCGGCGATCAACACGCAGCCTTTGCAGGTGGCCGGGGTGGACGGCGGCAAACTGCTCAAGCCCTTCCTGAGCGGATGGACGCGCACTGAAGCAGACAGGGTAACCAACGCCATCCGGATGGGTGTCGTGCAGGGCCAGACCAATGCCGAGATCACCCAGGCCATACGCGGTACCGCAGCGCAGAACTTCACCGATGGCGTTCTGGCGGTCACGAACCGGAGCGCCCGGGCAGTCGTTCAGACCGCAGTCCAGCATGTGGCCACCACGGCGCGTATGGAAACGCTCAAAGCCAATGCTGAGGTGGTTCCTGGCTATCGGATCGTCGCCACCCTGGACCGAAAAACCAGCGTGCAGTGCAGGAGCCTGGATGGCCGCGAGTATGAAATGGGCAAGGGGCCTGTGCCGCCGTTTCACATCCACTGTCGGACGACCATCACGCCAATCACCAAGTTGTCGGCGCTGTTCGGGCAAGGTGCTACGCGGGCAGCCGTTGGCGCGGATGGAGGCGGGCAGGTCTCGGCAAGCCTCAGCTACTACCAGTGGCTCAAAACGCAGCCAGCGGCCTTCCAGGACGCTGCGCTGGGGCCGGTGCGCGGCAAGCTGTTCCGCGATGGCGGGCTGACGGCCGAGCGCTTCGCCGCGCTGCAACTGGACAAGAATTTCAAGCCGCTGACGCTTGACCTGCTCAAGGAACTGGAACCGTTGGCATTTGAGCGGGCGGGCCTTTGAGCCACTCATGCCATCCTAGTACACGAGACTCGGTTCGGAGATCATTGCAGTCGCGCGCGTTGCGCATCACTGTCATGGGAAGAAGAATGCTGAAGCTGCTATGGATACCCGTAATCTTGTTGCTTGTGGGATTCGCATTTCTCTTAGGCCTGTCGTTTGGCCTTGGGAAAAGCAATGCGTCGTTCGTGAATGAGGTGGTTCCGGTCCTCTCCATGCTCGGCGGATGGGTATCCGGAATCGGGGCGCTGGCTGCGGTGATCACTACTCTGTGGCTCGCAGATAAGCAACGAAGAGAGGATATTGAAAATGTCCGCGTCTCTGTCCGATCCGCTATTGCGGATACCGGTGAGGGCGGCTGGTTTATCGCTGTGAACCTGACCTCGGACGGAAAGCGGCCGGTGAAGGTGATCTCGCTCTCTGTTCACTCACCATTTGCAAAAAAGTACATTCAGTTCACTCAGTTTTGGTGGGGAAGTGATTCTTTGCCTGTCTCTATGTCCTACGGAGAGAATGCTTCGCTCCACTTACCGCCTGGTACCGACCGGCAAATCGCCGAGTTCGTCAGTGACCACTGTCAGGGCAGGGTGAAGGGCCTCAAGTTCGTTGTCAGAACGACGCTGCGTGAGTTTGAGGGAGCAATCCACAAAAACCTTCTCACTCTCAGTTCCTGAGCTCCGCGAATCCAACACAACCCGGCAATGCCGGGTTTTTTTATGCCCGCCAGGCGGGCCCCTCAATCCCCAGGGGATAGCCAAATGCCTTTTGACTTCGATCCGGCCGCCCACGGCCTCACTCTCGACGAAACCCAAACCGCCGCGCTGAAGGCAGCGCTGGGCGGCGAGGTGCAGAAATTCCTGGACGGCGAGGTCTCGGGCCTCAAAACCAAAAACACCGAGCTGATCGGCTCCAACAAGACCATCAAGGCCGAACTGGACAAGCTGAAAGGCCAGTTCGACGGCCTGGACATCGAGGCGGTCAAGGGGCTGCTGGCCAAGGCCGGCCAGGACGAAGAGACCAAGCTGATCGCCGAGGGCAAGCTGGACGAGGTCATCAGCCGCCGCACCGAGCGCCTGCGCACCGACCTGGACAAGCAGGTTAAGGCCGCCAACGAGCGTGCGGACAAGGCCGAGGCCTTCGCTGCCAAGTACAGCGACAAGGTGCTGGCTGATTCCATCCGCGCTGCCGCCATCAAGGCCGGCGCGCTGCCCGAGGCTGCCGAGGACATCATCCTTCGAGCCCGCGGTACCTTCAAACTGAGCGATGACGGCGAGCCCATTGCCACCGACCGTGCCGGCGAAGTCGTGTACGGGAAGGACGGCAAGACCCCGCTGTCTCCCCTCGAATGGGCGGAATCGCTGCGCGAAACCGCTACCCACCTGTGGCCAAGGGCCCAGGGTGCCGGGCAGACCGGCGACAACGGTGGCAAGGCCACGAAGAAATGGGGTGAGTACACCGAGACCGAGCGCGCCGCGATCGCTCGTGACAACCCCGAAGCGTTCAAAAAACTCCAAGCCACCCGAGGAACCTAACTCATGCCAACCACCCAACTGTCGGACATCTTTGTCTCCGACTACTACGGCACTCTGGAGCCGGTGAACTCCCCAGAAAAGACCGCCGTCTTCGAGTCGGGCATCATCACCCGCTCGGCCACCCTGGACGACATCGCCAAGAACGGCCAGGGTACCTCCGAGATCAGCTACTGGCAGGATCTCGACGCCGACGAGGCGCCGAACATTTCCAACGACGACCCTGATGACCAGGGCGAGGTTGGCAAGGCCGAGCAGGGCAGCATGCGTGCCCGGACCCTGTACCTCAACAAAGGCTACGGCGTCTCCGACCTGGCTGCCGAGCTGGCCAACTCCGAGCCGATGCAGCACATCCGCAACCGTTTCGGCACTTACTGGACCCGTCAGTGGCAGCGCTACCTGATGGGCGCCGGCCGCGGCATCATCGCGGCCAACATCGCCCAGAACGGCGGCGACATGGTCAAGGACTCGGGCGCCTCAATCAGCGCTAATGCCTTCCAGGACGCCGCTTTCACCGCCGGCGACGCCGCCGACATGTTCGCCGCCATCGGCGTGCACTCGGTCGTCATGAACCAGATGGTGAAGCAGGACATGATCGAGTACCTGCGCGACTCGCAGGGCAAGATCATCCTGGCGACTTACCTGGGCAAGCCGGTGTTCATGGACGACGCCCTGACTTACGCGCCGGGCCAGTACCTGTCGCTGTTCTTCGGCCAGGGTGCTTTCGGCTACGGCGAAGGCGATCCGACCAAGCCCGTCGAGCTGGAGCGCAAACCAGGCGGCGGCAACGGTGGCGGCGCCGAGGTTCTGTGGGAGCGCAAGACCTTCATCCTCCAGCCGGCCGGCTTCAGCTGGCAGGGTAGCGAGAACCGTAACCTCAGCCCGACCGCGGTCCAGTACGCCGCTGCAGCGAACTGGAAGCGCGTCTTCGACCGCAAGCAGGTTCCGTTCGCCGCGGTCATCAGCGGCACCGCCACCCCTTGACCCCATGATGCGGGGCGCCGGCCCGGCGCCCTGCGCAGGAGATCAGCATGAAAGTCATCTACACCAACACCCCGGGAAGCGAGCGCGGCACCTGCTATCGCCGCCTGGACCAGTTCTTCGGCGTGATCGACGGCGCTACCTCGGTGTCCGTGCAGGGCGATGCCCCGCACATCGGCGAGGCCTACCAGCGACAGGGCATCAGCGTTAGCGAGATCGAGGAAGGTCTGCGCCTGGACGGCCCCACCATCGCCCAGTGGGTAGCGGAAGGCTACAAGGCGTCGGCCTACCCACCGAACGGCTATGCCTCGGTCAGCAGCCAAGCGGAGATCGACAAGGCGATCGAGGACGAGGGCGGCGACGACGAGACCGACCCTCACAAGATGAAGGTCCCTCAGCTGAAGGCCTGGCTGACTGCCCAGGGGATCACCTTCGACCCCACCCTCAACAAGCCAGATCTGCAGGCCCTCATCCCGTCGAAGGAATAAGCCATGACCGACTTCATCACCGTCGCTGATGTTGACCAGGCGCTCGGGCAGGGCTGGGCAGGCGATGGTGATGCGGTCCTCGCCGTTGCCATGGCCAATGCCTGGCTCACGGCCAAGATCAAGCGACCGGTGCCAGACCCGGTGCCGGATGCCATCGTGACTGCCGGCGCGCAGGTGGCCAAGCTGGCTGCGGCCGGCAAGCTCTACAAGGACACCCAGCGCGAGGTGCAGAGCAAGACGGTGTCGGCCCAGGCTGGCACTTCGACCAGCAAGACCTATGTCGCGGGCTCCGTCGATCGCTCTGCTGGCGAAAACTTCGCCCTGGACCTCATCGCGCCCTGGACCCGTCGGTCTGGCACCGTGATGCTCAAGAGGGTCTGACCCATGGGCATGCGCGATGAAATCCAGGCCGACCTGGCGGAAGCTTTCGATGATTCTGATGGCCTGGCCGACACGGTGAAACCCGTGGCTGGGTCCCGCACGGTGAAGGGTGGATACGATCCCGAGATCGGCGGCACCGTCCCGGCCTCGACCATCCATTACACCGGGCGCGGCGTGTTCGGCAGCTACGTGGCCAAGGAGATCGACGGGACCCGCATCCAAACCGAGGATGTGAGGCTGCTGGTGCTCCAGAACGAGATTTTCGAGGGGCAGGCCGGTGCCGCTACCGATGTTCCAGCTGCCCCCAAGATCGGTGACCAGGTGAGCGGGTACCGCGTGCTCAACGTTTCCGAGGATCCAGCCCAGGCGACCTGGACCATTCAGCTGAGGAAGTGACATGGCGCGCGGCTCACACATGGCCCAGCGATACGGCGGGCAGCAGGGCGGGTTCGCTGAAGCCATACGGGCATTCGCCGAGCAGGCTGAACAAGCCCTGGACGCGACCTTCCGCGAAATCGTGATCGAGATCGGCAGCAGCGTCATCCGCATGTCACCGGTAGGCAATCCGGAGCTGTGGGCTGCCAACGTGGCCCACCGGGCCAAGGCCAACAGGGCCGCCGATGACTACGACTTCAAGGTCGCGGTACGCAACACCCTGATCAACCTGAACCAGGACAACTTCACCAAGGCCGGCAGGCTGCGTAAAGGCGTGAAGTACGCCAAGCCCCTGACCAAGACCGAGCGTGAGCAGAACTTCGCTGTGAACGGCCTGGTTGCGGGCCAGGGCTACGTAGGCGGGCGGTTCCGGGGCAACTGGCAGTTCTCCATTGACTCGCCGGCTACTGAGGAGCTCGACCGCATAGACCCGTCGGGCAATGAAGGTATCACCGCGCTCCTCAACCAAGTGCATGCGCTGACCATCGGTCAGACGGCGTACATCGTGAATAACCTGCCGTATGCCATCCCTCTCGAGTACGGGCATTCGTCGCAGGCTCCGGCCGGCATGGTCCGGGTCACGCTCGCAAACTTCCAACGCATCGTCGACGAAGCCGTCAGGAACAACCGCGTATGAGCCAAGCACGTGCCAGACAGGCTATCGAGATCAAGCTGATGGCCTGGGCCACAGCGCGCCCGATCCGGGTCGCGAACTTCGAGCAGGCCTTCGAAGCTCAACCAGGTGAAACCTACCTGCAAGCGTTCCAGCTGCCGGCGGGCACTACCTGCCGCTACCTGGGCAGCGATGCCTACGAGTACACCGGCGTCTACCAGGTGAGCATCGTTTGCCCGGCGGGTCAGCCACTGGCTACCGCTGAGAGTCTGGTCGAGGAGCTTTCGAGCCTCTTCCGAGTGGATTCGGAGCTCAGCCGCAACGGATTCGAGGGCCTGATCACCGAGCCGGTTGACCAGGGCCCAGTCATCACTGAGACGGCGACCTACACGGTCCCGGCCAGCTTCACCTACCGCGGTGTCGCGGACCAACCGCCCGCTGGGGCATAACCAACCGCCGCCCGGCGGGCAACAACGAGGAAACACTTCATGGCCGCAAAATTTCCGCTGCCGAACGGCTCTGTGCTGGAAATCGCCAGCATTTTTGGCGCCGCCGTCGCCTTCACCGCTCTGACCAATGCCTTGCCTCCGGTGGCCACCGCTGCCGGTCACGACATTGAGAATGGCGATGTCCTGCTGGTCAGCTCCGGCTGGGCACTCATCGCCGACCGTGCCGTCAGTGCCGCAAACGTGGCCGCCGACACCTTCGCCTTGAAAGGCCTCAACACCACAAACGTGGACAAATACACCCCAGGGGCCGGCGTAGGCTCGGTGCTTCCTGTGACCGCCTGGGCGCAGATCTCCAAGGTGACCGCGTTTATCTCGGCCGGCGGTGAGCAGCAATACCTCACCGTGGGGTATCTGGAAGATGACGATGACCGCCAGTTCCCGACCAACCGCAACCCGATCACGCTGTCGATCACCGTCGAGGACCAGCCGACCGCTGCCTACGTCGCCCTGGTCGAAAACTACGGCGACAGCAAGGAGCTCGCGGTGGTACGCCTCAAGCTGCCAGGTGGTGATCAGATCCTCTACCCGGGCTACGTCAGCATCACCACCACCCCAACCATGGATCGGAACAGCCTCATGACGCGCACCATCAGCATCGCGCTGTCGGGCCGTCCCGTTCGCATCCTGGCTGGCGCGTAAGGGGGCCTCATGGCGAAGATCAAGATCGCGCAGAACCCAACGTTCACCGCCGTGGTGCAGGTTCCGCGCATTGGCACTGAGCCGGCGCCGGTGGAATTCCAGTTCCGCTACATGGACCGCGTGGCCCTGTCCGCAATGTTCGACCGCTGGAACAAGGCGCGCGACGCCTGGGCGGAAAAGGCCCAGAAGGACGGGGCGACTTGGGAGGAGGTCACCACCGGTGAAATCGCCCTGCAGGCTGAGCAGCTGGGCGATATCGTCACAGGCTGGGACCTGGAGGACGAGTTCAGCGCCGAGGCCATCGTCGACCTGGTGCGCACCTGCACCGGCGCACCGAAGGCAGTAATCGACGCCTACCAGGCCGCCTACAGTCCGGCCCGCTTGGGAAACTGAAGGCGGCGGCCCGGGCTTGCTACGAGCGCGGCCCGTCCGCTGAGCAACTGGCGGCGCTGGGGCTGACCCTTGATGACATCGAGGAGGAGGTAGTGGAGGTCTTGCCGGATGCCTGGCCTGCCTTCCGCCTGTTCGATGCGCTGGGCACACAGTGGCGGGTGGCTTCGGGCGGCCCGTCCGGCCTGGACTACACCGCCATTCCTGCAACCGCCTCAATGCTCGGCATCAAGCGCCGCGACCTCACCGACATTTTCCCCGATCTCCGCGTCATGGAGGTTGAGGCCTTGGCCGTCATGGCCGAATCGATGGAGTAGATCATGACCACCATTGCCTCTCTCGGTCTTCAGATCGACTCCGGTGATGCCGTCGAAGCCAAGGACAACCTCGATCAGCTGACGGACGCCGGCAAGCGCAGCGAGGAGTCGGCTGGGCGAACCGGTCGAGCCTGGGAGACTGCCCTGGGCAGCCTGCAGGGTGACACCCGGCAGATCGTGCAGGAGCTGCAGGCGCTCAACGCCAAGCAGACAGAGTTGGCGCAGCAGATGGCCACCGTGGGGCGCGCCGTTACCAGCGCTTCCACGGCATTCAGCAGCGCCGCGGCGAACATGGGAGCTTTCCGGGCCGAGGCCGCGCAGGCGGGCAAGGTGCAGGAGGCGCTCACCACCGTCACCGATGCCAGTGCACAAGCCGGCCGGCGCGCCGCCGAATCCGCCGACGAGCTGCAAGCCAGGATTCTGGCCGTGGCCAAGGCCTCGCTGGAGGCCAGTCAGTATGTGCAGTCGCTGAATAGGGCGACTGAGCAGAGCGCCGAGGTAACCGCCAAAGCGAACGCCGTGCTGTCGGACAGTGCCAGTCGTCAAGCGTCCATCAACAGCCGGGCCCAGGCCCTCATCGCCACAGAAGAGCGCCAGGCGGAGGCGGCGAAGAAGGCCGCCGGCGCGCATCGGGAAGAAGGCCAGGCGCTTGAAGATCTGCTGGGCAAGATCGACCCGACCGTCGCGGCCATGAGCCGGCTGGACCAGATGGAGCAGAAGCTGAAGGGCTTCCGCACCAGTGGCGCGCTCGATGCAGAGACCTTCGGCGAGTACCAGGCGAAGATCGACCAGGCCCGCACAGCCTTGGGCGGTGCAGATGCAGCACTGAACAAAACTGGGATGTCGGCAAAGGCCACCGCTGCTGCTCTGCGGGGCGTGCCGGCACAGTTCACCGACATCGTGGTATCCCTGCAGGGCGGACAGGCGCCGCTCACTGTACTGCTGCAGCAGGGCGGGCAGCTCAAGGATATGTTTGGCGGTGTGGGTCCGGCCATTCAGGCGCTCGGCGGCTATGTCATGGGCCTGGTGAACCCGTTCACCGTCGCGGCTGCAGCAGTGGGCGTGCTCGGGTACGCCTACTACTCGGGCAGCGAGGAGGCGGTCGGCTTCCAGAAGGAGCTGATCAAGACCGGTAATGCCGCCGGCACAACGGCGGATCAGATGTCCGGAATGGCGCGCCAGGTCGCGGCTACGGTAGGCACCACCGGCGCGGCGGCTGAGGTGCTCACCCAGCTGGCCGGTAGCGGGAAGATCGCCTCCGATAGCTTCGTCGAAATCACTGAGGCCGCGCTGGAGTGGCGCTCGGCGACCGGTACAGCGGTCGAGGAGACCGTGGCCGAGTTCGTGAAGATCGGAAAGGATCCAGTGGCTGCCGCCAAGGACCTCAACGAGCAGTACAACTTCCTGACTGCTGCGACCTACTCGCAGATCGTTGCCTTGAAGGAGCAGGGCGACACTATTGGGGCTGCAAAGCTGCTCACCGATACCTACGCCGATACCATCAAGAACCGCAGTAAAGAAGTTACAGAGAATCTGTCGATCTGGGAGCGCGGCTGGAAAGCCCTGCGTGGCGAGGTTGCTGCAACCGTAGATTCGGTCAAGAACATTGGCCGGGACCAGGATATCGCGAGTCGCATCGTAGAGACGCAACAACGCGTGGCTGCGGCGCAGAGCGCGGTGAACGGTGATCCTGACGACACCGCAGCGAAGCAAAAGCTGACGGATGCCAACCTTGAGCTCAAGGCTCTCATTCAGCAGCGAGACACGCAGCAGGCGATTGCCAAGGCCCGGGAACTGGATAGCCAGCGGCAGCAGGCGGCTATCGTGGCCATCGGCAAGATCGACGCTCTGGAGAAGTCCGCAAGGACCAACGCCGAGAAGCGCGCGGATGCTCTCAAGGAGTACAACAAGTCTCTTGATGCGATCCGCAAGGTCAATCCGAATGATGAGCGGCTGAAGCCCGAGAACATCGCTCGGGTGCAGGCCGACATCGCTAAACAGTTCAAGGATCCCGCTGGACGAACTGCGTCGGTCGACCTTTCCGGGTTCAACGACCAGAAGAACGCGCTGAGCGCCATCCTAGCCGAGTACAAGAACCACCAGAAGGAGCTGGATGCGGCGCAGAAGGCCGGCCTGATCTCGCAGGAGTCGTACGCCGCCCAGCGGGCCGCAATCATCGAGCAGCAGAAGGCCGAGGTCACGAACGCCTACGAGGCCGAGATCACGGCACTGGAGGAGGCCAAGGGGCGCAGCAGTACCAGCGCCCAGCAGCGAATCCAGCTTGACCAGAAAATCGCGGATGCCCGCGCTGCCATGGTCAAGGCGCAGAAGGACGCCGACACCGAGCTCTCGGTGCTGGCGACCAACGAGCAGGGTCGGCTGGCCAAGCAGGCCAGGGCGGTGCAGACCTACACCGACGCCCTCGATCAGCAGGTCCAGGCGCTGAGATTGCAGGGGCAGCGCGCCGCCGATGGCCTGGGGCTGGGCGACCGTCAGCGCAGTTTGCAGGATCAGCAGAACGGCATCACCGATCGTATGAACCAGCAGCGTCTGGACCTGGCCAACCAATATGGCGACGGCTCCCGCGGCATGAGCCTCGATGAGTACAACCAGAAGTTGGCGGCCCTGAGCAAGACTGATAACGACCTGCAGGAAACCACCATTGTCAACTACGACCAGATGACCGCCGCGCAGGGGGATTGGCGCAAGGGGGCGTCGTCGGCTTTCCAGAACTACCTAGAGCAAGCGCGGGATGTCGCCGGGCAGACGAAAACCCTGTTTAGCAACGCCTTCAGCTCAATGGAAGATGCTGTCGTGAACTTCGCCATGACCGGCAAGTTCTCGTTCGCTGACTTCACCAAGTCGATACTGGCGGACATGGTGAGAATCGAGACACGGCGCGCAGCGTCTGGCTTGCTCAGCAGTTTGGCCGGCTGGGGTGCTACGGCAGCCTCTGCGTGGTTTGGTAGCGGAGCGACTTCCGCAGGATCGACCCAGGCCGGATACAGCCCGGAGATCATGGACAACTTCGTCTCCGGCCAGCGCGCTGGTGGCGGCCCGGTAGCAGCAAACTCGCTCTACCAGGTCAACGAGCTTGGGCCAGAACTGCTGAACCAGGGGGGTAAGACCTATCTGATGATGGGGGCGCAGGGCGGCACCATCACCCCGCTCGGCCCTGGGCCCGCTTCAACCCTCGCTACCACGAGCACTTCGGGAACGATGATCAGCGTGTCGGCACCGGTCAACGTGGCCGTCGCAGATCGTAGTGACGAAGGCATGGAGCTCGACCAAACGCTGCTCCAGCAAAACATGCAGAAGCAGATGCAGCTCGCTGCCGAGAAGGCTGTTGCCGATTCGTGGCGACCCGGCGGGGTGAGCTATCGGAACACTAAAGGAGGGCGCTGATGGCCATCGAGACGTTCAGCTGGCCGACGCA
>RCUT01001415.1_pt1 | contig 11521 bp, 9 predicted proteins | sample 2166171 | NCBI WGS metagenome assembly RCUT01 (sample SAMN09932757, study PRJNA488358) | compost metagenome | isolation source: compost soil in 4-hydroxybenzoic | place: Germany: Experimental Botanical Garden
TGCTTATGACGAAACGGCGACAGCGTACTGAATAATGGCAGGTGAAAATGGGCCGTTATACGGCCCATTCAACATCCGTGGTGAAGGCAATCGTCAGCCAGCGATCAGGGCCTTCGCCGCCAAGCGCATCGCCGATTTCGTCACGCAAAGCATCCCATTCTTCGAGCTTTCTTGCGGGCTGATCGGGTGGCACGATAAAATAGAGTTCTATCTGCTTGCCACGCCCGACCTTGGCGACATAGGCACGATAGGACTTGAAGCCGTTGCGCTCTACGACGTGCTTTGCGACCTGATCCACATGCTGCTTGAGATCGATAGGTGTCACAAGCAACATGTCCGCCAGTGCCTGTTTGATCGTCCCAATCGGCATCGGAATGATGGCGATACAGACGAGGGCCAGCACAGCAGGGTCGATATACGGCGTTATCCAATGGAACTGAGTTCCCTGAATGGCGTAGCCTATCAGGAAGGCGATGAGCAGTGCTGCGGTAATACCACCTGACATGATCCAGGCTTTGGCATCCAGCGCAATGAAGTCGGATTTGAGCTTGCGGTTGGCACGGGTTTCAAACCAGGCCATGCCGAGGCAGGCAACAAGAGCAACGACGGCATAGAAGATCGCGTAACTGAATTCGAGATCACGACCGCCATGCATCAGACTGCCGATGGCATTGATAAGCGCATATATTGCAACGCCGGTCAGCATAATGCCATTAAGGCCCAGAACCATAGGTTCAAGATGCCAGAAACCCATGGTGAAGCGATCACGCAATTTTCCGCTTGGAGGCTCTGGTAGTGCAGACAGTGCAATTAACCGGGCAACAACAAGTGCAAGCCCGCTCATGGCAGCATCTGCAAACATGTAAACACCGTCAAAGACAATAGAAAATGAACCAGACAAAAGGCCAAAGACGACGCCAAAGCCTGCAACAAAAATAGTAACTGCTATGGATATTTGAAGAATAGATTGTTCACTACGCAATTTTTACTCCGAATTGACACGCAGTACGCGGCAATAGACGTTGGGAGGAGAAATGCGATTGCCGGACTGCGGCTGAAATCTATAGGAATCTTCTTGAAGAGGCAAATCGGCCTCGGGGTAACTTATTCAGAATGAGAGCCCCCGGTGGTTTTCCGGGAGACTCTTTGGTGAAATTACTGCGACTGCTGATCTTTGACGAAGGTGTGATCGGTCTCCCCCCTGAAGAAGTCACGCCCATAAATGAGCAGGCAGAGAACAACTCCTGTGGCAAAGGCCCAACCTGCACCACGCGTTGCAAGAACTGCACCTGTAACGCCAGCAATGCCGAGATCGCGCTGCGAACGGGCTTCCATCACGCCGATACGTACCGAAACATAACCTTGAATGAGCAATGTCAGGGTGAGTGCCACACCGAGGATCGGCTGCACGAGCGTCACGATTGGCATCAGGAACAGGCCCGTATTGGTGCCCCAGCGGAAAGATCCAGCGCCACCGAAGATCGAGTGCATCGACTTTTTGCCCTTGGAGAAGCGTTCGCAGATGACAACCTGCATCGCAGCCCATACGGGTCCGCACATGGTAACATCGGGGCCAAGTACCGACATGCCGGTGTTACGCATACCGAAAACAAGGTGAGCGCGATTGGCATTATAATCGATCTTTTCATCTGGACGATGAAGCTGTGCTTCTCCGAGGATCGACTTGGTTTTCAGTACGTCGCCAAAGAGAACGATATAGGTTGCGAGAACCGTTGGCAGAGCCGTCAGGAACATTGACAATGGCGGCAGGCCAAGACCAAAGACCGTGTACTCGCGCCAGAGTGTTGCGAAATCCGGAGACGAAATCGTCCACTGGAATTCAGGCCATTTGGCTTCGCCAAACAGTGGAGCGATGACAACGGCGAGCAGGATACACGGCAGAATGCCGAGTTTTCCAATCAGGCCGAAAATGCCACCCTTGCGCGACAGGCGGGCGAATTGCGGTGAGAACATCAGATAGAAGCAAAGGCCGATAGAGATCGCGATGGTGAACGGGAAAATATCGAAGTTGCCGCCGATCTTGAAGACGGAAATAACTGCTGCAAAGCCTGCGCCGATAATAATGCCGGATTTAATCGCTTGTGGAATGGCGGCAATAACGCGATTGGCGATGCCTGTAGCACCGATCAATATCGACAAAAGCCCCAGGGTCATCTGGAAGGAAACAAGCGCGTGCACCCGCTCCGGGCCTTCAGGGAAGGTAGCGCAATAGGCCATGATGAGCGGGACGGCGGGTGTAATCCAGCCCGGAACGACAGGGTCACCGAGCAGATGATGGGTGAGGTAGAACAGGCCGTTGAGGACGACAACGGCTAGGGCCACTTCAAAGGGCATGCCCAGCAATTCAGCCATCAGCGGAATAGCGGCCAGATCGACCGCGCACATCAGAAGGCCCTGACAATAATCAGGCCACTCGAATTTATAATGAACGAAAGGCAGACGGATTTTGAACGGTCCGGCAGGCCAATATGGCTGCTCCTGACCGTCGATGCGTTCAGTGCTCAAGATTTTACTCCGAATAGACGAAACAGGGCTCCGGAAGAGCGGCTAATCAAGCCCACTCGTCCGGGATGCTGTTTTAAAAGAGGGGTGTGTGCTCAGAATGCTTCGCGATAAAGCGCCAGCGCGTCAGCTTCGGTCACATCGACAGGGTTGTTACCCAGAAGACGTGTCTGAAGCATTGCATCTCGTGCCAACATTTCGAGGCTTTCTTCGGTGACATCAACGTCGCGCAGACGGCGCGGTGCGCCGGAGCGGTTCATCAGGTCTTCCATATAATCAACGAAAGCAGCCGAACGTTCCTCTGTCGTGCCGTCCGATTTGCCAAGAAGCAGGTCGGCAAGTTCTGCGTAAAGCTCAGCAGCACCCGCCATGTTGAAGCGTAGGACGGGTCCGAGCATCAATGCGTTGGAGAGGCCATGCGGCACATGATAATGGCCGCCAAGCGGATAGGCCAGGGCATGAACCGCGCCAACCGGCGAGTTCGAGAAGGCCTGACCGGCATAGTTTGCGCCAAGCAGCATAGCTTCGCGGGCGTGACGGTCTTTGCCGTTTTCGCAAGCTGCAACCAGATTGGCTGACAGCAGCTTCAGTGCTTCGCGCGCAAAAGCGTCGGAAAGCGGGTTCTTCTTGATACGGCTGGTATAGGCTTCAATCGCGTGAACCATGGCGTCAATGCCGGTGGCAGCCGTGTGAAGCGCTGGCAGGCCGCAGGTCAGTTCTGCATCCAGAATGACGAAATCTGCATAAAGCTGTCGGGAGACGACACCCATCTTGGTGGTTTCGCCGGTGGTCAGGATCGTGATGTTGGTCACTTCTGATCCGGTGCCAGCAGTGGTCGGGATCTGAATCAGCGGCAGGCGCGTGCCCTGCACTTTGCCAATACCATAAAGCTCGGACAGTTCTTGCTCGGAGACGATAAGCACCGCAGCAAGCTTTGCAATATCCATAGAAGAGCCGCCGCCGAGGCCCAGCACGATATCGCTGCCGGCGGCCTTGGCCTGATCAACACATTCGAACAGAACCGATTCCGGCGGATCAGCAACGACGGCATCGAAAATGCTGATGCTGAAGCCTGCTTTTTCCAGCGAAGCGAGCGCTTCTTTGAGAACGCCAGCCTTGTGCAGGCCCTTGTCGGTTACGATGAGGATTTTGCGTTCTGAGAAACGTTCGCCCAGAACTTCGCCGAGACGCTTTGCAGCCCCCCACTCGACAAGCATTGAGCCGACCGTGTCGAACGAAAATGGCTTGATACCTATAGTCATTATTTCCACCCTTATTCAATTTTCCCCAGAGCCGAGGTCTCTCATTCCTCGCCGGCACAGAGGCGCTGGGTTTCAAGCGGTCCGGCTTTCGCGTAGAGGAAAGCCGGACCGACAGTTTTCCGATGCAGCCGGTGCATCGGTCGTCTGAAGAGATGCTTGGGAGGATCTCTTCTTAATTGTTCAATATATTGAACAATGTTCAGGATTTAATAAAGCGATACAGGAAATGAAGCGCGGCTGTCAATTTATCCCTTCGACGAACACCCGGGATTTTAATCAATTCAATTGATATCCGGGAGATGTCGTTCAGTAGGGCATTGATTTCGTTAAGCTCTTTGTCTGTCATCTCACACGGCTTTGTGAAGGCTTGGTATGCCCACGAGCAAATTCTCGGTACTGGACGGCTTGACGAAGTGAATTGTAAGCTCGGAAACATGACCATTCATGCGAGCAAGGGAGGGCTTCATGGAAGTTACGATCATCACAGGCGCATCCGATGGCATAGGTGCCGAAACCGCGCGCCAGATAAGCATGCGTGACGGGAACAAGGCAGCGCTGGTTCTGGCGGCGCGTAACGTCGAAAAGTTGCAAGCGCTTGCTGCAGAAATAGAGCAGTCAGGCAGTAAAGTTCTGGTTGTTCCGACCGATGTTACGGATCGCAATGCCTGTATTGGCCTCATTGAAAAAACGGCTTCTTCTTTTGGTCGGATTGATACGCTGATCGTTAATGCGGGCATGTCGGCCCATGCCAATTTTTCCGAGATCAAACCGGAAGACTTGAAATGGATGCATGATCTGATGGAGCTCAACTATTGGGGCAGCGTCTGGCCGATCCATGCAGTACTCCCACATCTGGCCAAAACCAAAGGCCGCATCGTGGCGGTTTCATCTGTTGCCGGACTGATTGGCGTGCCGGGACGTACAGCCTATAGCGGCACCAAATTTGCGCTTTCAGGGTTTTGTGAGGCGCTGCGTTCCGAGCTTGATCCAAGCGGTATTTCGGTGACGATTGTTTATCCGGGCGTCGTCAAAACCGACATTCGCAAGGTTGGCTATGGAGCCAGTGGGAACGCTCTTGGGGTGAGCGGCGTTCGCGAAGACGATATGATGTCTGTTCAGCGGGCCGTCGAGCTGATGCTGGATGGAATCACCAACCGCAAACGCGAAGTGTTGATGACGCGTCAGATGCGTTTGGGGCGCTGGTTGAAACTATTGGCACCACATATTGTGGATCGCATGGCTTTAAAGGCCATAAAGCCCGACTTTCGACCCAGGCCTATCACGCCTGTGGAATAGTCGGCTACATATCCCTGCTATTCACAGGCTGCCCGGGGTAAAAGCCAGATTAAATTTTTTTGAACCGTCTATCCATTGACGACTTTTTAACTTCAGATACTATATCTTGTGTTCAAGGTTCTTACGATTCGTGAGGATCAAAAGCGAAGATGGGAATACGGTGCGCGGCATCCATGATGGATGTTGTTAAGCCGTAGCTGCCCCCGCAACTGTAAGCGGCGAGCTCAATCCAGATGTCACTGGCACAGGCCGGGAAGACGGATGCGAGCGATGAGCCGTGAGCCAGGAGACCTGCCTTGAACGAGAACGTCCACGGGCGGGGTGTCCGGTTGGCGCGCGATAAGTTGTGGCATTGTTCTGCCATGTCTTTTGGTGCCCCGTATATCCCTCTCATAAGCTTCGGGGTGACAAGCATGTCGAGTAATTCAAGACCAAACAGTTCCGGTCCGCCCGGTACGGGCTAGTTTGAAGGATTCGCGCTCTTAAAGCGCGTTGAGCCTCTCAGTTTTCGTTGCTTTTCACGCACATTTCGTCATGCGCGAACGCTTTTTTGCGCCTTCTTTCGTGTGAGGCGCAGTGGATCAAAACGTCTGTCTATATGCATTCTCCAACGCCAAATGCTTCTGCGACAGTGCTGGAAATGCTCCACCCCCAGTGAGGAAAAAATGAACGTTACCGTCTATAGCAAGCCCGCCTGCGTCCAGTGCACCGCAACCACCCGCGCGCTCGACCGTCAGGGCATTGAATATGATGTCATCGACATTTCCGCCAATGCCGATGCATATGATCTCGTTCAGGGCCTCGGATACCGTCAGGTGCCGGTTGTTGTTGCTGGTGAATCCCATTGGGCCGGTTTCCGTCCGGATATGATCAGCTCGCTGGCGTAACGCCGGTCTGCTGCCGGGGTTTGTTATGGGCCAGATCGTTTATTTTTCCAGCCGTTCGGAGAATACGCATCGCTTTGTGATGCGTCTCGGGATGCGTTCAAAGCGCATTCCGCTGGAAAGCTATGAAGACGATACTGGCCTGTTACGGGTCAACGAGCCGTTTGTGCTCGTGACCCCAACCTATGGCGGCGGTGGCGCGAAAGGCGCTGTTCCCAAACCGGTCATCCGCTTTCTCAATGATGCGGATAACCGATCCCTCATTCGCGGCGTCATTGCCGCCGGGAACAGTAATTTCGGCGAAGGCTTTGGCCTTGCAGGCAAAATAATTTCGGAAAAATGTCAGGTTCCCTACCTCTATCGCTTTGAGCTTTTGGGAACAGATGAAGACATTGGCAATGTTAAAGACGGGATGGAACGATTTTGGACACGGCAGACACAACCCTGACCCGTGAGCGCGAGACGGTCGCCGCTTCGGAAAAGCACGAACCATCTACGGGATCGGGCAGCAAGCCACAGAAGCTTGCTGAGACTTCGCTCGATTATCACGCGCTCAATGCGATGCTGAACCTCTATGATGACGAGGGGAAGATTCAGCTGCATCGCGATCGCCAGGCGGCGCAGCAATATTTCCTGCAGCACGTCAACCAGAATACGGTGTTCTTCCATAATCTGCGTGAGAAGCTCGATTATCTGGTCGATGAAGGCTATTACGAACAGGAAGTGCTGGATCAGTATTCCTTCAATTTTGTGCGCGATCTTTTCGATCATGCCTATGATAAGAAATTCCGCTTCCCGACCTTCCTCGGCGCGTTCAAATATTACACCAGCTATACGCTGAAGACGTTTGACGGTAAGCGCTATCTCGAGCGCTACGAAGATCGCGTCTGCATGGTGGCGTTGGCGCTTGCGCGTGGCAATGAGCAGCACGCACGCGAAATGGTCGATGAGATTATTTCGGGCCGTTATCAGCCAGCAACACCGACCTTCCTCAATGCAGGCAAAAAGCAGCGCGGCGAACTGGTCTCGTGCTTCCTGTTGCGCGTTGAAGACAACATGGAATCGATTGGTCGCTCCATCAATTCCGCGCTTCAGCTTTCAAAGCGCGGTGGCGGTGTGGCACTGAGCCTGACTAATATTCGTGAATCCGGTGCGCCGATCAAGCAGATCCAGAACCAGTCTTCCGGCATCATTCCGGTGATGAAGCTTTTGGAGGATTCATTCTCCTACGCCAATCAGCTTGGTGCGCGTCAGGGTGCGGGCGCGGTTTATCTGCACGCCCATCATCCGGATATTATGCGCTTCCTCGATACCAAGCGCGAAAATGCAGACGAAAAAATCCGCATTAAAACCCTGTCGCTCGGCGTGGTTATCCCAGATATCACGTTTGAACTCGCGAAGAACGACGAGGATATGTACCTCTTCTCGCCTTATGACGTTGAACGCGTCTATGGCGTGCCGATGACCGAGATTTCGATCACTGAAAAATATCGCGAAATGGTGGATGACGGTCGTATCCGCAAGAAGAAGATCAATGCGCGTGACTTCTTCCAGGTGCTGGCAGAAATCCAGTTTGAGTCCGGCTATCCTTACATCATGTTTGAAGACACGGTGAACCGTGCCAATCCGATTGATGGCCGCATCACCATGAGCAATCTCTGCTCGGAAATTCTTCAGGTGAGCGAAGCCAGCATCTTCAATGATGATCTGTCTTATGAGCATCTCGGCAAGGATATTTCCTGCAACCTCGGCTCGCTCAATATTGCAGCAGCCATGGATAGCCCAGATTTTGGCAAGACGATTGAAACCTCGATCCGTGCATTGACGGCTGTTGCAGACATGAGCCATATCGGCTCCGTCCCTTCGGTTGCCCGTGGCAATGACGAAAGCCATGCCATCGGCCTCGGCCAGATGAACCTGCACGGCTATCTCGCTCGCGAACGCATTTTCTATGGTTCGGAAGAGGGCGTCGATTTCACCAATATCTATTTCTACACGGTGGCCTATCACGCTGTCCGCGCTTCCAATCGTATTGCGGTCGAACAGGGCAGCTCGTTCAAGGGCTTTGAGAAATCGAAATATGCGACAGGTGAATATTTCGACAAATATACCGATCAGGTTTGGGAGCCTGCGACTGAGAAGGTTCGCGAGATTTTCGAGAATGCCGGTATTGCAATCCCGACGCAGGAAGACTGGCAGGAACTGAAAAAGTCCGTCATGGAAGGCGGACTTTATAATCAGAACCTGCAGGCTGTGCCGCCAACAGGCTCGATCTCCTACATCAACCATTCGACCTCTTCGATCCATCCGATTGTTTCCAAGATCGAAATCCGTAAAGAGGGCAAGATTGGCCGCGTTTATTACCCGGCTGCTTTCATGACGAATGATAATCTCGAATATTATCAGGATGCCTATGAGATTGGCCCGGAAAAGATTATCGACACCTATGCAGCGGCAACGCAGCATGTCGATCAGGGTCTGTCGCTGACGCTTTTCTTCCGTGATACCGCGACGACACGCGATATCAACAAGGCGCAGATTTACGCCTGGAAGAAGGGCATCAAGACAATTTATTACATCCGCCTGCGCCAGATGGCGCTCGAAGGTACGCAGGTTGAAGGCTGCGTTTCCTGCGCCCTTTAGGATCGCGGATATTCAGGCTTTGGCGGCCTGCAAATGGCGTTGTTCTGCGAGCCGGTGCTCATGTACTTTATGTACACTGCGCTCCGGTTCTCGAACCCCACCATTTTCGGCACTCCACAGCCAGAATCTCACGCCGATCCCAACCAAGGTAGAGACAAATGAACATGCAGTTCAAAAACAATAATGCGAAAAAGCCGGCGGTTGTGCGCGCCATCAACTGGAACCGCATCGAAGACGACAAAGACCTTGAAGTCTGGAACCGTCTGACGGGCAATTTCTGGCTGCCGGAAAAAGTGCCGCTGTCCAACGATATTCAGTCTTGGGAAACGCTGAAAGCTGAAGAAAAGCAGCTCACCATCCGCGTGTTCACAGGCCTGACGCTTCTGGATACCATCCAGAACGCGGTTGGCGCGGTAACCCTTATGGAAGATGCATCGACCCCGCATGAAGAAGCGGTTCTCTCGAACATTTCCTTCATGGAAGCGGTTCATGCACGGTCTTATTCGTCGATCTTCTCGACGCTGTGCTTGACGCCTGATGTGGACGATGCCTATCGCTGGTCGGAAGAAAACGAGTTCCTGCAAAGGAAGTCGCAGCTGATCCTCGACAATTATAACGCTGAAGATCCGCTCAAGAAGAAGATCGCCAGCGTGTTTCTGGAAAGCTTCCTGTTCTATTCGGGCTTCTATCTGCCGATGTATTGGTCGAGCCGAGCCAAGCTCACCAATACGGCTGACCTCATCCGCCTGATCATCCGCGATGAAGCCGTTCATGGCTATTATATCGGCTATAAGTATCAGCGTGCGCTTGAGAAGCTTGATGAAACCAAAAAGCAGGAAATCAAGGATTTTGCTTTCGATCTGTTGCTGGAGCTATACGACAATGAAGTGCGCTACACCGAGGCACTTTATGATGGCGTCGGTCTGACCGAGGACGTGAAAAAGTTCCTGCATTACAATGCAAACAAGGCGTTGATGAATCTGGGTTACGAAGCTCTGTTTCCGGCGGAAGCCTGCAAGGTCAACCCGGCGATCCTTTCAGCACTTTCGCCAAATGCTGACGAGAACCACGACTTTTTCTCAGGTTCGGGTTCATCTTATGTGATCGGCAAGGCTGTTGCCACCGAAGACGACGACTGGGATTTCTGAGCTAAAAAAGCGCGCTGTAAAAACAGCGCGCTTTTTGTTTCGTTCTTATGGCCGGTTTAGCTCTTTGGGCTCAGATCAATCGAGAACCATTTTTCAGACATTTTCGAGAGTGTCCCATCGGCCTGCATCTCGCCAAGTGCCTTATTGAGCTTGGCTTTGAGTTCCGGCTCATCCTTGCGCAGACCAATACAAACATTCGTCGCCTGAATGCCGCCGACCAGAAGCGGGCCGGTGATCTTGAGCGCGCCATTGCTTTTCTCTGCACGATCCCGTGCAAAGACGACATTGTCATATTGACCGTCGAGGCGACCGGATTGCAGATCGAGTTTGACCTGCTCGGAGCCTTTGTAAGAACGGATCTGAGCGGCATCGCCAAAATTCTGCTCAACAAATTGCAGCTGGCTGGTTGAAAGCGATGCACCGAGCGTCAAGCCTTTTACAGCTTCCTTGATGTCGGCGATGGCCTTTTTGCCTTCTTCGGTATCGGTGTTGAGGCTCTCTCCCGTATGCGGAAGATTGGCCAGCGGGCCTTCAGCGGGCACGAGGAATGTATTGGGCGTGATCACATAAGGATCGGAGAAGTCGATGACCTTACGGCGCTCTGGATTAGGGCCCATTGTCAGGACCACATCGAATTTGCCAGCAAGAAGCGATGGGATCTGACCATCCCAGTCCTGCGCAACAATATTGCATTCTAGCTCGGCGCGCTTGCAGACTTCCTTGATGACATCAAGATCAAGCCCCTGAAGTTCACCGCCCGGCGTGGTCAGATTGAAGGGCGGAAAAGCACCTTCAACGCCAACAGTTACGGATTTCCATTCCTTGGCGAGAACGCTGCCGCTGTAAAGAATGGACAAAGTGCAAAGGCTGATAGCTGCTATTTTCTTGATCATAGTTCCCTCGTTCCTGGAGTGGTTCCCGCTAAGGTTGGAACCGCGTCTCACTATTTGTTTTACGCATCATCCCACGCAAAACCGCTCCGCAGTTGTGGTTCAAATGCTTAATCGATATTGGGATGCGTTCTTCTTCTGAGAACCATTTTTCGCACCCATCTCATCTATGAGTGTGGACCCGCTGTCGGGGGATGAAAAGCAGAATAGTGTTCACATATATGAATTTAATTCTGATTTTCCGAGCAGAATGATGTTGCAAGGCAGTGCAGAAACACCCGGCCCGAATCCCGAACCAGGTGCAATGTTGTGATAAGAAAAATATAATCTTATCAGCTGTTTAGCGTTGCATAACGCGCTATGTCCGCATGAGTTGCGAACCAGATATCCTTGTGTAGACGGATGTGGCCAATCAGCTCTTTGAGTATCCAGATGCGGGAGCGGTGACCGATAATGTCAGGGTGCATGGTCAGCTGGAAAATTCCGCCTTCTTCATAGGCCGCATCAAACTCGCGGATGAAGATCTGCAGAATATCGTGTGGCGCAATTTGTGGGCGCAGACCACCCCAACGATCCATCACCAGATAAGCGGCATCGTCGCGAATCCATTCGACAGGCAGCTCGGTTACGCCGCAGGGTTCGCCGTTCAGCAGAAGCTCGTAGCAGTCGACATCGGCCATAAGGGATGAGTCATAAATCAGGCCCATCTCGGCTGTGATTTGCAGCGTGTTGTCGCTGAAGTCCCAAGACGGTGTCCGGATGCCGACAGGCCGCACACCGGTAATTTTTTCCAACGCATCGGCGGAACGATGCTGAAGATCGCGCTCGGTATCGCCATCAAGCAGAGTATTGCGCTCATGAATCCAGCCGTGAAG
>RCUT01001417.1_pt1 | contig 11509 bp, 10 predicted proteins | sample 2166171 | NCBI WGS metagenome assembly RCUT01 (sample SAMN09932757, study PRJNA488358) | compost metagenome | isolation source: compost soil in 4-hydroxybenzoic | place: Germany: Experimental Botanical Garden
GCACGTTCAGCAGGTTGGGTTTGGCATGGACGATCATGGAAGTACCTGCGGGATCATGAAACGGCAGTATTCGAAGTTCAGCGCGGCAGCAGCCTAAGAACTGCAGGTAACAGCGTCCAATCATATTTAGTGACCAGTTGATCGGTGTTCTCTATCACGACCGAGTGATAGAGAACACTGATGAAGTCTTAATTACTTTTGATTTGACGATAGTGCGTCGCAAAAATAGCCTGCACGGGTCAGCAGTATCGAAGTTGATTGTTCAAGTAACGTAAAACTTCGAACGTATTAATTTGCCTGTCGCGATCAAGGGTGACCCTGATGAACGAAGAAGAACATATCAAGAGTTACAATGGACCGGCTGCCGGCTGGGGTGCGCTGATGGGCGTGACCAAGGCCTGGCTGGGCAGTGAAAACGCCGTCAAGAACATCCGTGCGATGCTCAAGACCAACCAGAACAGCGGTTTCGACTGCCCGGGCTGTGCCTGGGGCGAATCGCCCGAGAACGGGATGGTCAAGTTCTGCGAAAACGGCGCCAAGGCGGTGAACTGGGAGGCCACCGGCCGCTCGGTAGACCCAGGCTTCTTCGCCCGTTACAGCGTCAGCGCCTTGCTCGAGCAAAGCGATTACTGGCTCGAGTATCAGGGCCGGCTGACCCACCCCATGCGTTACGACGCCGCCACCGACCACTACGTGGAAATCAGCTGGGATGAGGCCTTTGCACTCATCGCCAAACACCTGAACAACCTCGAATCGCCCGATCAGGCCGACTTCTACACATCGGGCCGCGCCAGCAACGAGGCGGCCTACCTGTACCAGCTGTTCGTGCGCACCTTCGGCACCAACAACTTCCCCGACTGCTCGAACATGTGCCACGAGGCCAGCGGCCTGGGCATGTCCAGCACCCTGGGCGTGGGCAAGGGCACCGTGGTGTTCCATGACCTCGAGGAAGCCGACGCGATCTTCGTCATCGGTCAGAACCCCGGCACCAACCACCCGCGCATGCTCGAACCACTGCGAGAGGCGGTGGAGCGCGGCGCCCAGGTGGTGTGCTTCAACCCGCTGAAGGAGCGTGGCCTCGAGCGCTTCCAGCACCCGCAGCACCCGTTCGAGATGCTCAGCAACGGCTCCGAACCGACCAACACAGCCTACTTCCGCCCGGCCCTGGGCGGTGACATGGCGGTACTGCGCGGCATGGCCAAGTTCCTCTTGCAGTGGGAGCGCGAGGCCCAGGCCAACGGCATGCCGCCGGTGTTCGACCATGCCTTCATCAAGGCCCATACCGACGGTATGGAAGCCTACCTGGCGCAAGTCGATGCCACCTCGTGGGAGCACATCGTCGAGCAGTCGGGCCTGAGCAAGGCAGAGATCGAGCTGGCGGCGCGCATGTACCGCAAGGCCGAACGGGTGATCATGTGCTGGGCCATGGGCGTGACCCAGCACCGGCATTCGGTGCCGACCGTGCAGGAAATCGTCAACCTGCAACTGTTGCGCGGCAACGTCGGCCGCCCGGGCGCCGGCCTGTCGCCAGTGCGAGGCCACAGCAACGTGCAGGGTGACCGTACCATGGGCATCGACGAAAAACCGCCGACCTGGCTGCTCGACAACCTGCAGCGCCGTTTCGGCATTGATGTGCCACGTGGTCATGGGCACAACGCAGTGCTGGCGATCCAGGCCATGGAAGAGCACCGCACCAAGGTGTTCATCGCCTTGGGCGGCAACTTCGCCCAGGCCACGCCGGACACCCCGCGGACCCATGCGGCGCTACGCAACTGCGAGCTGACCGTGCACATCTCCACCAAGCTCAACCGTTCGCACCTGGTCACAGGCCGTGACGCGTTGATCCTGCCGTGCCTGGGCCGCACCGAGATCGACGTTCAGGCCGAAGGCGCGCAAGGCGTCACCGTTGAAGACACCTTCAGCATGGTGCATATCTCCCACGGCCAACTGAAGCCGCGCTCGCCGTTGCTGCGTTCGGAGCCTGCGATCATCGCCGGCATGGCCAAGGCCACCCTGGGTGACCGGCCCATCGACTGGGAGTGGGTGGTGGCCGATTACGCACGCATCCGCGACCTGATCGCTGACACCATCCCCGGCTTTACCGACTTCAATGCACGCCTGCAACATCCGGGTGGCTTCTACCTGGGCAATGCCGCAGCCGAGCGTGAGTGGAACACTGTCAGCGGCAAGGCGCAGTTCACCGCCACCCAGTTGCCGGCACAGTTGGTCAACGAAGCGGTGCTGGCCCGTGGCGACAAGCCTGACCTGATCCTGCAGACCCTGCGTTCGCACGATCAGTACAACACGACCCTGTACGGCCTGGACGACCGCTACCGGGGCGTATTCGGCCTGCGTGAAGTGGTTTTCGCCAACGAGGCCGACATCCGCCGGTTGGGCTTCGCGCCCGGTGACAAGGTGGACATGGTGTCGCTGTGGGAGGACGGCCTGGAGCGACGGGTCAGTGGCTTCATTCTGGTGGCCTACGACATTCCCGCAGGCCAGGCGGCCGCCTACTACCCGGAGACCAACCCGCTGGTCCCTCTGGAGAGCTACGGCGACGAGACCTTCACGCCCACGTCGAAGTTCGTCGCCATACGCCTTGAGCGCGCACAGCCGGATGCATTGATCCACGCCGTCGCCGAATAACCCTCAAGTTCCTTCATCTATCGACTGCAGGCCCGCGGGCGTGCGGCACCCTCGTGGCTGCCGCCCGGGCAGGGGCCTGCCTGTCCACAAGGATATTGTCATGTCGAATCTGAGTGCACTGGACCTGGCGCGCCTGCAGTTCGCCTTCACGGTCTCGTTCCACATCATTTTCCCGGCCATCACCATCGGCCTGGCCAGCTTCCTGGCCGTGCTCGAAGGCTGCTGGCTGAAAACCGGCAATTCGGTCTACAAGGACCTCTACAAATTCTGGTCGAAGATCTTTGCCGTCAACTTCGGCATGGGCGTGGTCTCTGGCCTGGTGATGGCCTACGAGTTCGGCACCAACTGGGCGCGTTTCTCCGACTTCGCCGGCAGCGTGACCGGCCCGTTGCTCACCTACGAGGTACTGACCGCGTTCTTCCTCGAAGCGGGCTTCCTGGGCGTGATGCTGTTCGGCTGGGGCCGGGTAGGGCGCAAGCTGCACTTCTTCGCCACGATCATGGTAGCCATAGGCACGCTGATCTCGATGTTCTGGATCCTCTCTTCGAACAGCTGGATGCAGACGCCACAGGGCATCGAAATCGTCGATGGCCGGGTGGTGCCGCTGGACTGGTTCAAGGTCGTCTTCAACCCGTCGTTCCCGTATCGCCTGGCGCACATGGCGCTGGCCGCGTTCCTGTCCACTGCGTTCTTCGTCGGTGCTTCGGCTGCCTGGCACCTGCTGCGTGGACGCAACACCCCGCAGGTGCGCAAGATGCTGTCGATGGCCATGTGGATGGTACTGATCGCGACGCCCGTGCAGGTGGTGGTCGGTGACGCCCACGGCCTGAACACCCTGGAACACCAGCCGGCGAAGATCGCCGCCATCGAGGGACACTGGGAGAACAAGCCGGGCGAGGCCTCGCCACTGGTGCTGTTCGGCCTGCCGGACATGGCTGCGGAAACCACGCGCTACAGCATCGAGGTGCCATACCTGGGCAGCCTGATCCTGACCCACAGCCTGGACAAGCAGATCCCGGCCCTGAAGAGCTTCGCCAAGGAAGACCGCCCCAACTCGACGATCATCTTCTGGAGCTTCCGGGTCATGGCCGGGCTGGGCATGCTGATGCTGGCTTGTGCGCTGCTGGCCCTGGTCCTGCGCCGCAACGCTGCGCTGTACCGCAACCGTGCCTTCCTCTGGTTCGCCCTGCTGATGGGGCCGTCGGGGCTGATCGCCCTGCTGGCCGGCTGGTTCACCACCGAAGTGGGCCGTCAGCCCTGGGTGGTCTACGGCATGCTGCGCACCACCGATGCCGCGTCCAACCACAGCGCCCTGCAGATGAGCATGACCCTGGCGGCGTTCGTGCTCATCTACTTCTCGGTGTTCACCGTGGGGATCGGCTACATGATGCGCCTGGTGCGCAAGGGGCCGACCGCGCACGAGGAACTGCCGCCCCCCGACCAACCGGAATCGCTGGCCACCGCGCGTCGCCCGCTGTCCATCGCCGACTGAGAAGGAGCAGGTAAATGGCAATTCAAGGTATCGACCTTTCGGTCATTTGGGGCGTGATCATCGCCTTCGGCCTGATGATGTACGTGATCATGGACGGTTTCGACCTGGGGCTGGGGATTCTCTTCCCACTGATCGGCGACTCCAGTGATCGTGACGTGATGATGAACACCGTGGCGCCTGTGTGGGACGGTAACGAAACCTGGGCGGTGCTCGGTGCGGCGGCGTTGTACGGCGCCTTCCCGTTGGCTTATTCGGTGATCCTCGAAGCCCTGTACCTGCCACTGGTACTGGTGCTGGCGGGCCTGATCTTCCGGGGCGTGGCGTTCGAGTTCCGCTTCAAGGCCCACCCGAGCAAGCGTCACCTGTGGGACAAGGCGTTCATCGGCGGTTCGGTGCTGGCGACCTTCTTCCAGGGCGTGGCCATCGGCACCTACATTTCCGGCATCCCGGTGGTGGACCGTCAGTTCGCCGGAACCGGGTGGGACTGGCTGGCGCCGTTCCCGCTGTTCTGCGGTGTCGGGCTGCTGCTGACCTACGCGCTGCTGGGCAGCACCTGGCTACTGATCAAGACCGACGGCATGCTCGAATCGCGCATGCGTCACTACAGCCGGCCACTGACCTACCTGCTGGCAATGGTGATCGTGGTGATCTGCGCCTGGACCGCCTGGCTGCATGACGACATCGCCCAGCGCTGGTTCGGCGCCAGCCACTGGCTGCGTTCGGCGCTGATCGCGGTGCTGGCGGTGGTGGCCGTGGTGGTGATCCAGAAGGCCCTGCGCAAGCGTCACTCGCACCTGCCGTTCATTGCCGTGGTGGGGCTGGTATTTCTCGGTTACCTGGGCCTGGCGATCAGCATCTGGCCGAACATCGTGCCGCCCAGCGTCACCCTGTGGCAGGCTGCCGCGCCGCTGACCAGCCAGTTGTTCGCTCTGATCGGTGCGCTGTTCATCATCCCGATCATTCTGGGCTACACCTTCTGGAGCTACCACGTATTCCGCGGCAAGGTGCAGGCAGGGGATGCCTATCACTAGGGTTTGTATGAAAAGTCGCCGAGCGGCGATCAGGCAAGGCGAAAACAGGCGAGGAAGCGGAGTTTACGGGTTGTAAATGAGCATTCCGAGCCTGTTTTCAACGCAGCATGATCGTCGCGCAGGCACTTTTCGTACAAAGCCTAGCAGTCGAGCGGTGAAGCACGCTGGTGCAGGGGCATATCACCTGCACCAGCACGCCTGATAGCGTTGCTTCTGTTATTCGGCTCATTGAATGCGCGGCAATATTTCGAACCTTCAAAACTGCATCAAGGATAGCGTTTCTATGGATGATCACGAAATTGAACCCCAGGCCGTCGACAGTGCGATTACCCGCAGCGCAATCTTCCTGGTGGCGACATTCAACCCGGGCGATGACAACCGCGACCGTGTGCGTGCCTTGTGCGCGGACCTTGGCGGCCTGGTTCGCTCGGTCGGCAAACGGGTGCCGAGCGGCAACCTGTCTTGTGTCATCGGTTTCGGCGCGGCGGTCTGGGACGGCCTGTTCGGTGCCCCGCGCCCGGCCGGCCTGCATGCTTTCCGTGAGTTCGGCAGTGGCGAGCGCAAGGCCGTCGCCACGCCGGGCGACATCCTCCTGCACATACGCGCCGAGCACATGGACCTGTGTTTCGAACTGGCCGCGCTGGTGGTCAAGCGCCTTGGGCAGGCGGTGACGGTGGTCGATGAAGTGCAGGGCTTCCGCTACTTCGACATGCGCAGCATCATCGGTTTCGTCGATGGCACGGAAAACCCCGGGCCGCGGGAAGTGGCCAGGTTCACCTTGGTCGGCGATGAGGATCCGCACTTCAGTGGCGGCAGCTATGTGCTGGTACAGAAGTACCTGCACGACATGAACGGCTGGGAAGCGTTATCCACCGTGCAGCAGGAGCACATTATCGGCCGGACCAAACTTTCCGATATCGAACTGGACGCCTCGGTCAAACCCAGTTGTTCGCACAGTTCGCTGACGACACTGGAAGAAGGCGGCCAGGAGATCAAGATCCTGCGCGACAACATGCCCTTCGGCCGCCCCGGGGCCGGCGAGTTCGGCACATATTTCATCGGATATGCCCGTTCGCCGGCGCCGATCGAGCAGATGCTGGAAAACATGTTCGTCGGCAAGCCACCAGGCAATTACGACCGCTTGCTGGACTACAGCCGGGCAATGACCGGAGGGCTGTTCTTCGTGCCTCCGGTGGATTACCTGGAGGGGCTTGGCGAATGACTGTCGTCCGAGAACGGCGATTGTGGGCAGCTGTCGAGTTGGTGCAGGGTGGATTTCAGTGTCCTTCCACGGTGGATGCTTCCAGGTGCTGGGCTAACTGGTCCCTTTCTGAAACAAATCCCGAACCACCTCCCTCATCCAGCGATTCCCGCTGTCTTGCTGGTACCGCGCGTGCCAATGCTGCTTGACCGTGAAACCTTCCACTGCAAACGGGCAATCGTGCACCTGCAGACCATGCATGTCTGCAAGTGTCTGCCCGATGTGCCGTGGCAGCGTTGCCACCAGGTCGGTCGACCCGACAATCATCCCCAACCCTAGAAATGCCGGCAGCTCCAGCATGATCCTGCGTTCGATGCCGGCCCGCGCCAAACCAGCCTCCAGTAACTTTTGCCCGGTCCCGGCACTGATCTGTACATGCCCCTCGGCCTGGTAGCGCTCCACGCTCATGCCTTGGCCCAAACGAGGGTGTCGCGGGTTGCTCAGGCAGACCCAGTCCTGTTCGAACAAAACTTGCTGATACATCCCCGCACCCAGCCAAGGCACAAAGCCGATGGCCAGGTCCGCCTCGCCGGACTCCAGCGCGCTTTCGGTGTTGCCATCTATGCGCGCCGCCTCCAGGCGAATACCCGGCGCATGGGTACGCAGGTGGTTGAGGATGCTGGGCAGCAGGGTGATATGGCTGGCATCACTGACGCACAGGCGAAAGCGACGCTGGGCCGTGGCCGGAACGAATTGCGGCTCCCAGGTAGTCAGGCGCCGCAGCGATTCCAGTACCTCGCGGCATGGCCCGATCAACTGGTCTGCCCGCGGGGTAGGGGCCATGCCCCCGGGGGTGCGCACGAACAGCGGGTCGTTCAGTTCTTCACGCAAGCGCCCCAACCAGATACTCACGGTAGGTTGACTCTGGCCGAGCTGTTCAGCGCTACGGGTCACGCTACGGCAGTGATAAAGCACATCGAACAGCTGCAGCAGCTTGGGATCAGGCAAGGCATCGAGCGTGCTCATTATTGCGAAACTCAATAAGTGTATTGAGACCATTGTATAGCCGAAATAAGCCTCGCTGCATAAGGTGGTCGCAAACCACAGGAGGTCAGCGATTTGAAAATCTGCATTCTGGGCGCCGGCGCCCTGGGTTGCGCCATTGGTGCGGCCTTGAGCGAGGCGGGGCACGAAACCTGGCTGTTGAATCGTGGCCAGGCGCATGTCGAGGCGATGAATTTGCGCGGGCTGCGGGTACAGGATGAACGCGGCGAGCGGCAGGTCCGGGTGAAGGCGGCTTGCGACGCGGCAACCGTGGGCGTGGCCGACCTGGTAGTGGTGCTGGTCAAGTCGTTCCACACCAGCGAGGCGATTGCCGGTGCCAAGGCGCTGATCGGGCCGCAGACGCTGGTGCTATCGCTGCAGAACGGTCTTGGCCACGAAGACATCCTGGCCGAGGCCGTGGGGCGTGAGCGGGTATTGGCCGGCAAGACCTACGTCGGTGGCGTGCTGCTGGCGCCGGGTTCGATCCGTGCCGGCGTGGCAGGCAAACACACCTTCATCGGCGAGCTCGACGGCCAACGGACCTCGCGTGTGCAGGCCATCGCCGAGGCTTTCAATGGCGCCGGGCTCGCCACCACGGTCAGCGACAACATTCTCGGCACCATGTGGGACAAGCTGCTGGTCAACGTGGCGACAGGCGCGCTCAGCGGCATCACCATGCTCAGTTATGGCCAGCTGTACAGCGAGCCGCTGCTGGAAAGCACCGCCAAGGCAGCGGTCAGCGAAGCCATCGCCGTCGCCGAGCGGGCCGGCATCCGCCTGAGCCTCACCAGCCCGGACGCTGCGTGGTGCCTGGCAGCTGAAGGCCTGCCGGCAAGCTTCCGTACCTCGATGCTGCAGAGCCTGGAAAAGGGCTCGGTCACCGAGATCGATTTCATCAACGGCTCCGTCGTGCGCTGGGGCCAGCGCCACGGCGTGGCTACGCCGGTCAACGCGACCCTGGTTGCCTGCATCAAGGGTATCGAGCGCGCCATGGCCGATCAGCAGAAGGGAAGTAACCCATGAGCCAGCCGAAAGCCTACCTTGAACACGTTGCGTTCTGGGTGCGGGACATCCAGTGGCACATCCGCTTTTTCAGCGAGGTGTGCGGCATGACCATGCGCGAGATGCAGGGTGACGCCGAGCAGCCTGCGCAGTACTGGACCCTCGGTGGCCTGCAGTTCATCCACCAGCCGGACTTTGCCGGCCCGGAAGGGCGCATGGCACACCTGGGCATCATGTGCGAGGACCTCGAAGCCGCGTTGGCCGCCGCACAGCGTTTCGGCGTCAGCGAAATGCCTCAGGGCCGCAACTGGCTGCGCCTGCCTGACGGCCTGGCGGTCGAGTTCATTCAGGCATTGCCGGCGAAATGCGTCGCCCAGGCACTGGCCATCGATCCACGTGCAGAGGTGGTGGCATGAGCGTGGTGGAAAAATACTGGGACGATGCCTGCGAAGGCGATGAATGCATCAGCCCCACCTACACCGTTACCCGCGAACGCATCCTGGCCTACGCCGAACTCACCGGTGACCACACCCCGGTGCATGTCGACGAGGCGTACGCCAACGCGAGCCACTTCGGCTGCCTGGTTGCCCATGGCCTGTTCGGCCTGTCGATCGCCGACGGCCTGAAGACCCAGTGCGAATACCGCTTTGTACCGGGCATGTCGCTGGGCTGGACCTGGGACTTCGTGCTGCCAATCAAGGTCGACGATGTGCTGCACGTGCGCATGCGCGTGGGGGCGATGCGCCCGAGCAACAGCCGACCGGGCTGGGGCATCGTGGTCTTGCCGTCGGAGCTGATCAACCAGCATGGCGAAGTCGTGCAGCGTGGCGAGCACCGGCTGATGGTGCCGAGGAGAGTGCAGGCATGAGCCAGGCATTGCCATTGGCGGGTATTCGCGTCATCGACTATAGCCACTTCCTGGCCGGGCCCTATGTGGGCCGTTGCCTGGCAGCACTGGGCGCCGAGGTGATCAAGGTCGAACGGCCGGGCAGCGGCGATGCCGGCCGCCAGCACGCGTTTACCCTTGATGAACAGCAGAGCGGTTACTTCCTGCAGCTGAACATGGGCAAGCAGGGCGTCAGCGTGAACATGAAGGACCCGCGTGGCAAAGCGTTCATGCAGCGCCTTACCGACTCGGCCGATGTGTTCATCGAAAACTATCGCCCCGGCGCCCTGGACAAACTGGGCCTGGGCTATGCCGAGCTGTCAGCGCGCAACCCGCGTCTGGTGTACTGCTCCATCTCCGCCTACGGCCATACCGGCCCGGATGCCCACCGCGCCGGCTTCGGGCTGATCGCCGAGGCCAAGAGCGGGATCATGCAGATGGTCGGCGTGCCGGGCGAAGCGCCGCCGTTGCTGCGCATTTCCCTGGGCGACATGTACACCGGCATCCATGCCGTGGCGGCGATCAACGCGGCGCTGCTGGGCAGAGTGAACAGCGGCCGGGGCCAGCACATCGACATGGCCCTTTACGACACGCTGGTGTCGATGCATGAGTACGCGGTGCAGTGCTACACCTTGTCCGACGGCACCGTCCTGCCCGAGCAGACCGGCCATGACATGCCCACCTCCACCCTGTACGGCGTGTTTCGTGCGGCTGATGGCGACCTGGTAATCGCCGCCCAGGTCGACGACGCCTGGAAGCGCTTTGCCGCGATGCTCGAAGCCAACGGTGGCCCGCCCGGGTTCGGCAGCGACAGCCGCTACCACTGCCTCAATGGCCGCAACGCCCACCGCCAGGCGATCCTGGCCGTGGTGCGTGACTGGGTCGGTGCGCGCCGGGTAGCCGATATCCTGCAATTGCTCGATGACATCGACATCCCCAGCGCCAAGGTGCAGCGCATCGACGAGGTTGTGGCTGACCCGCAGATCCAGGCGCGCAACATGGTCATCGAGCAGCAGCACCCGCGCTACGGTACCTTGCGCCTGCCCAACCTGCCGTTCCGCTTTTCCGAGTGCGACACCACGATCCACCAAGTGGCCCCGGACCTTGGTCAGCACAATGCCGAAGTGGCCGCCGGCCTAGGTTTCAGCCCTGAAGAAATCACCGCCATGCAGGCAGACGGTGTGCTGTTCACCCATGGAGATGCACGATGAGCGACCGCTATGCAGTGATCGGCCGGCCGATCAGCCACACCAAGTCCCCGTTGATTCATGGCCTGTTCGCCCAGGCCAGCGGCCAGTGCCTGGAGTACGGCGCCCTCGAGGGCGAACTCGAGGGCTTCGAGGCCCAGGTACTGCAGTTTCGCAATGATGGCGGGTTGGGCATGAACATCACCGCGCCGTTCAAGCTGCGTGCCTTCGAACTGGCCGACCAGCGCAGCGAGCGCGCACAGCTGGCGCGGGCGGCCAATGCATTGAAGTTCGAGAATGGCCGTATCTTTGCCGAGAACTTCGACGGCATCGGCTTGCTGCGGGATATCGAGGAAAACCTCGGTGAACCGCTGGGCAACCGTCGGGTACTGTTGCTCGGGGCCGGTGGCGCGGTGCGTGGTGCATTGCTGCCGTTCCTGGAGGCGGGGCCGAGCGAGCTGGTGCTTGCCAACCGTGACATGGCCAAGGCGCTCAGCCTGCGTAACGAGCTGGACCACCCAAGGCTGCGCATCAGCCGCTATGAGGAACTGGAGGGGCAGTCCTTCGACATTGTGGTCAACGCCACCTCCGCGAGCCTTACCGGAGAGCTGCCGCCGCTACCTGAAGGTGTGCTGGGCGAGACGCGGCTGGCTTACGAGCTGGCGTATGGCAAAGGCCTGACGCCGTTCCTGCGCATGGCCAAGGCGCAGGGTGTGGGTCGCCTGGCCGACGGTGTCGGCATGCTGGTCGAGCAGGCGGCGGAGGCTTTCGCCTGGTGGCGCGGGGTGCGGCCTGAAACCCGTGCCGTGATCGATCGCCTGACCATTCCACTGGAGTAGGATCCCGCTCCTATGGAACTCCACATAACTCCTTGATTTAGCAGGGACCCTGTGGGAGCGGGTTTACCCTGGTGCCAGTCAGTTGAGCGATTTGGGGCCGCTTTGCGGCCCATCGCCGGCAAGCCGGGCTCCCACAGGTACGGCGCAGACCTCAAGATTTTCGCGGTCCCTGTGGGAGCCC
>RCUT01001419.1_pt1 | contig 11484 bp, 8 predicted proteins | sample 2166171 | NCBI WGS metagenome assembly RCUT01 (sample SAMN09932757, study PRJNA488358) | compost metagenome | isolation source: compost soil in 4-hydroxybenzoic | place: Germany: Experimental Botanical Garden
TCTTGGCCAGGTCGGTGATCACCGGCTTGCCGCCGATGTCGTGGCCCAGGGCCAGAGTGACCGGCGATTTCTGCTCGTCGTACTGCGGCGTGGCCAGCACTTCGGAGAAACGCACCATCTGCCGGTTTTCGTTGGGGATCTCGATACCCACGGTGGTCTTGCCGGGGATGACCTCGACCACACGCACACTGGTCACTGCCAGCGAACGCGCCAGGTCCTTGGCCAGGTTGGCGATACGGCTGACTTTCACACCGGCGGCCGGCTGGATTTCGTAACGGGTAATCACCGGGCCCGGGTGGATCGAGTCCACCGCCACTTCCACGCCGAATTCCTTGAGCTTGATTTCCAGCAGCTGGCCGACACCGGCCAGGGATTCCGGCGAGTACTCGATCTTCTTCTGTTCGGCCGGGTCGAGGATGGAGATCGACGGCAAGGTGCCTTCCACCGCGCTGTCGACGAACAGCGGCGCCTGCTTCTCCTTCATCACCCGCTTGCTCGGCTCCGGCGCCCTGGCGGGTGTCGGCGGCACGATCATCGGGGCCGCGGCAGGTTGTTCGCGGGAGATTACCGGCTCACGTGGTGCCGGCGACTCGCGTGGCACCACAGGCTCGCGCGACAGGGTTGGCTCACGTGGCTCGACCGGCTGGGCAGGTGCTTCTTCACGCTTGAAGATGCGCTCGCGCAGCGCCGGCTTGGCCGGTTCGCGCTTGTCGGCGGCCATTGGTGGCGCGGCCTTGACCACCGGTTCATCCTCGCGCAGCTGCGCCTCCAGGCGCTTGCGCTCGTTGCGTGCTTCCCACCAACGGTTGGCGGCGCCCTGCACCAGCTCGAACAGGTCGAGGGTGATCTTGCCGGTCAGGTCCATCACCTTGAACCACGACAGGTCGGTGAACACGGTCAGGCCGAACAGGAACAGGGCAATGAACATCAGCGTGCTGCCCTGCACGTTCAGCAGGTTGCGCGCCAGGTCGCCGAGGCTCTCGCCCAGCGCGCCGCCAGCGGAGAACGGCATGCTTGCCGCCGGGTGGAAATGGATATGCGCCAGCGCCGCACCGGACAGCACCAGGAACACCAGGCCGATCAGCCGCCAGGAGAACAGCCAGCCGCTCCAGTCCCAGGGCTGGTGGCGTTCGCGGAAGATCTGCCAGGTCTTTATCGCCAGCAGCAGCGGGAAGATGTAGGCGAAGTACCCCAGCACCATGAACAGGATGTCGGCGAAGTAGGCACCGGCACGCCCGGCGGCGTTCTGCACCTGGTCGATGTTGCTGGTGTGGCTGAAGCCCGGGTCGGACGTATCGTAGGTCAGCAGCGCCATCCACAGGTACAGGCACAGGGCGCCGACAGCGATCAACGCACCTTCCTTGAGGCGATAATGCAGCTGCTGCCGCCACAGGGGGACGGGCAAGGGAGCTGGAGTTGCGGTGGATTTCTTCAAAACGCGTCTATTCCTGCGCGTGCTGCGCGTCCAATAGTGATCGGCCGACGGTGCGGCCAATGAACCACTACTTTTAACATTACTGCCCGCCAGCCGCCATGGCGGCACGCCAGATGGGGGGTTGACCGGGGGCGACTTTCATATAGCTGCAATTTGAGCATGCATTTTCTTTTGTGACAAAGGCTTATGCTGTGTTTTTGCACAGGTGTGACAGCAAATGTAGCGGATGGTGCCTGCGGTTTCATGAATGTGTAGGAAATTGCCTATTTTCATCGCCTGTGCCGGCCTCTTCGCGGGCTTGCCCGCTCCCACAGGTACCCCCGCAGACTTCAGAGCCTGCAAATGGCCTGTGGGAGCGGGCGCGCCCGCGAAGAAGCCAAAGAGATTGACCCTGCTTTTCACCCGCGCCATGCTGCCCTCTCCCCTCCCCCACCGCACGATAGACCATGCTCACCTGGCTGACCCGCGACTCGCTGACCTTCCCGCCCCTGGAAAAGGCCCTGCACGACCCCAACGGCCTGCTCGCTGCCGGCGGCGACCTGAGCCCCGAGCGCCTGGTGCAGGCCTATCGCCATGGCTGCTTCCCGTGGTACCAGGACGGCCAGCCGATCCTCTGGTGGTCACCCGACCCACGCACGGTGCTGCTCCCGGACCAGCTGCACGTGTCGCGCTCGCTGGCCAAGCTGATGCGCCAGGGCCGTTACCAGGTCAGCTTCGACACCGACTTCCCGGCGGTAATCGCCGCCTGCGCCGCGCCACGCGACTACGCCGACGGCACCTGGATCACCGACACCATGCGCGCCGCCTACTGCGAGCTGCACCGGCGCGGCATCGCCCATTCGGTGGAGGTGCGCCAGGATGGCGAGCTGGTCGGCGGCCTGTACGGCCTGGCCATGGGCCAGCTGTTCTTCGGCGAATCGATGTTCAGCCGCGCCGACAACGCCTCCAAGGTCGGCTTCGTGACCCTGGTCAACCACCTGCGCCAGGCCGGCTTCGTCCTCATCGACTGCCAGATGCCGACCAACCACCTGCACAGCCTGGGCGCCCACGCCATCAGCCGCGCCGAGTTCGCCGGCTACCTGGCACGCCACCTCGACCAGCCCAACAGCGCTACATGGCGTCCCTAGGCGAGTTCCCATAGCTGGCTTACACTTAAAGCAAAGTCTCACCGAGGGGGGTTGATCATGACAGAGTTGGCGCGGTTGAAGTTCTATGCCACTCAGCCCCACTCCTGCAGCTACCTGCCCGACGAACAGGCAACCACACTGTTCCTCGACCCCAGCCAGCCGATGGATGTGCACGTGTACGCCGATTTGTCGGAAATGGGCTTCCGCCGCAGTGGCGACCACCTGTACCGCCCGCATTGCCAGAACTGCAATGCCTGCGTGCCGGCGCGCATCCCGGCGGCGCGCTTCATCCCCAACCGCCAGCAACGGCGCATCCTCAAGCGCAACGCCGACCTGACCGTGACCGCCGCACGCCCGGCGTTCAAGGAAGAGTACTTCGAGCTGTACCGGCGCTATATCGAAACGCGCCACGCCGACGGTGACATGTACCCGCCCAGCCGCGACCAGTTCTCCACCTTCCTGGTACGCGACCTGCCGTTCTGCTGGTTCTACGAGTTTCGCCTGGAAGGCCGCTTGATGGCGGTGGCGGTGTGCGACCTGCTGCCCAACGGCCTGTCGGCGGTGTACACCTTCTACGAGCCGGACGAAGAACGCCGCAGCCTGGGTCGCTTCGCCATCCTCTGGCAGATCACCGAAGCCCTGCGCCAGGACCTGGAGGCGGTTTACCTGGGTTACTGGATCAAGAACTGCAAGAAAATGAACTACAAGACGCAGTATCGGCCTATCGAATTGTTGATAAATCAGCGCTGGGTCACCCTCAACTGAAAGGCATTGGCTTGACACACAGTTTTCGGGCATAATCCACGCCACTTTTTTGCCCGGTGCGGTTATGCGTCGGGCCAACACTGGATCCGAGGGCTCTACTGCATGTCGAAAGAAGACAGCTTCGAAATGGAAGGCACTGTCGTCGACACCCTGCCCAACACCATGTTCCGCGTGGAGTTGGAAAACGGGCACGTCGTAACCGCGCACATCTCCGGAAAGATGCGCAAGAACTACATCCGTATTCTCACTGGCGACAAGGTCCGCGTCGAACTGACGCCGTACGACCTGAGCAAGGGCCGCATCACCTACCGTGCGCGCTAAGCTCAAGCCATGAAAAAGCCCGGCCATGTGCCGGGCTTTTTTTGTGCCATCAAGATTGTAGGGGCTGCTTTGCAGCCCTTCGCGGGCACGCCCGCTCCCACAGGTAATAGCTATCCCCCTGTGGGAGCGGGCGTGCCCGCGAAGGGCCGCAAAGCGGCCCCATCTATCAAGCAACCTCAGCCGTGGTCTCGAAGTCGAACACCAGTTCGCCATCGCGCAGGTCGACGTGCACCACGCCACCATGCTCGGCCAGTTCGCCAAACAGGATCTCCTCGGCCAGCGGCCGCTTGATCTTGTCCTGGATCAGCCGCGCCATCGGCCGCGCACCCATCTGCACGTCGTAGCCCGAAGCCGCCAGCCAGCCGCGTGCATCATCGCTGACTTCCAGCAGCACACGCTTGTCTTCCAGCTGCGCCTGCAGTTCGATAAGGAACTTGTCGACGATGCTCTTGATCGTCTCGTGGCTCAGCCGGCCGAACTGGATGATGGTGTCCAGGCGGTTGCGGAACTCCGGCGTGAAGCTCTTGCGGATGACTTCCATGGCATCGGACGCATGGTCCTGATGGGTGAAGCCGATCGAGGCCCGCGCGGCGGTTTCTGCGCCAGCGTTGGTGGTCATGATCAGGATCACGTTGCGGAAGTCGGCCTTGCGCCCGTTGTTGTCGGTCAGGGTACCGTGGTCCATCACCTGCAGCAGCAGGTTGAAGACTTCCGGGTGGGCCTTCTCGATTTCATCGAGCAGCAGTACGCAATGCGGCTGCTTGGTGATCGCTTCGGTCAGCAAACCACCCTGGTCGAAGCCAACATAACCAGGAGGCGCACCGATCAGGCGCGACACGGTGTGGCGCTCCATGTACTCGGACATGTCGAAGCGCACCAGCTCCACGCCCAGCGCCTTGGCCAGCTGCCGTGCTGCTTCGGTCTTGCCGACGCCGGTCGGGCCGGCGAACAGGAACGAACCGACAGGCTTGTCCGGCGACTTGAGGCCGGCGCGGGACAGCTTGATGGCGGTGGCCAGCGAATCGATCGCCTGGTCCTGACCAAATACGGTCAGCTTCAGGTCACGCTCGAGGTTACGCAGCAGTTCCTTGTCGGAACTGGTGACGTGCTTCGGCGGAATCCGCGCGATCTTGGCGACGATGTCTTCGACCTGCGGCACGTCGATGCGTTTGACGCGATTGGCCTCCGGCTGCAGGCGCTGGTAGGCACCGGCTTCGTCGATCACGTCGATGGCCTTGTCCGGCATGTGCCGGTCATTGATGTAGCGCGAGGCCAGCTCAGCGGCGGCGCGCAAGGCTTCGTCGCTGTACTCGATGTTGTGGTGGCTTTCGAAGCGCCCTTTCAGGCCACGCAGGATGCCCACGGTGTCTTCGACCGACGGCTCGCTGACATCGACCTTCTGGAAGCGCCGCGCCAGGGCACGGTCCTTCTCGAAGATGCCGCGGAACTCCTGGAAGGTGGTCGAACCGATGCAACGGATCTCACCGGACGACAGCAGTGGCTTGAGCAGGTTGGACGCATCCATCACCCCACCCGACGCCGCACCGGCACCAATGATGGTGTGGATTTCGTCGATGAACAGGATCGCCTGCGGGCGCTTGCGCAGCTCACCGAGCAGCGCCTTGAAGCGCTTCTCGAAGTCGCCGCGGTACTTGGTACCGGCCAGCAGTGCGCCAAGGTCGAGGGAATACACCACGCTCTGCGCCAGCAGGTCGGGCACCTGGCCATCGACAATGCGCTTGGCCAGGCCTTCGGCGATGGCCGTCTTGCCCACGCCAGCCTCACCCACCAGCAGCGGGTTGTTCTTGCGCCGACGGGCAAGGATTTGCGCCACGCGCTCCACTTCCTGCTCGCGGCCTACCAGCGGGTCGATACGGCCGGCACGGGCCAGCTCGTTCAGGTTGCTGGCATAGGCATCCAGCGGGTTGCTCGAAGAGGCGGTATCGCCGCCCTCTTCGTCCTGCATTTCCTGGTCGCTTTCGGAATGCGAACCATGGCCCGGCACCTTGGAGATGCCATGGGCGATGTAGTTGACCACGTCGATGCGGGCCACGCTCTGCTGCTTGAGCAGGAACACGGCCTGGCTTTCCTGTTCGCTGAAGATCGCAACCAGCACGTTGGCGCCGGTGACTTCACGCTTGCCGGAGCTTTGCACGTGGAACACGGCACGCTGCAGTACACGCTGGAAGCCCAGGGTCGGCTGGGTTTCGCGATCTTCGTCGTTGACCGGGATCAGGGGTGTGGTGGAATCGATGAACTCTTGCAGGTCGTGCTTGAGTTTGTCGAGATTGGCGCCACAGGCGCGCAGAACGGTCGCGGCAGCCTCATTGTCAAGGAGTGCCAGCAGCAGATGTTCGACGGTCATGAACTCATGACGCTTCGAACGAGCCTCCTTGAAGGCAAGATTGAGGGTGACTTCGAGCTCGCGGTTTAACATAGCTTCACCTCATACCCAAGTGGTCGGCGATTAACCGTCCTTCTCGATTTCACAGAGTAGCGGATGCTGGCTTTCCCTGGCGTATTGGTTGACCTGCATAGCCTTTGTTTCGGCGATGTCACGGGTAAACAATCCGCACACTGCCCGCCCTTCGGTATGGACGGTCAGCATGATCTTGGTCGCCAGCTCGCGGTTCAGACTGAAGAACGTCTCGAGCACTTCGACGACGAAATCCATTGGTGTGTAGTCATCGTTGAACAAAACCACCTTGTACATCGGTGGCGCCTGCAGGATCGGCTTGGCTTCCTGAACTGCAAGACCTGAGCCGTCGTCCTCATTCGATTGCGGGCGATCCTGATTGAATGTTAGTCGAATCTCACTAGGTGCATGCATGGAAAGAATTTCATCATGAGCGTCAGGTTAAGGTTGTGGGTTGACGGCATAGGCCACGGCCGGCGCAGGCGCCGGGCGACCTTGACTATCGGCAAAACGGTGTTACAACCAATAAGAACCCACCGTGGTCGATAAAGATCCGCGCAGTCAACCAGATTTTTCGCATGGTTCGTATGCGGATGAAGTGGATGATACTCCAGTGATGGAGTCCTTTGCAGAGGGACATAGGGATGGCAAGCGGTAAAGTCAAGTGGTTCAACAATGCCAAGGGCTACGGATTCATCAATGAAGAGGGCAAGGCCGACGACTTGTTCGCTCATTATTCAGCCATCCAGATGGACGGGTACAAGACGCTCAAGGCCGGCCAGGCCGTGAGCTTCGACATCGTCCAGGGCCCCAAAGGCCTGCACGCGGTGAATATCAGCAGCGCCACTGCCGCTACAGCCGTTAGCGCCCCGCAACCCAGCAGCACTGCCGACGCCTGACTTGTCGCGCCGTCTGCCGGCACACGAAAAAACCGGCCGCCTCCTTATGGAAGCGGCCGGTTTTCCATTGCCTTACATATGTTTGATCATTTCATCGCCAAAGCCTGAACTGCTCACCAGTTTGGCGCCGTCCATCAGGCGTTCGAAGTCATAGGTCACGGTCTTGGCGGCAATCGCGCCGTTGGTGCCCTTGATGATCAGGTCGGCCGCCTCGGTCCAGCCCATGTGCCGCAGCATCATCTCTGCCGAGAGGATCACCGAGCCCGGGTTGACCTTGTCCTGCCCGGCATACTTGGGCGCGGTGCCGTGGGTGGCCTCGAACATGGCCACGGTGTCGGACAGGTTGGCACCCGGCGCAATACCGATACCGCCCACTTCCGCCGCCAGGGCATCGGACAGGTAGTCACCGTTGAGGTTGAGGGTGGCGATCACGTCGTACTCGGCCGGGCGCAGCAGGATCTGCTGCAGCATGGCGTCGGCGATGGCGTCCTTGACGATGACCTCGCGGCCGCTCTTGGGGTTCTTGAACTTCATCCACGGGCCACCATCGAGCAGCTCGGCCCCGAACTCGTCGCGCGCCACTTCATAGCCCCAGTCCTTGAAGGCACCCTCGGTGAACTTCATGATGTTGCCCTTGTGCACCAGGGTCAGCGACTCGCGGTCGTTGTCCACCACGTACTGCAGGGCCTTGCGCACCAGGCGCTTGGTGCCTTCCTTCGACACCGGCTTGACGCCAATGCCACAGTCCTGGTCGAAGCGGATCTTGGTAACGCCCATTTCCTCCTTGAGGAACTTGATCACTTTGTTCGCCTCGGGCGAACCGGCCTTCCACTCGATGCCGGCATAGATGTCCTCGGAGTTCTCGCGGAAGATCACCATGTCCACATCGCCGGGTTTTTTCACCGGGCTGGGCACGCCCTGGAACCACAGCACCGGGCGCAGACACACGTACAGGTCCAGTTGCTGGCGCAAGGCCACGTTGAGCGACCGGATACCGCCGCCCACCGGGGTGGTCAGCGGCCCCTTGATCGACACCACGTAATCACGCACGGCATCGAGGGTTTCCTGGGGCAACCAGGTGTCCTGGTCGTACACCTGGGTGGCTTTTTCGCCGGCGTACACCTCCATCCAGGCAATCTTGCGCTTGCCGCCGTAGGCCTTCTGCACGGCGGCGTCGACCACTTTGATCATTACCGGCGAGACATCGACGCCAATCCCGTCGCCCTCGATATAAGGAATGATCGGGTTGTCAGGAACGTTGAGCGAATGGTCTGCATTGACGGTAATCTTCGCGCCGTCGGTCGGAACCTTGATTTTCTGGTATCCCATGCTTGCACTACTCCGCTTTCGGGTGTGATTGGACATCGTGCGATCCACTGAGCCTAAACCACATCTGCCGACCTGCAAGGCATGCGACAACCCGCCACATTGCCGCTTAGTCTTTGGTCTTATAAATGGGCCGATATCACTTGGCCTTGCTGATTAGCCCGAATGGTTTGGTATACTCCGCCGCGACCGAAGGGTCATCGGGGCGATCCCTTGGAAAAATGCGGACCGCCCTTGGCCATGAATGGACACAAAGCCTGGCCACGAAGCCTGGACTGTTACCGCAGCCCAGCACTTGACGCTCGACTGATGCATCCACCATCACCGCTCGCAGCCTCTCGACTTTCCGCTCATGGCGTTGCCAGGGCGATGCGCCTACCCTGCGCACCACGAGACTCGAGCACGCTCAGCACACAGAGAGTTAACCCGCATGCCCACCCGTTCCAAGATCATCTATACCTTCACCGACGAAGCCCCCGCCCTCGCCACTTACTCGCTGCTGCCGATCATCGAAGCCTTCACCGCTTCGGCTGACATCGCCGTCGAAACCCGCGACATCTCCCTGGCTGGCCGCATCCTCGCCGCCTTCCCGGAGCAACTGGGCGCAGAGAAGCAAGTAGGCGATCACCTGGCGGAACTGGGCCAGCTGGCTACCACCCCTGAAGCCAACATCATCAAGCTGCCGAACATCAGCGCCTCGGTACCGCAGCTCAAGGCCGCGATCAAGGAACTGCAAGGCAAGGGCTTCAACATCCCTGACTACGCCGACGAGCCGGCCACCGCGGAAGAGAAAGAATCCCGCGCCCGCTACGACCGCATCAAGGGTTCCGCCGTGAACCCGGTTCTGCGCGAAGGCAACTCCGACCGCCGCGCGCCGCTGTCGGTCAAGAACTACGCCCGCAAGCACCCGCACAAGATGGGCGCCTGGGCTGCCGACTCCAAGTCGCACGTTGCCCACATGACCCAGGGCGACTTCTACGGCAGCGAGAAAGCCGCACTGATCGAAGCTGACGACAGCCTGCGCATCGAGCTGGTCGGCAAAGACGGCAACACCACCGTACTGAAAGAAAAGACTGCGGTAAAAGCTGCCGAAGTCATCGACTGCGCCACCATGAGCCGCAAGGCCCTGAAAGCCTTCATCGCCGAGCAGATCGCCGATGCCAAGGCCTCTGGCGTGCTGCTGTCGGTGCACCTGAAAGCCACCATGATGAAGGTCTCCGACCCGATCATGTTCGGCGTCATCGTCGAAGAGTTCTACAACGACGTGCTGGCCAAGCACGCCGCAGCCCTGGCCGAAGTAGGCTTCAACGCCAACAACGGTATCGGCGACCTGTACGCCCGCATCAAGGACCTGCCAGCCGAGAAGCAGGCCGAGATCGAAGCCGACATCCAGGCCCTGTACGCCCAGCGCCCGGCCCTGGCCATGGTCAACTCCGACAAAGGCATCACCAACCTGCACGTGCCGAGCGACGTCATCGTCGACGCCTCGATGCCGGCCATGATCCGTGACTCGGGCAAGATGTGGAACACCGCCGGTGAACTGCAAGACGCCAAGGCCGTGATCCCGGACCGTTGCTACGCCGGTATCTACCAGGCCACCATCGAAGACTGCAAGCAGCACGGCGCCTTCGACCCGACCACCATGGGCAGCGTGCCGAACGTTGGCCTGATGGCGCAGAAAGCCGAAGAGTACGGCTCTCACGACAAGACCTTCCAGATCAAGGCCGACGGCGTCGTGCGCGTGGTCGATGGCAAGGGCAACGTCGTGCTGGAGCAGAACGTCGAAGCCGGTGACATCTTCCGCATGTGCCAGACCAAGGACGCGCCGATCCAGGACTGGGTCAAGCTGGCCGTCAACCGTGCCCGCCTGAGCAACACCCCTGCAGTGTTCTGGCTGGACCCGGCCCGCGCCCACGACGGCGTGATGATCGAGAAGGTGCAGAAGTACCTGAAGGATCACGACACCACCGGCCTGGACATCCGCATCCTGGCACCGGTCGACGCCATCAAGTTCTCCCTGGCCCGCATCCGCGAAGGCAAGGACACCATCTCGGTGACCGGCAACGTGCTGCGCGACTACCTGACCGACCTGTTCCCGATCATGGAGCTGGGCACCAGCGCCAAGATGCTGTCGATCGTCCCGCTGATGAACGGCGGTGGCCTGTTCGAGACCGGCGCCGGCGGTTCGGCTCCCAAGCACGTCCAGCAGTTCCTGGAAGAAGGCCACCTGCGCTGGGACTCGCTCGGCGAGTTCCTCGCCCTGGCTGCCTCCCTCGAGCATGTGGGCAACGCCTACGACAACGCCAAGGCGAAGGTACTGGCCAACACCCTGGACCAGGCCAACGGCCAGTTCCTCGACAGCAACAAGTCGCCGTCGCGCAAGGTCGGCCAGCTCGACAACCGCGGCAGCCACTTCTACCTGGCGCTGTACTGGGCCCAGGCCCTGGCCGCGCAGGGCGAGGATCAGGAACTGCAGGCGCAGTTCACCAACCTGGCCAAGGTGCTGGCCGACAACGAGGAAAAGATCGTTGCCGAGCTGAATGGCGCCCAGGGCAAGCCGGTGGACATCGGTGGCTACTACCACGCCGATCCGGAGCTGACCAGCCAGGCCATGCGTCCGAGCGCCACGCTCAATGCCGCCCTGGCGGCACTGGCGTAAGCGCCTCGACAGCGTGACAGGCGACCCGCGTCGCCTTTAGCCTTGCAAGAACCCCGGCCGCGCGCCGGGGTTCTTGTATCCGCACGACTGAAACCGGAGCCCCCTGCATGAAACGCTTCATTCCGCACGTCACCGTGGCCACCGTGGTCGAGGATCAGGGCCGCTTTCTCTTGGTGGAGGAACACGCCGAAGGCCGCGTGGTGCTCAACCAGCCCGCCGGCCACCTGGAAGCCGACGAAAGCCTGCTCCAGGCCGCCCTGCGCGAAACCCTCGAGGAAACCGGCTGGGAGGTCGAGCTGACCGGCGTCACCGGCATCTACCTGTATACCGCGCCGGCCAACGGCGTGACCTACCAGCGCGTGTGCTTCGCCGCCCGCCCGCTGCGCCATCGCCCGGAACTGCCGCTGGACCACGGCATCATCGGCCCGCGCTGGCTGACCCGCGAGGAACTCGAGTCCCGCTCGTCCCAGTGGCGCAGCGTACTGGTGGCCCGCTGCATCGACGACTACCTGGCCGGCACCCCGTACCCGCTGGAG
>RCUT01001420.1_pt1 | contig 11464 bp, 9 predicted proteins | sample 2166171 | NCBI WGS metagenome assembly RCUT01 (sample SAMN09932757, study PRJNA488358) | compost metagenome | isolation source: compost soil in 4-hydroxybenzoic | place: Germany: Experimental Botanical Garden
CCGCCACCAGCCAATGGACGGTGCCGCCGAGCCGTGGCATCTGGATGCCGAGTGGTGAAGTGCATTCGATTCGCTGCGTGGGGGCGATCAAGATGCGCAGCGTTTTCGTGCGCCCTGACCCGAGCCTGGATCTGCCCGCCGAAACCCGGGCGGTGAGTGTTTCCGCGTTGCTGAGCGAGCTGATCAAGGTCTCGGTCGATTTCGACTTCGCCTGCAATCCGGACTCGCGGGAAGCCCGGGTGCTGCGGCTGATCCTGGATGAACTGACGATCCTGCCGACCTTGCCGTTGAACCTGCCGCAGCCCGCCGATCAACGTATCAACCTGATCTGTAGCGCGTTGCAGCGTGACCCTGGGGATGGCTCGACGTTGTCGGACTGGAGCGCCCGGTTGAGCCTCGACGCCAAAACCATCCAGCGCAGGTTTCGCAAGGAAACCGGCATGACTTTCGGCCAATGGCGCCAGCAAGCGCGACTGCTGTTGGCGCTGGAACGGATAGCCGTCGGGGAGAAGATCATCGACATCGCCGGGGAGCTGGGATACGACAGTCCAAGCGCATTCACGACCATGTTCAAGAAGCAGTTCGGCAAGACGCCGAGCGATTTTTTCAAGTGATGGAAAGGGTGTTCTCTTGCACAAGAGAACACCCTTGGGTCACCGGCACCGCGTCAAACAAAAAGCCGCAACAGTATCGTCGCCAGAATCACCGTCGAGGCACCGCCAATGCGCGTGGAGATCTGCGCGAACGGCATCAGCGACATGCGGTTGGAAGCCGACAGGATCGCCACGTCTCCGGTGCCGCCCAGGCCGCTGTGACAGCAGGTCACGATGGCCGATTCGATGGGGTACATCTTCATCAGGTTGCCGATGAAGAAGCCGGCTACGGTCATCGACACCACCACCGAGACGCATACCAGCACGTAGCCGACCGAGAACACTTTCACCACACTGTCCAGCGGCACGTAGAGCATGCCCAGGCCGATCATCACCGGCCAGATGAACGCCGATGACACCAGTTTGTAAAAGCTGTTGGCGCCTTTCTCGAGTTTTTCCGGCAGCACCCGAAGGTACTTAAACAGCACCGCCGCGAGGATCATCATCACCGGGCCGGGAATGCCCACGACTTTTTCCAGCAGGCCGCCGAGGACGAAGAACGCGCAGATTACCAGCACCCCTGCACCCATGACGCGGAAGTCGACAATAGTGCCTGTGTCTTCCTTGACCAGGAATTGGTCATTCTCGTCCTTGGCGCGAATCAGCGAGCCTTCGCCATTGATGGTCGGGCGCTTGAGGGCCAGGCGCGCCAGGTAACCGGCACAGATGATCGCCACGATGTTGCCGACCACGGCGGCGGGCGCCAGTTGAGCCACGTAGATATCCGGCGTGCCGCCGAGGATTGCCGAGTAGGCCAGCGACAGGGGCAGTATCCCTTCGCCGATCCCGCCGCCAATGATCGGCACGATGATGAAAAAGAACGTGTGGTGAAAGCTGTAGCCGACCAACTTGCCAACGATCAACCCGCTGGCAACGGCGGCCAGGGTGCCGACGAGCAAGGGAATGAACATCCGCAGCATGCCCTGGACCAGAATGAAACGGCTCATGCCCAGAATGCTGCCGACCACCAGGCTGGCGATCACGAAGTAAAGGAAGTTGGCTTCTTTCATCAGCATTTTGGTGGCGTCGATCGTCGCCGGTCCGAAGAAGCCGTAGAACACCAGGATCGATGGCAGCATCAGGCACAGGATGGCACCGCCGCCGATTTCCTTGAGGATCGGCAGGCGCGAGCCCATTTGGCCGAAAAACACGCCCATGGTCATGATGACGGCGAGCCCGCCGATCATGTTCTTGGGCAGGAAGCCCAGATGGGCCGAGAGATAAACGATGACCGCGATGCCGAGAAAGATCGGCAGCGGGATGACGCCGATTTCGTAGGCGCACAGGCTGCGCAGGCGTTGCACAAATCCGCCGTCGGAGGCGGTTTCGATTTTCAGGGATTGTTCATAGGGCTTGTTCATGTCGCGCTTTCCTCATGTTGTTTTTATCGAGGATTCAGAAACCACGGTTGGCCGGGGATGGATTGCCACTCGGTAGATCGATGGTATCCTTCGCTAATAACGCAATAAACAGCGAAAGTATGAGGCGTATGAACACGAATCGTGATCAATTTCCCTTGCCTGAAGACCTCAAGGTGTTCCTCACCGTCGTTCGAAAAAACGGCTTCGCCAGCGCTGCCGAGGAGCTGGGGTATTCCCCGGCGTACATCAGCAAACGCATCTCCGTGCTGGAAACCACGCTCTCGACTCGGCTGCTGCACCGCACCACACGGCGCATCGCGCTGACTGACGACGGCGAGCGGGTGCGGGTGTGGGCGGAGAAGTTGCTCGGTGACTTCGATGACTTCGTCGGCGAAATATCACAGGCGCGGCAACAGCCGATGGGTTCGCTGCACATCTGCAGCAGCTTCGGTTTCGGGCGCAACCATGTGGCACCGGCGATCTGCGAGCTGTCGCAAACCTATCCCAGGCTTGAATTGCGCCTGGACGTGTTTGATCGCGTGGTCGACATCGTCGGCGAGGGCTTCGATCTGGAAATCCGCGTGGGTGATGACCTGCCGGGCCAGCACCTGGGACGCAAACTGGTGAGCAACCGGCGGGTGCTGTGTGCGACGCCCGAATACCTGGAGCGCAGGGGTGTGCCGCAATCGCTGGCGGACTTGAAAGACCACGATTGCCTGGTGCTCAAGGAACGCAACAACGCGTTCGGCGTGTGGAGCCTGACGAAGGACGGGCAGGAAGAATCGGTACGCGTCAGCGGGCCGTTATCGTCCAACAACGGTGAGATCGTGTTGCAGTGGGCCCTGAGTGGCGGCGGGATCCTGTTGCGCTCGATGTGGGATGTGAAGCCGATGCTGGAGCAGGGGCGACTGGTGCAGGTGCTGCACGATTACACCCAGAGCGCCAACGTCTGGGCGGTGTACCCGACGCGGTTGAGCCAGTCGGCCAAGCTGCGGGTTTGCGTCGAGTTTCTCGAGGAATACTTTCGTCATCTTTCGGTTGAATGAACCACCGGCATCTCTGTAGGAGCGAGCCTGCTCGCGATGGATTCAAGAGCGCCGCGTATAGCCAGTAAACACGCGTTATCGTTGACGACCATCGCGAGCAAGCTCGCTCCTACAAAGTTCTCATCAGCCCAACCAGGGATTTTCCGCCAGATGCCGGGCCTCGAAACGGCGAATCTGCTCTGCGCGTTGCAACGTGGTGCCAATGGCATCCAGCCCCAGCAGCAATGATTGCTTGCGCAGTTCATCGATCTCGAACGGGATCACGTTGCCGTCTGCCAGTTCGATGGTTTGTTCCGGCAGATTGACGCTGATTCGAGCCGTTGCCGGGTTGCTGGTCAACGCGGCAATCTGATTGAGTTGAACCTCGGTCAGCTGGATTGCCAACACGCCATTGCGTTGGCAATTGTCGTAGAAAATACCGGCGAAGCTGGTGCCGATCAGGGCGCGTATGCCGACCTGTTTCAGCCCCCAGACCGCATGTTCGCGGCTCGAACCACAGCCGAAATTGGGACCCACCACCAGGAACGCAGCGTCGCTCCAGGCCGGTTGGTTGAGGATGAACCCGGGATTGGGTTCGCCGGACTCAAGGAACCTCAAGTCAAAGAACAGACCCTTGTCCAGCCCCTTGCGATCAATCCCTTTGAGGAACTGCTTGGGCATGATCACGTCGGTGTCGATGTTGGAGGCCAGGAGCGGGGCGGCGCTGCCGCTGACGAAATCGAAAGGTTGCATGGTTCAAGCCTCCAGCGCGAAGGTGCGCACGTCGGTCAGGTGCCCGGTAATCGCTGCGGCGGCGACCATGGCCGGGCTCATCAAATGGGTGCGCGCACCGGCGCCTTGGCGGCCTTCGAAGTTGCGGTTGGTGCTTGAGGCGCAGCGATCACCGGGGGCGAGCACGTCGTCATTCATCGCCAGGCACATCGAACAGCCCGACTGGCGCCATTCAAACCCGGCGTCGAGGAAGATCTGCGCCAGCCCTTCGTCTTCGGCCTGATCACGCACCAGGGTCGAACCGGGAACAATCATGGCCCGCACGTGGGCTGCCACCCGTTTGCCGCGCACGACGCGGGCGACATCGCGCAAGTCTTCGATGCGCGCGTTGGTGCATGAGCCGATGAAGGCGTGGCTGATCACCACGTCGCTGAGCGGCATGCCCGGTGTCAGGCCCATGTAGTTCAGGGCGCGTTGCATGCCCTGACGCAGGATCAAGTCAGGTTGCGCGGCCGGGTCCGGCACATGCCCGCCCACCGATGCGGCCTGATCGGGGCTGGTGCCCCAGGTGACCATGGGTTCGAGCGCCGCGACATCCAGGGTGACTTCGCGATCGAACACCGCACCTTCGTCGCTGTGCAGGCCGCGCCATTTTGCGACGGCCTGTTCCCACAGTTGGCCTTGGGGGGCACGGGGTTTGTGTTGCAGATAAGCAAAGACCTTGTCATCCGGGGCCATGAACGCGCCTCGGGCGCCCGCTTCGACGGCCATGTTGCAGATGGTCATGCGCGCTTCGACGCTGAGGTCGCTGATCGCCGGGCCGGCGAACTCGATGGCATAGCCGGTGGCACCGGAAGCGCCGATTTTTTCGATCAGGGCCATGATGATGTCCTTGGACGTCACGCCCGTACCGAGTACACCGTTAACCGTCACGCGCATTGTCTTCAGGCGCTTGTAGACCAGGGTTTGCGAGGCCAGCAGGTGTTCGATTTCCGAAGTGCCAATGCCGAAACCGAAGGCACCGAGGGCACCGTAGGTGGTGGTGTGGCTGTCGCCGGCGGCAACGACCATGCCGGGCAGGATAAAGCCTTGTTCGGGGGCCACGACGTGCTCGATGCCCTGGCGCTTGTCCAGCACGTCGAACAGTTCGATACCGAAGTCGCGGCAGTTTTCTTCGAAGTAAGACACCTGACGAGCGCCGCCAGCGTCCGGCATGGCGGCAGTGCGTGTCGGCGCCGTGGGATTGACGTGGTCGACGACCGCCAGGGTCGCGCCCGGGCGCCAGGCTTTGCGACCGGCTTCGCGCATGCCACTGAAGGCTTGCGGGCTGGTGTACTCGTTGGCGACTTGGCGGTCGATGTACAGCAGCACGTGGCCCTGATCGTCGAGGGCGCATACGGTGTGGCTGTCGATGTGTTTTTGGTAGAGCGTTCTAGGGCTGTGCATGGAGTGGGCTCTTGTTGTCATGCGAGATCACGGAAACGTACCCACAGCATATTCGTCGCCATTCCTGCATCAAGCGCCATTAAGTGAAGGCATTGAACACGATATGTGAATTACAGCGCGCTGCTCAACGTAAAGAAACTACCTAGAACACTGCGGCAAATGCCGTTACCAATGGGGTTCGTCTCAATATCCCGCTGGTGGGGGCTGCCCTAGGCTGTGTGCTTTTGGCAAACCGGTGGGCGGAGTTGTTATGCGTTTATTTGAACTGATCACTTTTACCGTGCGGGTGCGCACGGTTGCGCAAGCGTTGGCGCAGATCGAGGCGGCGCTGGACGACCCGAAAGTCGGCGGCACGTTGATAGGCTGCTGGGCCTCGGAGATCGGCCAGTTGAACCAGATCGCCGTGCTGCGTGGCTACGCCGACGAACACCTGAGGCAAGCCGAGCGCGAGCGTTTCCTGCTGGGGGGCGGGGCGTTTGGCATCAACGAGTTCATCACCGATCTGCGCATCGAAAACTTCACGCTGTTTCCCTTCCTCGAACCCTTGAGCGCAGGCCAGCACGGTCCGTTCTATGAACTGCGCGTCTACGACCTGGTCAGCAGCGGCTTGCAGCCCACCCTCGACGGCTGGAGCAAAGCCATCGAAGCGCGAACCGCCGAACAGTATTCACCGGTGTACGCGGCGTTTTATGCCACTGACGGTTCGCTGCCGCGCTATCTGCACATCTGGCCGTGGACCACTTTGGAACAGCGCCTGCAAGTACGCACCCAAGCGGTCGCCGACGGCGTCTGGCCGCCGGAAAACTCCGGCCCGCAACTGCGTGACATGCGCTCGACGATCTACCTGCCTGCAACGTTCTCGCCCTTGCAATGACCAAAGCACGGTTTGACTGGCCGGATGCCCGCCTCAATGCAGCGCCTGCTCGTCCAGGTACTCGTTCAGGCACTCGATGAACGCCTGATGTTTGCGCGTGTGGCGTCGGTGCGCCGGGTAAATCACATGGATTTTCCGGCCGAACTGCTCAGGGTCGAGGTCGGCGTCCGGTAGCAGTTGCACCAGTTCGCCGCGCCTGAGGTAGGGCGCGGCGCTCCACTGCGGGCAGAACTGCAAACCCCGGCCGGCCAGCAGGGCGCCGAACAGGAAGTCATAGTTGTCGCTGCTCAGCCGGGGTATCGGCTGGGGGATTCGTTTGCGTTCGCCTTCGTGCTCCAACCACCAGTAATGCGGGTTCAGGGCGGGATGACGAAACAGGAGCCAATCATGTTGATTGAACGTGTGGGGTTGAACCTCCAGCGGGTTGCGTTGCAAGTAGCGGGGGCTGGCGCACAAGAGGATGCGGTTGGCGGTCAGTGGGCGGGTGATCAGGTCGGGCAGTTCCACCGGGCCGTCTCGCACCGCCAGGTCGAACCGGCCTTCGACCAGGTCGACGAACTCATCGCTCAGCACCACGTCCAGGTGCATCTGCGGGTAGCGCTCGAGAAAGCGACAGCAGACCGCATTGAGAAAGGCCGGCGCGAACGAGGGTGGAGCGGTCACGCGCAGCAGGCCATACATTTCCCGCTGCAATTGATCGATGTCTTCCCGGGCTTGCTCCAATTGCGTGAGCACTTGCCGCGAACTGGCGAGGAAAATCTCCCCGGCCTCGGTCAGCGCGATGCGTCGCGTGGAACGCTCGAACAGGCGCGTGCCCAATTCCTCCTCCAGGTGGGTGATGGCCCGGGTCAGGGCCGAGGTGGTCTTGCCCAATTGCGAGGCGGCGCGGGTGAAACTGCCCTGGTCGGCGGTTTCGACAAACATCGCGATGGCGCTGAGTTGGTCCATGCAGTGTTTCCTGTTTGGAAAGTATGTGTTGCGTGGGCCGAGTATTCTTTACTGCCGCCCGGTTCGCTAGTCTCTCGGCATTCTTACAAGAAAAAGGTGCGGGACGATGAAGCGAATACTCCAGTCGGCATTGGCCATGGCAATTGGTCTTTCCTCTATGGAAAGCATGGCGGCCGCCGATCTGATTTTGCATAACGGCAAAGTCTTTACCGCCGAGCAAGGCAAGGCCCTGCAACAGGCAGTGGCAGTGGAGGACGGAAAAGTCGTCAAGGTCGGCAGCGACGCCGAGGTGCTGGCCCTCAAGGACCCCGGCACGCAAGTCATCGACTTGCAGGGCAAGGTGTTGATGCCCGGCCTTATTGACACCCACAGCCACGCGGTGTTTGGTGGGATGAAGCTCAAGTCCGCCGACCTTGAGACACAAATGCTGCCGTTCGACGAACTGGAGCAGCGCTTGCGCGAGTGGCGCGACAACGGCAAGGCACGGCATGGCGACATCCTGGTCGTCGGTGGAACACCCTCGACCTACTGGAGCCAGGTGGCGGAGTTTGAAAAGCGCTTCAACCAGGGCGAGTGGGCAGGCACGCCGATATTGTTCGTCGGTTGGGATTATCACACCGGTTGGGCCAACAAGGCCCTGCTCAAACGCGCCGGTATCGATGCCGAGCGGGTCAAGGCACTCGCTGGCGAAGCGGTGGCGACCATCGGCCACCATGACGACAACACCCCCAATGGTTTCGTCGCCGATGCCGGTCTGTCGGCGGTGATGTCGCAGCTGCCGCCCGCCAGTCTTGAGCAATTGATCGGCGCGGCGCAAGCTGCCCGCGATCTTTACCTCAGCCTGGGCGTGACGGCCCTGATGGACCCGGCGGCCAACGCGGTGCCCGGGGATGCGTTGTTCGACTTCAAGCCCACGGTGAAAAATGTCGGGGTGCTGCCGGCCTACAAGGCGTTGGCGGACAAGGGCGAACTGCGTATGCACGTGGCGGCCTTGATGGTCGTCAACCCCAAGAGCAAACCCGCCGACCTTGAGGTCATGGAGCAGGTCCGCCAACAGTTCGCCGACGTCGACAATCTCAGCCTGCCGGGCATCAAGGTGTTTGCCGATGGTGTGGCCGAGTTTCCGGCACAAACCGCCTCGTTGCTGTCGCCCTACAAGAACTCGCTCAAGGGCGGCGAATTGCTGATCGACCCGGCGCACTTCGGCGAATTGGTGGGCGCTGCCGATGCCCGCGGCTGGCTGGTGCATGTGCATGCCATCGGTGATCGTGCGGTGCGTGAATCCCTCAATGGCATCGAGCAGGCGCGTCGCGAAGGGCACAACAACGTGGCCCACTCCGTCACCCACTTGCAGATGGTCAACCCCAAGGAATTCACCCGGTTCAAGCCGCTCAACGTCATCGCATCGATGCAGCTTTACTGGGCATCGGCAGACGAGCTGAGTATCGATTTGCTGCAGCCTTACATCAATGCCATGCAATTTCAGTTCATGTACCCGGCGCGTTCGTTGCTCAAGAACGGCGCGACCATTTCCGGGGCCAGCGACTGGCCGGTGTCGACACCGGATCCGTGGAAAGCGATCGGGCAAGCCATCAGCCGTAGAGGCCCCAAGGGGGTGCTGAACCAGGCAGAAGCCATCGACCGCGAAACCATGTTCAACGCCTACACCCGCAACGCCGCGAAAACCATTGGCCTGGAGCAGCAGATCGGTACGCTGACCCCTGGCAAGCAAGCCGACATGATCGTTGTCGATCGCGATGTGTTCAGCGCGCCGGAAACGCAACTGGCCGACACCCAAGTGCTCAAGACTTACTTCGCCGGCCGCGAAGTCTACAGCCGCCCGTAACCCCCCCCTGTTCGCCCACCCTTTGCCCTGCCGGCAAGGGGAGGGCGAAGCCTTGCCAACTTAATAATAAGAAAGGACCTGAAACATGCATCGCCCTGCATTGACCCTGTTTGTCGCCTGCACTTTTTTGCCGTTGGCTGCCCACGCCATTACGCTGAACGATGACTTTCAGCTGATGCTCAAACCGGCGGTGGTCAGCGACTACCGCAGCCGTGGCTTGTCGCTGACTCTGGGCGACCCGGCTGCGCAACTGGACGCCACACTGCTGCACAGCAGTGGTGCCTACGCCGGGGTCTGGACCTCCAATGTCGATTTCGGCCTGAACTATAAAACCCGGTTGGAGCAGGATTTCTACGCGGGCTTCTTCAAGCAGATCACCGATGACGTCAGCCTCGACCTTGGCTACCTCAAGTACACCTACGCCAGGCAGTCGGACTTCAATCAGAGCGAGGTCTACGCCATCGTCAAAGCCTATGGTTTCAAGTTCGCCAGTTACTACTCCAACGATTTGCAGACTTTCGTGGGCAAGGACCAGGACACCCTCTACACCTGGTTGGGCTACAGCTACGCGCTACCGGCGGACACGGGGCTGGAGGTGCGCTATGGCCGATTCGATTTCAAGGATGACGTGTTCATTGCCGGTAACGGCGATGCCCGCGGCGACTATCACGAGTGGGAGGCCCGGTTGACCCATAGCGCCGTGGGCGTCGACTGGGCGGTGGCTTACATCGATACCGATCTTTCCGCGCACGAGTGCGCGAGCTACTACGGCTATGGCAACGTGTGCACCGCCACCGTTGTGGTCAGCGCCAGCAAGAACTTCTGATCCGGTCCCGGCAGGCACGCCCGTGCATGCCATCGCTGTTGGATTATCTGGCCAACATCTTCCGCGTCGGTGGGCAGGATCAGTGGCTAGGTATCGCAAGAACTTAGGCCAAACTTAAAGTTACAGTACCAGCGTCTAGTGTCGTACATGTGGAGCAGCCTCATGAAGCTAAAATGTCAGCCGATGTTAGTTGTAAAACCTCAATTTCGGATGGCTATCAATGGCTGAATCGACATGGTTACAAACGGCTGCGGCTTCACTCCTAACCGCAGCTTTAACTCTCGCAGGTACAAGCTGCCAACAGGCTCATCTGGACGAGCGGGCCGACCGGGAAAAGTTTCTCGACGGCGCCCAAGTGACCGCCCAGGAAACCAGTCGTTTATTGGATGAGGGCTATAACGCCCTCGCACAACTACTCAAGGGGATGGATCAAAAGGGATGGCGCGAGTTTTCCAAGGGGCCAGCTGATGACTACATGGAGTTCCACCGTCGCTGGCGTCAGCAGCTGATCGCGCAGCATTTCAAACTATCCCGATATTACGGAAAGGACATGGCAAACGACCTCATTCACATCGATGAGATCGATAGGCATCCCGTAGATAATCTTCAATCACCCAATCCCTGCACACCGGCAGGTAGCGAAAATGATTTTGATATCGCCAAGCTCGCACTTCAGACAGAGTGCTACGCGCGATTTGCAACGCTACAGCAAGACATCATCAACGACAAAATCAAAGAAAAAAACACAGATGATCTATTTGACACCATGGGTTCTCAGCGCGACACAGTACAGACAGCCTGGAAATTGATTGAGCATTACGACAAATCGTCCGTGAGTTTTTTGCGAAGACTAAATGCAAAGTTTACGCAGTGAAATGTTTCTAACGTAACCGGTGGCCTTGGCAAAAGCTGACGGGCCAGATCGCGCCCCTGTGCTACCAGTTTCTGTGAATACTTCTCCATTGGTAAAAAGCCACTAGTAAGCGGCTTTGGTTTTTATCAATCGTTACGCTGGACCTGCTCAACACTGCGGATAGTGACCACAACCATGGGAAGATATGGGGTGTTGCGATGACTTAAATCTACATTGTCAGGTGGTGGCGCATTTGGGATATCGTGCCAAAGCGGTAATACCCGCCAAGACAAAAAGCGTCGGACACCTAGCCGAATAATCTCCGTATCCCAGTCCAAAACACCACTCGTATCCTTATAGTGCTTCAACTCTTCCCAAATACTATTTGGCAGCATGTGCGGCAAATTCAGCGAGAGCCAATTCTGACGTTGCTGGTAAACAGTACTATTCAGGCGATGGCCTCATCGGCATTTTGCTGCTCATGTAAATACATCAACAGCCAGCGCTCCAGCGCCCATTTCTTAGGGTGAGCACTCACTCGAGCCTTCCAGTGCCGCCTTTTTAATTGATCCACTCCTAACGTCCTGACTGTCGAGCGGGAAGCAGATCAAGTCCGTTTTCGTTTTACTGGTCAAGGCAGAACCGTGTTGGCAGGTGCGAACGAGCGAACCACCACGAAAGCCCACGACCCACCCAATTCAGTAATTCCCTTGCACCACACGCAAAAAACTCCAACCTTATTTATCGCACCTCAAGGTCAGGATTTTTCGCGCGTGGCATCAGCGAATACAGCCGGGTATGTAAGTGTGAGTCGCGGCTTTCTTCAGAAACGATCCAGCCTGTACGGCGCAGTCGCCGGCAGGCTGTGGGGCTGGGTGCCAGTCAAGGGCGAGGCCATTT
>RCUT01001421.1_pt1 | contig 11460 bp, 10 predicted proteins | sample 2166171 | NCBI WGS metagenome assembly RCUT01 (sample SAMN09932757, study PRJNA488358) | compost metagenome | isolation source: compost soil in 4-hydroxybenzoic | place: Germany: Experimental Botanical Garden
ACCAGCAGGAAGCGGTGATCGAAAACATCATCGCCACCCAGAACGTTTCCATCGGCCTGGAAGCCGGCTCCAAGCCTGAACTGCTGGCGGTGCTGGCACTGGCGCCGAAGGGCGGCACCATCGTCTGCAACGGCTACAAGGACCGCGAGTTCATCCGCCTGGCGCTGATGGGCCAGAAGCTCGGCCACAACGTGTTCATCGTGATCGAGAAAGAATCCGAAGTCGGCCTGGTGATCGAAGAAGCGGCCTCGCTCAAGGTCAAGCCTCAGGTCGGCCTGCGCGTGCGCCTGTCGTCCCTGGCGTCGAGCAAGTGGGCAGACACCGGCGGCGAGAAATCCAAGTTCGGCCTGTCGGCGGCGCAACTGCTGTCGGTGGTCGAGCGTTTCCGCGCGGCGGGCCTGGACCAGGGCATTCGCCTGCTGCACTTCCACATGGGCTCGCAGATCGCCAACCTGGCGGACTACCAGCACGGTTTCAAGGAAGCGATCCGTTACTACGGCGAATTGCGCAACCTCGGCCTTCCGGTGGATCACATCGACGTCGGCGGTGGCCTGGGCGTGGACTACGACGGCACGCACTCGCGTAATGCCAGTTCGATCAACTACGACATGGACGACTACGCTGGTGTCGTGGTCGGGATGCTCAAGGAGTTCTGCGATGCGCAGAGCCTGCCGCACCCGAACATCTTCTCCGAAAGCGGCCGTTCCCTGACCGCGCACCACGCCATGCTGGTGATCCAGGTGACCGACGTCGAGAAACACAACGACGACGTGCCGCAGATCGAGAACAAGGAAGCGCTGCCGGAAACCGTGCAGTGGCTGGTGGACCTGCTGGGTCCGACCGACATCGAAATGGTCACCGAAACCTACTGGCGCGCCACGCACTACATGAGTGATGTTGCCTCCCAGTACGCCGACGGCAAGCTGACCCTGGCCGAGAAAGCCCTGGCCGAGCAGTGCTACTTCGCCGTGTGCCGTCGCCTGCACAACTCGTTGAAGGCACGCCAGCGTTCCCACCGTCAGGTGCTGGACGAACTCAACGACAAGCTGGCCGACAAGTACATCTGCAACTTCTCGGTGTTCCAGAGCCTGCCGGACACCTGGGCCATCGACCAGGTCCTGCCGATCATCCCGCTGCACCGTCTCGATGAAGAGCCGCTGCGTCGTGCGGTACTGCAAGACCTGACCTGTGACTCCGACGGCAAGATCAACCAGTACGTCGACGAGCAGAGCATCGAGACCAGCTTGCCGGTGCACGCGTTGAAAGAAGGTGAGGACTACTTGCTGGGTGTGTTCCTGGTCGGTGCCTACCAGGAAATTCTTGGCGACATGCACAACCTGTTCGGTGACACGGATTCGGTGAACATCTACCAGAACGCCGATGGCAGCGTGTACCACGCCGGTATCGAAACCCACGACACCATCGAAGACATGCTGCGTTACGTGCACTTGTCGCCGGAGGAGTTGATGACTCACTACCGCGACAAGTGCGCCAGTGCCCGCATCAGCGCAACCGAGCGCACGCAGTTCCTCGATGCCTTGCGTCTGGGGCTGACCCGTTCGTCTTACCTGTCTTCCTGAGGTAAGCGTCACGCTCATCAGGTCGTCTGAAAATTTACCGTTCGCTGCGGAAATTTCAGATGACCTGGTGCGGCAATTCTCCTGTTCCAGGCGAAATTTCCAGCATCTTCGACGACCCAACGCATTTGGTCTTCTTTTCGCGTAGGTTATTTCCTAATTTGTATTTCGGCACTCTACTCGGCCATGTCTCTCAGCGAGAATCCCCGGCCGCCCCTCCTGTAGAGAAACGCCGATGTTCAATCCAGTCAGCGAACCGTCATTTCGTCTGGATGTAGCAGGTCTGCCCGATTCCTTAGAGGTCCTGGTCTTTACCGGCAGAGAAGCCATCAGCGAGCCGTTCGTGTTCGACCTGGAACTGCTGATCGAAGACCCGGTGCTTGACCTTGCCAGTTTGCTGTATCGCCCTGCCTCGTTGCATTTCGGACCAGCCGGAAGCTACGTGCATGGACAATTGCATGAGCTCGTCCAGCGTGACCACGCCAGAGGACCCCGACTCTGCCAGGTGCGCCTGGGGCCAAAACTGGCTTGCCTGGCCCAGCGCTTCAGCCAGCGAATCTTCAGTGCCCGATCAGTGCCGCAAATCCTCGACCAGGTCCTCAAGGAGCACGGCATTACCGGCAAGGATCGACGTCTGGAGCTAAGTGGCCAATACCCGCCCCGGGATTTTTGCACACAATATCGAGAGTCAGACCTGCAATTTCTCCAGCGACTGTGCGCCCAGGAGGGGCTTCACTACCACTTCGAACACCGGGCCCGCGGGCACTGTGTGGTGTTTGGTGATGACCGGCAGCATTTTCCAACCGGCGAACCTGTGGTATTGCGCAGCGAGGGCGATCGACCGGTGGTGCGGCAGTTCGAACGTCGGCGTAGCGGTGGGACGGCCGTGCAGTGCGCCGAATGCCGGACGGACCTGGCAACCTTGCGCAGCGGTCGACTGATGCCGCTGTCCGGTCATCCGGTTGCCGATTGCAATCGGCTCTGGCTGCTGACCAGCGTTGAGCATTGGGGCAGCCAGGATACGACGACGCCTTACCACAACCAGGCCCGTGCCCTGCACTGGCCGGCACCCATCAAACCGCCCTGTGCGACGATCGAACCAAGGATGCATGGCCCGCAACGGGCGTGGGTCGTCGAGGTCGATGAGCCAAGCCCTGACCCGCAAAGGCCGGTACCGGTGCAATTCGACTGGCTTTATCAGGGCGAAGGGGCGACGCCCAGTCATTGCTGGCTGCCCCTGGCCAGGCAGTTGCAGGGTTCGACGTTCACGCCGATACGGGAAGGGACTGAGCTGGTCGTGGGTTTTGTCGAGGGCGATCCCGATCAACCGCAGATAACCGGGGTGCTGCATGCGCCGGCAACGGTCGAGGTGACGGACGCCGACACCCCCCAGCCCGGCTGCACCCATGATGAGGGCCTGGAGCAATGGTTGCGCTCGGGGGAGCCATTGCTGATGTTGTGCCTGCTACCCGGTGGCGGCAGCTTCAACCATTGCGCACAGGCTTTGTGCACCTGTCGTCTGGCGACGCAGCTTGGCCAGAGCTCTGGAGCATGATTGCCACACGTACGCCCGAGGCACCCCCGCAGTGGCTGTTGCTGGATGTGCCGGGCACGCCGCAGGCGGGTGTCACACTTCGGCAAATGTTTGCCCAGGCCCGATGGTTCGGGTTGTTCGAAGGCACGGAGTGGCATGCACTGCATGAACAGGGGCCGGTCCTGGTCGATCTGCGCACCTGCCCGGCACTGGCCGATTTATGCATCGTCGACGGAAAACGCTGGCCCGGACTGCTGGTGGTCAGCGAGGCGGGCGCTTCGTCGTTGCTGGCGCATTTGCGGCGCATGCTCACGGTCACGCTTGGCCTGCACCGGGCCCTTTTGAGTTACTACAACCCAACCACGGCCAGTTATTTTTTCGATGCCTGCGATGCGGTTGAACTGAGTCGATGGCTAGGACCTATCCACCAGTTACGCTGGTTCGGCGGTAGTTGGGCCGACCGCGCGATGGGGTGTGAGGGCTGGCAGCGCTTGTCCAACCCGGGGTTGTCGGTCAGCCCGTTGGCAGTCGAGGAAAGCCTCAGCGTTGGGCAGCAGGGAAAATTGCAAACCTGCCTGCTCGAGCAGCATGCCTGGCGCTGGAACCGATCCACCGGTGTCGATTTTCCCCGCCTGTGGGCTCATGTGCAGGAGGGGATCGCGCTGGGGTTCAGCGAGCGCCCGGTGCTCGATGGCTGGATATGGCTACGCCTGCAGTATCCCGACGCGGCGCCCGTGCAGCCGTTGCCGGGCGGAACTCAACAGGAACGCCTCGATCACCTGCGAAACCTGTGGCAGAACGATCCACCCTGGCCATGAGGTCGAAATTGATTGTCGGGGCCACGCCCGATCAGTGAATACCGCCGGCGAACCAGCCATCGTTACGGCGCAGGCGCCAGGCGATCATGCCAAGGGTCAGGCTGCGCAGCAGCATGAACAACAGAAAGGTTATCCACAGGCCATGGTTGCCCCCGCCTTGCAGTGCCCAGCCGAAAGGCAGCACCAGCGCCACGGTCAACAGCATGCCGTTGCGCATTTCCCGGGCGCGGGTGGCGCCGATGAACAGGCCGTCGAGCAGGTAACTCCAGACGGCAATCAGCGGCAGTACGGCGAGGTAGGGCAGGTAGATGAACGCGGTGTCGCGCACACTTTGAATGTCGGTCTGCATCTCGATGAACAGATGCCCGGCGAACAGAAACAGCGCGGCAAAGCCCAGGCTTGCGAGCAACGACCAGCCACCGGCCACCACCAATGAACGGCGCAGGGCATCGCGGTTACGGGCGCCAAGAGCATGTCCGCACAGGGCTTCGACAGCGTGGGCCAGGCCATCGAGGGCGTGGGCGGTCAGCAGCAGGCCATTGAGCAAGAGAGCGTTGGCCGCGACCGTGGCGTCGCCCAGCCGTGCGCCTTGCACCGTGATCAGGAAGAACACCGATTGCAGTGCCAGGCTGCGGATGAAGATATCGCGGTTGACCGCCAGCAATGGCCGCCAACTCTGCCACAGCGCCAATGCCGCCCAGACGATATGCCCGGGGTAGGCGCGCAGGGCTTTGCGGGTCATCAGCAAACCGATCAGTGCGCCGGTCCATTCGGCAATCACCGAGGCCCGGGCAGCACCGACCACGCCCCATTCCAGGCCGAGGACGAACCACAGGTTCAGGGCAATGTTGACCAGGTTGGTGCTCAGCAAAATCGCCAGGGGTGCCCGGGCATTCTGGGTGCCGAGGAACCAGCCGACCAGGGCATAACTGGCGAGCGCCGCCGGCAGGCCGAACAGGCGGGTATGGAAGAACTCGCGGGTCAGCTGATCGAGCTCAGCCGACGGTTGCATGAAATGCAACGCGACCCCGCTCAAAGGCACGCCCACCGCACCCAGGACCACGGCCAGGCCGATGGCGAGCAGCAGGCCTTGCAACAGAATCTGCCGCAAGGCGGCACCATCCCCACGCCCCGCTGCCTGGGCGGCGAACCCGGTGGAGCCCATGCGCAGAAAGCCCATGGCCCAGGCAAGGAAGGTGTACAGACTGGCCCCGACCGCGACGGCGCCGAGTTGATGGGCGTGGGGCAGGTGACCGATGACGGTGCTGTCGACCAATGCCACCAGCGGTACGGAAATGTTCGAGAGAATCATCGGCGCGGCGAGTGCCCAGACCCGGCGATGGGTAGGGCGGTCGCGCCAGTCGGCGGTCAGGTTGGACATGCAGGCTCCTTGGAGGAGCGGGCATTGTAGCGGCACATCGAGGGCGAGCCGCGATCAATTGTGGGAGCGGGCTTGCTCGCGAAAGCGGTCGTCCAGTCAATAATGACTCGACTGACCTGCCGTCTTCGCGAGCAAGCCCGCTCCCACAGTGATTTGTGTGGTGTCAGTGGATGATCCAGCTGAGCAACCACAGCCCCAGCACCAACCAGATGAAACCCATGATGAACGACGCATTGAGAAAGGCGCGGATCGCTGACCACAGCAGGATCAGGCCGAGGATCAAGGTCACGATGCTGATGACCGAGGTATCCATGCCCAGCGCCTGGGACAGGCCTTCGATGAAATTGCTGCTGGCGTTGCTCAACAGATTGAACAGACCACTGAGGCCATCAACGATGAAGCGGATGATCGAGCCGAGTACCTGGCCGAGCCATTCGGAAAAACCTTCTACCTGCATGAAGTGAACGTCCTGTTTAAAGAGAATTGAGTCTTGGGCTGTCGATCATGCTGCCGAGTTTCCACAAGCATAGAGGGTTGCACAATACCTGTGGGAGCGGGCTTGCTCGCGAAGGTGTCATGACATTCAACATCAATGTTGACTATCAGTCAGCTTTCGCGAGCAAGCCCGCTCCCACAAAAAAACAATGCCAACCGCTCCAACTTTGTCACTTGCCTTCACCTGTGATCCCCCCGAAGCTATACGTCTTCAGGAGAGCCCGATGAACCTTGTTGAACTGACCGAACGCCTGCACGCCATCCGTGACCGCAATGACTGGCGGCAATTTCACAGCCCGAAAAACCTGGCCATGGCCGCGAGCGTGGAAATGTCCGAGCTGGTGGAAATTTTCCAGTGGCTGACCGAAGACCAGTCACGCCAGTTGCCGGCGGACAAACTCGCCCACGCCGGGCAGGAAGTCGGTGACATCGTGCTTTATCTATTGCTGCTGTGCAGCGAACTGGGCCTGGACATGGACGCCGTGGTGCGCAGCAAACTGGCGGACAGCGAACGGAGGTTCAGCTGATGAGCGACCGTCATTTCGATCAACTGGCGACCCGTTTCGCCGAAAAAATCTACGGCGGTGCCAAAGGTGCAATCCGTCTGGCGGTGTTGCAGGCCGATCTGGCCGAAATCTTGCCCGACCGGCCGCTGCGCGTGCTCGATATCGGCGCCGGGCTTGGCCACATGTCGTTGTGGCTGGCCGAGCGCGGCCATCAGGTGACCCTCGCCGAGCCTGCCGAGCCGATGCTCGAAGGCGCCCGCCAGCGTTTTGCCGAAGCAGGGCAGAGCGCCACGTTCATTCAGGCACCCTGGCAGGAGCTGCTCGGGCAACTCACCGAACCCTACGACCTGGTGTTGTGCCACGCCGTGCTGGAATGGCTGGCCGAACCCCACGCCATCCTGCCGGTGCTGCATCAGCTGACCAAGGCTGACGGCTGGCTGTCCCTGGCGTTCTACAACCGTGACGCGCTGATATATCGCAACTTGCTCAAGGGGCATTTCCGCAAGATGCGCAAGAACGACATGGCCGGCGAAAAGCAGAGCCTGACCCCGCAACAGCCCCTTGATCCGCGCGAGCTGGCGGCGCAACTTGAAGGTCTGTGGCAGGTCGAAACCATGAGTGGCGTGCGGGTTTTCCACGATTACATGCCGGTGGAATTCCAGGCCCGCGCCGAGCTGGCGGATCTGCTGGAAATGGAACTGGCCCACCGTCGTCATCCGAGCTTTGCCGGGCTTGGACGTTACTTGCACTGGATCTGTCGGCCTGTCTGATCGGAGCACGCAATGAAAAGTCATTCAGGTGTACTGGTGTTCTGCCTGGGGCTGGCTGCCTGTCAGGGCAGCAACCCCTATGTCGCCACGTCCAACCCATTGCCACCGGCGCCGCCCCAGGCCGCCAACACCTTTGACCGCAGCGCTTACCCGGCAGCCCCCCGTGACTATGGGCGCTACCGCAGTTGGGCCTGGCTCGACGGGCATCTGCCACCGGGCACGGCCTGGGCGGACTCGGCGCAGGTTGCCGAAGCGGTCAGCAATGCGCTGGACCAACGCGGCTTGCGCCCGTTGCACGACAATCGCCCGGCCGACCTGTTTGTCAGCGCCGACCTGCGCCTGGAAACCCGCTTGCGCCAGGTTCAGGACGACTATTACAGCGGCGGTTATGGTGGCTACAACGGCTACGGCCCTGGATATGGCGGGTACGCCACCGTACCTGTCGTTCGTACCTATCAGGAGCAAGTCGTGGTGGTTCAGGTGGATATGTTTGACGCCAGGAGCGGCCAGCCGGTGTGGAGCTCCAGCGCTGAAACCGGCAACCGGGGCAGCGAAAGCGAGCGGGCCGATGCCATACGGGAGGCTGTGAAAAAGGCAATGTCGGCGTATCCTCCTAGTTAGCTTCTTGTAGATAAGAAGCATTCCGCAGGATCATGCCTTCAACCGGAGACTCATCATGTTCCGCCGTTTTGTTTTACTGGCAGTGGCCGCGCTGCTCAGTGCCTGCGCCGCCAACCAGGTCAATCATGACTTCGACGCCAGCCGCGACTTTGCTGCCTATCGCAGCTGGACGTGGAAAGAACCCGCCCTGCAATACCGTCCCGATGATCCACGGATCAAGAGCGACCTGACCGAACAGCGCATCCGTCAGGCGGTAGCCGATCAACTGGACCAGCGCGGTCTGCGCCCGGCCGCCGCGGGTGCCAAGGGTGACTTGAATGTGCAGACCTACCTGATTGTCGAAGAGCGGCAACAGCAGGTGACCACCAACTACGGCGGCGGGTGGGGGTACCCGTGGTATGGCTACTACGGCGCGCCCATGTATAACGAAACCCGTAATGTCAGCTACAAGGTAGCGACCATCCAGATCGACCTGCTCGATGGCAAGGACGGCAAACTGGTGTGGCGTGGCAGTGACGAACAGATACTCAGCCGCACGCCGAACCCGACGGATCGTCGCGATGCCATCTGGGAAACGGTCACGCGGATATTGGCCAACTACCCACCGCACGCATCCTAGAGTCAGCCAGTCTCTCAACCCCTGTGCCCTACAGGGGTTTTTATGCCTGGCACTGGCGAGCCTGGGGATCGACCTGAACAAAGTCGAGGTGGGTGCCAACCTCCGTTGTCACTCGGGACGCCCATCCCTGGTGATCTGATCCGGCAGCACAATCGGCAGTTCTATGCAGAAACGCGCACCCTCGGTGGAGTTCCTGACGCTCAGCTTGCCGCCCATGTTCTCGACAATGTCATAGCTCACCGAGAGCCCCAGACCGGTGCCGAAGCCCACCGGTTTGGTGGTGAAGAACGGCTCGAAAATCCGCTCCAGCAAACGCGGGTCGATACCGCCGCCGTTGTCCTCGACCCACAGGCGTACCGAGTGTGTATCCCGTTCGGTGTACAGCGAAATCCACGGCTTGAACCCGGGCAGGGTTTCGCGCTTGCCGAGCAGCGCGTCCCGGGCGTTGACCATCAGGTTGATCAGTACCTGTTCAAGCTGATCGACATAGCCGCGCACCTGCACTTCAAAACCGGTTTCGCTGATGCGCAGGTCGACGCCTTTGTCGCGCAGGTCCTCGGACAACAGTGAGAGCGTGCCTTCGATGGCCTGGACCGGGTTGAACGGTTGCTGCTCGGTTTCCGAGCGGCGGCCGAACACCCGCATGTGGTCCACCACCCGCGCGGCGCGCTGCACTTGCGTGTCGATGCGCGTGAGCTTGTCGATCAGGTAATCGACCTGTACGTCGCCGTTGTTCAGGCGCTTGAGTACGTTGACGATAGCCATGCGCATCACGTTCAGCGGCTGGTTGATCTCATGGGCCAGGCCGGTGGCCATTTCTCCGAGGGTGGCCATTTTCGCGCTTTGTGTGAGCTGCTGCTGCGCGCGCCTCACCTCGGTGTTGTCGCGCCCCACGGCCTGGACCTCGAGCAACCGGCCCTGTTCATCGAACACCCCACGATCGGACCAGACCCACCAGGCGTGTTCGCAGCCGGGCAGTTGCAGGTTGATCTCGGCGGTGCTGACCGGAAACTCGGGGCTCAGTCGGTTCAGCCGCTGGATGAATGCAGTGCGCTGTTCCCCGGACATCCAGTCGCCCAGATTCACCCCCGGCAATTGTTCGGGCGCCAACTCCAGACAGGTGGCCAGCGGGCGGTTGCCGAAGGTCAGGGTCAAGTCCGGCTGGTAGCGGCAGATCATCGCCGGCGAGTCTTCCACCAACATCCGGTAGCGTTCTTCACTCTGCCTGACCTGTTCGGTGGCCAGGGTCGCTTCGGTGATGTCCAGCCACAGACCCACGGCTTCCACCGGCAGGCCGAGGTCGTTGCGCAACAACTTCGCTTCATCCAGCAGCCAGTGATAGTCGCCGTGACTGTCACGCAACCGATAGCGGGCGCGCACCGAGCCTTCACGCAGCAACAGCCGCGTGCGCTCGAAATACTGCGGTCGGTCGTCGGGATGCACCCGCTCCACGAGCGCCCCGGGTGCGCAGTCGGCGAGGGTCCAGCCGAGCAGTGGCAACAGGCTGTCGCTGAAAAACACCGGGTGCAACGTACCGTCGACATAGCGCTGTACGTAAATCACCGCCGGAGAGCTGGCGATCAGATTGTCCAGGCGTGCATGGGCGGCGATGGCGCTCTGTTCCTGGTTCTTGATGTCGCTGATGTCGAGCATGAACCCCACCAGACGACGGTTTTTCCCCGCGCCAAGAGCCTGGCCTTGCAGGCGATACCAGGCGGGTGCGGGCGCACCGTAGGGGCGATACAGGCGCACGCACAGCAGCAGGGGAGTGCCAGTCTCCTGCAAGTCTTGCAGGCAGATGCGCAGCTCTTCGCGGTCGGCGGGATACACCTGATCGAGCCAGTCCTGCATGGATAAACGCGACATTCCAAGGTTCAGGGTAGTGGCCAGCGAAGGTGCCAACTGAACCTCGTCGCTGTCGCTGAAAACTTCCCACCAGCCTGTTCCCAGCAAGGCTTGCAGCGATTCCAGGCGTTCCAGTTGCAGGTGATGCCGGTGCTCGCGCAGGCGCCCGAGCAAGGGACTGGCGAGCGCGGCGGTGATTTGTAGCCAGTCGCGTTCCGTGACATCGGGGGCGCGTTTTTGCGCCGTGAAGAAACCGCACAGCAACCAGGCGACCACCCCTTGCGCATCATGATAGGGCACGGCGAAGCCATCGGTATTGCCGAACGTACCTTGCAGGCGCGGGTGTTCGCGCGGGGTCAGGTGCTGCGGTGCCGAGCCGCTCAAACTGTCCAGCCCCGTGCCCAGGCGTTGACCGTTTTGCCACAGTTGCGGTGCATCCAGGGCTGCGTAGTGCTGGTGAATCTGCCAACCATGTTCCTGCTCATCGAGCAAGGCGAGAGCAATGCAGGGGATCTGAAAACGCTGGGCCAGGCTTTGCAGTTGCTCGGTCAGCACCTCGGGCAGGCGCGTCAGGCTGCACAGGCGCAACTGTTCGGCGATTTGCTGCGCCAGCACCTGGCATTGTTCGCGGTTGCGCGATTGCAGGCGCTCAAGCAGCAAGTCGCCGATGTCCAGCATCTGCAACAACCAGGTATCGGCCAAGGGCTGCGCCCAGCCGCGCAAATGCAGCGGGGGGCCGTTGAGGCTGTAGAAGTCCAGGTCCAGGGTTTGCCCCTGCCAGTCCGCCGGCGAGCCTTCGATGACGAGGCTGCTGTGGGGCAACAGGAAGTCGAACAGATGCGGTGCCTGCTCGCTGGGGGGGTGCTGGGCCAGCAAGTGCCGCAGCGGACCGCTCAGTTGAACGACACGCCCCTCGGCATTGAGCTGCATCTGCAATCCGAAACTGTGCACCCGCGGTGCCTCTTGCGGCTCCGGCGGGGGCGGCGGATGGCGATGGAGCAGGCGCCCGAAGAGTTTGTCCCCGGCACTCAAAATTGCAGGCTCGCACTGGTCGTGAGGGTCGCCGGCAGATTCGGATGAATGGCGGCGGTCAGCAATCCCAGGGCGAACTCATTCGCGGCGGCACTTTTTTGTTTGTGGGGGAGGCTGGCTTTCATGAGTGCGTCTACCTTGACCATCACTGAGTAATGTCAGCATAGAATCATTCCGCCAAAATGGAGGTTTGGGTTGTGTACATATCCATTGCTGCGGTAACGGCGGCTGGCGGTTTCGCCCTTACGGCGAGTCCCTTTTG
>RCUT01001427.1_pt1 | contig 11428 bp, 11 predicted proteins | sample 2166171 | NCBI WGS metagenome assembly RCUT01 (sample SAMN09932757, study PRJNA488358) | compost metagenome | isolation source: compost soil in 4-hydroxybenzoic | place: Germany: Experimental Botanical Garden
GTTTTAAGGTTAATGTCTTCTTTCCTGTAGAAAGTTCTGTCGCTCCGGTTTTCCAGTAAAGGTTTTCGAAGATTGCCGATGCCGATTCTCCTTTTAATGCATCACGTTTTTCTGGTGGCACAAGTGTTAAAAAGTCGGATGCATAAATTTCAATCATCCGGTATTGGCCAGACTGAAATCCACTTGCCGGTAATAGTGACATACGGAAAGCAAGGAATTGCTCTTTTTCCATCCCATCAACCATTACATCAAATGAATCAATTAATGTTTCAAAGTAACGATTGATCCGTTTTAAGCGTGCTTCAAAGAAAGTGGCCGTCAGGTTTTCTTTATGGGCGATCTGTTCACATTCATGTAAGATCAGGTTCAGGTATAATTCTGTAATCTGATGATACATGATGAAGATTTTTTCATCAGGGAACTGCGTTTTAGGGCGCTGCAAAGTTAATAAAGTATCAAGATGAATATAATCCCAATAAGTTAGAAAATCAGCATAAAGTAATCCATCGAGGTATGAATTCATATCTTGCCCCATCGCATCATACTTTTGCTGCAATTGTTTTAATCGCGTTAAAAGATCTTCACTTAATTCCATAATAATTGGTTATTGATATAAGGTTAGGCACTTCAAATGTACTTTAATGACTTGAAAAACTACGCATTTAAAGGATTTTTCAGTAGTCAATTTTTTTATCTTCGTTCAGTTAAAAAAATCGTCAGGCACATTATGCTAAAAAATAGTTACCTCAATAAGATTCCGGCTTTAAAAGAACAAATCCTGTTAACGGGTTATCTATTTAAGTGGATCTTATTATGTGTGATCATTGGTGTATTGGCGGGCACAGCTTCGGCTGGTTTTTTATTATCATTAGAGTGGGTGACCAATTGGCGTGAGCATCATTTTTGGATGATTTACTTCTTGCCTTTAGGAGGATTATTGATCGGTTTGATTTACCATTATTATGGTCAAGATGTTTCAGACGGGAATAATCAATTACTGGAAGAATTTCACCATCCTAAAAAGATCATACCTTTTAAAATGGCTCCCATGATATGGTTTACAACAGTTCTTACGCATTTTGTGGGAGGATCTGCTGGTCGCGAGGGAACTGCAGTACAGATGGGTGGATCAATTGCCGACCAGTTGACTCATATTTTCAAATTTAAACCGCGTGATCGAAAAGTGCTATTGATCGCAGGTATTGCAGCAGGATTTGCTTCCGTTTTTGGAACACCATTAGCTGGAACAATTTTCGGTTTAGAAATGCTCATTATCGGCCAACTTTCTTATTCAGCCATTTTACCAAGCTTATTATCAGCAATAATTGCCGACCAAACTTGCCGTGCCTGGAAGGTGGGTCATACTCATTATCCTATTGAATCAATACCTTTTTTAGATCAATGGGGTGTTTTGAGTGCTATTGTTGCCGGAATACTATTCGGAATAACGGCCATGTTGTTTTCAAAAGTGATGCATAAGATATCGGCCTTTTTTAAGCAAAAGATTTCATATGCTCCGTTACGTCCGTTTATTGGAGGAGGTATTTTAGTAGTTGTTATTTGCTTATTAAAATGGGTTGTCCCTGCTTACTCCACCCGCTATTTAGGTTTAGGGATTCCGGTCATTGTTGAGTCATTTGGCCAACAGCTTTCTTTTATTGATTTCGCTGCCAAATTGCTGTTTACTGCATTTACATTAGGAGTAGGATTTAAAGGAGGAGAAGTTACCCCGTTATTCTTTATCGGCGCCACGTTAGGAAGCGCATTGTCCATTGTTTTACCATTGCCGGTCGGTTTGTTAGCGGGAATGGGATTCGTTTCTGTATTCGCCGGGGCTGCCAACACTCCATTGGCATGTATTGTAATGGGCTGTGAGCTTTTTGGGATTCAGGCAGGCGTATTTATTGCAATTGCATGTATTGTTTCTTTCCTGTTTTCAGGTAATTCAGGAATTTATTCTTCTCAACGAATTGGTAATTATAAGCATCCACTATTGAGAAGATATTCTAATAAATAGCTATTAAAAATGAAAAGCGCCTTTGTAATCAATTACAAAGGCGCTTTCGTTATATACAGTTGAAAATTATTCTTTTACACGCTCAATGTAATCCCCTGTACGGGTATCGATACGTACTTTATCTCCTTCATTGATGAATAAAGGTACACGAATCTCAGCTCCTGTAGAAACAGTAGCTGCTTTAGTTACGTTAGTTGCCGTATCACCTTTAACAGCTGGCTCAGAGTAAGTGATTTCCAATGTAACGTGACTTGGCATGGTAGCCATAATTGGCTCATCATTTTCAATTGCCACCGTTACCTGCATTCCTTCTGCTAAGAAGCGAACAGCATCACCGAACATAGCTTTTGGTACGTAAATCTGATCGTAAGTATTGTTATCCATTACCACCAGGTTTTCACCGTCTTCGTATAAGTATTGATAGTTTTGAGTTTCAACGCGAGCAATCGTAACCTCTTCATCTGTACGGAAACGGTACTCAACCAATTTATTGGTTTTTACGTTACGCATACTTGCCTGATAAAATGCGCGAAGGTTGCCCGGAGTACGGTGAATAAATTCTTCTACTAATACTAATTCGTTGTTAAAACGAAGAATATTACCGGTTTTTACGTCTGAAGCCTTAGCCATAAAAAATATTAATGTTTGAAATTGAGGTGCAAAGATAATAAAAAAGTTTTTCAGTCACTATGTTTGGTTATTGTATGAAATTGGCCTTGAAGTTGATTTGGTGATGTTAACCATTTATAAATTTTGTTAAATAGCCATCAGCAGTCTAGAGGTTTTGGGTGTTCTTCAATAAAAGTTGCTTTAGACTAGGAGTAAATTGTGAATTGAAATTTACCGCTGGGTCTTATAGTTAATTTTGAAGTGAAAGCAGTCGATTCATTCAACTTAAAATTATTTTTACATCGCTAAACGCTTATGGATAATTTAATGATAGTACCTTGCAAAGAATGTTACTCTAATACACTACCAACAACAAGGCAAACCAATGAATGATAACGAGACAACAAGACTCTCAAGATTAACGGCCATACTGATACAACTGCAAACCAAACAACTTATCACTGCGACAATGCTCGCTGATAAATTTAGTGTTAGTGTTAGGACAATCTACCGTGACATTAGAGCTTTGGAACAATCAGGCGTACCCATTTTGACAGAAGAAGGGAAAGGTTATTCATTAATGGAAGGTTACCGAATCCCTCCAGTTACTTTTACTGAAAGTGAGGCAAATGCATTAATTACGGCAGAGCAATTTGTGTTGAGAAATAAGGATGCCTCGTTTGTTAAAGAATTCACTGGAGCCATAAGTAAGATAAAATCGGTATTGCGACAAACTACAAAGGAGAATGCAAACCTACTTTCAGATCGGATTGCTGTTAGTCAAAATAGCGGACTTGACAGAACCAGTAATTACCTGGTGAGTTTGCAGTTAGCCCTAACCAACTTTAATCTGGCTGTAATCGATTATCAAAAGCCGGATACCACTGAAGTAAGTAAAAGAGTTGTTGAACCGTTTGCCTTATTAAGCACCCAAGAAAATTGGCTATTAGTCGCTTGGTGTCGTTTGCGCAAAGAGTTCAGAATTTTTCGCCTCGACAGAATTACAAGTTTACTTATCCAAAACGAAAAGTTTGAACCGCATAAAATTACCTTACAAGATTTTTTTGCACTTTCTCAAAAATAAAATTTACCCCTGACATAAGGCTGTCATATCCCTGTTCTACTTTTGTTAAACAAATAATATAAAGCAAAATCAACATGGAAAACACACACGTATTAAGAGGTTTAGCAACAATTAATTTTTATGCAACTGATCATGCTGCAGCAAAAAAATGGTATAGCGAATTCTTAGGTGTTGAGCCTTATTTTAACGTTCCGGGTTATACAGAGTTTCGTATTGGCGACTATCAACATGAATTAGGAATAATAGATAGCAGTTATGCTCCGGAGGGATACTCGACCAAACCATCGGGTGCTATTGCACATTGGCATGTTGACGATTTAACAACAACCCTCACCCAACTGATTGCAATGGGAGCAAAGGAATATCTGCCAATTACAGACCATAGTCAGGGAAAAGGAACATTTGTTACAGCATCAGTAGTTGACCCTTTTGGAAATGTTCTTGGGTTGATGACAAACGTACATTACCTTGAAATCTTAAACCAAAAGAATTCTTAAGCAATGGAAACAAAAGATGGGAAACAAGCTATTTATGCCATGTCGAGGATGGAATGGCGGAGATGGTTGGAGCAAAACAGTCAAACGGAGAGATCTGTTTGGCTGATCCTATACCACAAAAAAAGTACAGTCCAAAGTGTTAATGTTAATGATGCTACTGAAGAAGCATTATGCTTTGGCTGGATCGATAGCCTATGCAAAAAACGGGATGCTGAAAGTTACTATCTGACCTTTTCTCCACGTAATCCCAAAAGAAGCAAATGGAGTAAACCCAATATAGAACGAGCGGAAAAAATGATAGAACAAGGCCTTATGACTATACAAGGACAACGGCTCATTGACGTTGCTAAAAGCACAGGAAAATGGGAATTGGTACTATAGCGGTAACGATATCTGAGTAAATAGTAAAGAAAATAAGGAAGTCGAGATATTAGGGAATAACAGTAGCCTTACTTAAAAGTAAATCTATTTAATTGATTTTAACTTACAGACATTAGCCTATCTGCTTGCGAATTAAAGTATAAAGCCTCTGTCGTATACATAACAAAGCTAATAACCCAATGAAAGCATTTTTTAAAGAGTTATTTGAATATAATTTCAACTTCAACCAGAAAACGCTGACTATTTTAACTGAAAACCAAGGTTTGGTTTCTGATAAGTTAATAAAACTACATAGTCATGTCGCAAATTCTCACGGTATATGGAATAGTAAAATCAGACCGTCAAATAGAAGTTATAAACCATGGGACATCTACAGCGTGCCAGAATTGATTGAACTTAATCTGGATAATTTTAATACTTCAATGGCTATAATTGATGAATTCGATTTGGACTTACCGATCAATTACTCATTAAGCACTGGCAAAATGTTCACACATAGTATCCGTGATATTTTATTTCAGATAATCAATCATTCAACTTATCATAGAGGGCAAATTGCCACAGAATTCAGACAATGTAATATGGAACCTATATTAACCGATTGGATAGTTTATAAAATGAGCTAAATTCCAAAACTGTAGCATTTATTTAATGAAAAGCGTATAGTTAATAAGCATCTGCTATAGTTCTGAATTGTAGTTATTTGAATGCTGCTCTGCAAGAACTTATTACTATTCGTTAACAATAAATCTAAAGTAAGAAATGAAAACAATCAGGTTCTTTATCCTTATTCTCCTGATCGGATTATTTGCATGCGATAAAAGCGATAACAACAAAACAACACTTCTTAAGAATTATAATGAGAGTTATGTAAAATGGACCAAACTCAAAGCCCAAAACGGAAATTCTTATACTTACCAAACGACGTTTGGCTCCTGGACCGGAGGTGGTAGCACTACTGAATTAAAAATTGAAAATGGTAAAGTAACAGGTAGGAACTATCATCGGTTTATCCTCAACGGCTCCAATGGAAAAAAAGATACTGTGGCTTCATATGTTGAAACGGTTGGCGACCTTGGTAGTCATGAAAGTGGCGCAAAACTTTTAACTATCGATGAACTATATCGCTCTTGTATTGGCGAATATTTAGTGGTGGATGAGGACAATAATCAGCTGTTCTTCGAAAGTAATACAGAGGGTGTAATGTACTTATGTGGATTTGTACCGGATGGCTGCGTTGATGACTGTTTTAATGGAATAACAATCGAGAACCTTAAGTGGATTAAGTAATTGCTAATGGTTTTTTGCGGAAAATCGATTATTTATAATCGACCACATTTAGTCTTTCCTCACAAAACTCATATTCGTGAAGTTGGTTAGAGCAAATGATTGTTAAACGATCTTTGGAGAATTGTTGGATAAGATCAAGATACCACTCACTTCCTTGCGTATCCAGATTGGCTGTTGGTTCATCCAATAATAATAATGGGGTATCAGAGCAAAAAGCCAAAGCAAGTTTAACACGTTGTTTCATCCCAGATGAATAGTTTTTGATCTGGCGATGCAGGTATTTCTCAAAACCTAATAACTCAACTACCTTTTGTTTATTAAATCCCGGAAGTAGTTTCTTGAATTTGAAGTGAAAATCGATGGTTTCGTCAAGAGAGAAATCTTGAACCAGTTCAAGGTATGGAGAGGCAAAACTCAAATGCTGAAATATCTCTTCTGCCGGAATATTCTTGCCTTTATTAGAATGATTAATTGAGCCTTCAGAAGGACTAAGGCTTCCTGCGATTACTTGTACAAGGGTAGATTTGCCTGAACCGTTTGGTCCGAGAATGGCGTAAGAGTGACCTTGTTCAAAGTCAAAGTCGATTCCGCGAAAAATCCAATCACGGTTAAATCTACGTCCAATGTTTTGCAGGCTTATTCTCATAGCTATAAAAAAGACAGAGATATGAGATCAAAGCTGTTATTTCTCAAATCTCATATCTCATGCCTCAAATCTAATTGCTTGAAAAGCCTTTCATAATTCCGCGGTTTGAGTTGCGAATGAAATTCACAATTTCATCACGCTCTTCAGTAGGGGCAATTTCTGCATCAATAATATCCAGTGCTTTCGTCGTATTATAGTTCTTCATGAACAGGATACGATAAACTTCCTGAATCTGGTTGATCTGTGCAGAATCAAATCCGCGACGACGCAAGCCAACAGAATTAATACCTACATAAGAAAGAGGTTCGCGCCCGGCTTTCGTATAAGGAGGAATATCTTTTTTAACTAATGAACCGCCTGAAACCATAACGTGAGCTCCGATTGATACAAACTGGTGAACGGCAGAAGTTCCACCTATAATTGCCCAGTCATCAACGGTTACGTGTCCGGCAAGTTGAACTGCGTTAGCCAGAATACAATTGTCGCCAATGATACAATCATGAGCAACGTGTGTATAAGCCATCAATAAACAGTTTTTGCCTATTCTTGTTTCCTTACGGTCATTTGTACCGCGATTTACAGTTACACATTCACGAATAGTAGTTCCATCCCCAATTACAGCAGTAGTGTACTCACCGCCAAACTTAAGATCTTGAGGAACTGCGGAGATAACTGCACCAGGGAAAATACGGCAGTTTTTTCCAATGCGGGCACCATCCATTATGGTAACATTTGATCCAATCCAGGTACCTTCGCCAATCTCCACATCTTTGTGGATAGTTACAAATGGCTCGATCACTACATTTTCTGCAATCTTAGCCTGTGGGTGTATGTATGCTAATGGTTGAATCATACGTTTGGTTTTCTTACAATTTGAGCCATCATTTCGGCTTCGGTAACAACTTTGTCGCCAACAATTACTAAACCTCTCATTTGACAGATACCGCGACGAATTGGGGTCATCAAATCACAGCGAAGTACTAACGTATCACCCGGAAGAACTTTATCTTTAAAGCGAACGTTTTCTATCTTAAGGAAATAGGTAAGATAATTTTGAGGATCAGGAACGGTATTTAATACTAAAATTCCGCCATTTTGAGCTAATGCTTCAATCTGTAACACCCCTGGCATTACCGGGCTACCTGGGAAATGACCTACGAAGAATGGCTCATTCATCGTTACATTTTTTACCCCAACTACATGGTTCTGACTTAATTCAAGAATTTTGTCAACCAATAAGAATGGAGGACGATGTGGTAAGCGGGCCATAATCTCGGTAACATCATATACCGGCTTTGCATTTGTATCGTAAAGAGGGATTCCTTTACCTCTGCGCTCTTTCTTAATTAATGCTTTAATTTTCTTAGCGAATGCCACGTTTGCAGCATGACCTGGACGAGCCGCCATGATGTGTGCCTTTAATGGCATACCTGCTAAGGCAAGATCACCGATTACATCCAATAGTTTGTGACGAGCAGGTTCGTTCTGATGACGCAAAGAAATGTTATTTAAAATACCTTCTTTGGCTACAGAAAGTTTCTCACGATTGAAAACGTGAGCCAAATGAGATAATTCAGCATCATTAACCTCTCGGTCGACAATTACAATTGCATTATTAAGATCTCCGCCTTTGATTAGGCCATGTTTTAATAATGCCTCTAATTCGTGTAAGAAAACGAAAGTTCTGCACGATGCAATTTCACTTCTAAAATCAGAGATATGAGTGATATTGGCATGTTGAGTACCTAAAACAGGTGAGTTATAGTCAACCATAACAGTTAAACGATAATCATCTGCAGGCATTGCAATCATTTCAACCTTACGGTCAGATTCAGAATAATGGATATTTTGATTGATCGAGAAGTATTCACGATCAGACTTTTGGTCTTCAAAGCCAACTTTTTCCAATGCTTCGATGAACTGTATTGAACTTCCGTCCATAATAGGCGCTTCAGGTCCGTCCAGTTCGATTAAAACGTTATCAACTTCTGATCCTACTAAAGCCGCTAAAACGTGCTCAATAGTACTAACGCGACCTCCGTTTTGTTCAATGGTGGTTCCGCGAGAAGTATCAACAACATTGTCTACATCTGCATCAATAATAGGATTACCAGGCAGGTCGATTCGTTGAAATTTGTAGCCATGGTTATCAGGTGCGGGCTTAAAAGTCATGGTAACACTTGCACCAGTGTGTAGCCCTACCCCTGAAACAGTTACAGGAGCCTTAAGGGTTCTTTGCTTAACGTTCATTCAGAGTAATTTTATTCGGCTGTTGCCATAAATAATATAAATATGGCCTTTATGTTAAGACAGCGTCTTGTTAATCAGCCTGCAAAATTACTAAAAACTGGCTTTTTAGCAGCCTAATTTGAAATTTTTAGAAAATAAGGGATATACTATTTTAGGTTTTGGTATAAAAACAGCCTATTTGCCTTCTTTTAATTCCTTTATTGTTTTCTCGAGCTCATGAATTTTACGCTCAAGTTCAGGAAGGTGAGATAAACTATTGATTGTTTTTAATGAACTTAAATAGGGAACTATTGGAGAACCGTTCCATTTTTTGTTTTCTTCTGTGATACTTTTGTGTATGCCAGACTGAGCTCCGAACTGCGAGCCTTTGGCAATGTTGATATGTCCTACAATACCTACCTGTCCTCCGATAATACAGTTTTCGCCGATTTTGGTACTTCCCGAAACACCTGCCTGAGCAGCCATTACTGTGTTTTGACCAATCTCAACGTTATGTGCTACCTGAATAAGGTTATCGAGCTTAACACCCTTACCAATAACAGTTGAACCCATGGTTGCACGGTCAATTGTAGTGTTTGCGCCGATCTCAACATCATCCTCAATTACTACATTCCCAATCTGAGCAACTTTTGAATAACTTCCGTCTGCCTGAGGGGCAAAACCAAAGCCATCACTTCCAACCACTGTTCCTGAATGGATAACTACATTTTTGCCTAATACACAATCAGAATAGATTTTTACACCTGCATAGATCACTGAATTGTCGCCAACTGTTACATTGTCGCCAATGAAAGCCTGCGGATAGATCTTTACATTCTTACCGATTTTGGCATTGTTACCAATATAAGCAAATGCGCCAAGGTATAAATTATCTCCTACGGTAGCCGATTGACTGATGTAAGAAGGCTGTTCGATACCTGATTTATTTTGCTTGATGGTATTATATTTTTCCAACAAAACTGAAAATGCAGAATAGGCATCGTCAACACGAATTAGCGTGCATTTTACTTCAGCAGTAAGCGCTAAATCTTTATTGACAATTACGATTGACGATTCAGTTGTGTATAGATGTGGCAAATATTTAGGATTTGCTAAAAAAGATAAAGAACCAGGGGTTCCTTCTTCAATTTTAGCAAGTTCTGAAACTGCAATATCCGGATTGCCTTCAACAACCCCATTTAATAATAAACTTAATTCCGCTGCGGTAAACCGGATCATGTAACGCTGTTCTCTAAATTTAAAAATTTTACAAAGGTGAATAAAAATACACCATATTAACAAATGTATCTTTTAGATTAAATTAAATTAAAATCAGGAGTTAATCTAAATAGCTGATACCATGCTACAATAATATTGACAGTATGCCGTTATGTATTATTTGTTTTTATGAGATGCTAAACAATTTTAAAGTTTAACACTGCATAAATAATACTTTTCGACAGTTTTGGCCAGCGCTTCAATATTAAAGTTGTCGGAAGCTTCGGTAATATCCACTACAGAGCCATCTTTTCTTAAAATTTCTATTGTATCAACTTTTTTATAAGCACTATTAGAAATGGTGTCAGTAAATACAAAGTAATGCATGTCTTTTTCCTCAAGATCAAAGCGTTCCTTTATCTGTCGTTTAACTTCTTCCACTTTAATCTTTCCAATTGGTTCTTTTTGGATCTCGACTCTATATAATTTACGATTTATAAACGACTGACATAGGTAAGATAAAATTTTGTCTTCGTGGTCGGCCCATATTTTAATACAGGCATTGATATCATGATCGTCTAACTTTACAAATTCCTTCAGGTATTTTTCATCCGATACAAAACGGTTTTGCGTTATTCTGTTATAAAGGAAAACTTTGAAAGGAGGGGTGGTAAATAATTCAACTCCTTGTAACGCTAGTTCTTTTGCTCTTCTCAGAATTTTGGTGAGCATGGTTTCTGCAGCAATTACCGTTTTATGTAAATACACCTGCCAATACATTAATCGGCGTGCTATTAAAAACTTTTCTACAGAATAGATGCCTTTTTCTTCAACAACTATACGATCATTAACAACATTCAGCATTTTAATAATGCGGTCGAAGCTAATTACCCCTTCTGAAACACCTGTGAAAAAACTGTCGCGATTCAGGTAATCCATCCGATCAAGGTCGAGCTGACTGGAAACAAGCTGATGCAAGAATTTTTTGTGGTACCGGTCGTTAAAAATTTCAATCGCTAAACTTAAACGGCCGTTAAACTCTTCATTCAACTTGTCCATTATAAGCGCCGAAATAGTTTCGTGGTGTACATTTTCAATGATGCAATTTTCCAATGCATGAGAAAAAGGCCCATGTCCAATATCGTGCAATAAAATTGCGGCTGTCACTGCTTCTGCCTCTTCGTCAGTAATATCATGCCCTTTAGATCGGAGGGTTTCCAATGCAAGGCACATTAAGTGCGTGGCACCCAGTGCATGATGGAAACGAGTATGCATGGCTCCCGGATAAACGAAATGAGTCATGGCACACTGCTTGATATTACGTAAGCGCTGAAAATAGGGGTGTGACAATAAATCGAAGATGATTTCGTATTGTATATTAATAAACCCATACACCGGGTCGTTAACAATTTTCTTCTTATTGAGCATATCTACATTAAGGCTACAAATTTGGTAAA
>RCUT01001429.1_pt1 | contig 11393 bp, 9 predicted proteins | sample 2166171 | NCBI WGS metagenome assembly RCUT01 (sample SAMN09932757, study PRJNA488358) | compost metagenome | isolation source: compost soil in 4-hydroxybenzoic | place: Germany: Experimental Botanical Garden
TGGTTGTGGTGCGTTGAAAATGCATGACAACGGTGTGGGTGAACTCAAGCGCATGTTCACTCGCCCGGAAGTCCGCGGCAAGCGTGTCGGTTCACTTCTTGTCGATGCGATTGTCGAGCTGGCAAGAGCCAGGGGCATTTCGCGTTTGGTCCTTGAAACGGGCACTGGCCCCGGCTTCGATGGCGCCTGGCGGCTTTATGAGAATTCGGGTTTTGTGCGCTGTGGTGTGGTTCTGGATTATCCGGACTCCGAATACAGCGCCTTTTTTGAAAAGCGTCTCGTTGAGGCGTGACTTTACAGGATTTGACGATGAGCGAACTGACCGCACTGACCATTGCCGAAGCGCGCGACAAGCTGAAGGCCAAGGCATTTACCGCGACTGAACTCACAGATGCCTATATTGCGGCTATTGATTCCGCCAATGACAAGCTCAATGCCTATGTCGCTGTGACGCCTGAAAAGGCGCGCGAAATGGCAAAGGCTTCCGATGCGCGTATCGCTGAAGGCAAAGCCGGTGCGCTTGAAGGTATTCCGCTTGGCGTGAAAGATCTGTTTGCGACCAAGGGCGTTCACACGCAGGCTTGTTCGCATGTTCTCGATGGCTTCAAGCCGGAATATGAATCGACCGTAACAGCCAATCTCTGGGCAGATGGCGCAGTCATGCTGGGCAAGCTCAACATGGACGAATTCGCCATGGGCTCGTCCAATGAAAGCTCCTATTACGGTCCTGTGAAAAACCCATGGCGTGCGAATGGCTCGGACGTCGATCTGGTGCCGGGCGGCTCTTCGGGTGGTTCGTCGGCAGCAGTTGCGGCGCATCTTTGCGCAGGCGCTACGGCAACCGATACGGGCGGCTCGATCCGCCAGCCCGCAGCTTTCACCGGCACTGTCGGCATCAAGCCGACCTATGGCCGCGTTTCGCGCTGGGGCACAGTTGCTTATGCATCGTCGCTTGATCAGGCTGGCCCGATTGCGCGCGATGTGCGCGACGCAGCGATCCTGCTCAGGTCCATGGCATCGCTTGATCTGAAAGATACGACCTCGGTTGATCTGCCGGTGCCGGATTACGAAGCAGCTATCGGCAAGTCCCTGAAGGGCCTCAAGATCGGTATTCCGAACGAATATCGCATGGATGGTATGCCGGAGGAAATCGAAGCGCTCTGGCAGAAGGGCGTCCAGTATCTGAAAGATGCGGGTGCAGAAATCGTCGATGTTTCGCTGCCGCACACCAAATATGCGCTTGCTGCCTATTATATCGTGGCGCCTGCGGAAGCTTCGTCCAACCTCGCACGTTATGATGGTGTGCGCTACGGTCTGCGCGTACCGGGCAAAGATATTGCCGATATGTACGAACAGAGCCGCGCCGCAGGCTTTGGCAAGGAAGTGAAGCGCCGTATCCTGACCGGAACCTATGTCCTGTCGGCTGGCTATTATGACGCCTATTATCTGCGCGCGCAGAAGGTTCGCACGCTGATCAAGAAAGACTTTGAAAACGTCTTTGCAAGCGGCGTTCATGCAATCCTGACACCTGTAACGCCGTCTGCTGCGTTCAGCATTGGCGACAAGGAACTGGCGAACGATCCGGTCAAGATGTATCTCAACGACATCTTCACCATTACGCTCAACATGGCCGGTCTGCCGGGCATTGCTGTTCCTGCGGGTCTTAACGATCAGGGCCTGCCGCTTGGCTTGCAGCTGATTGGTCGTCCGTTTGAGGAAGAAACCTTGTTCCAGGCAGCCAGTGCGATCGAGCAGGCAGCCGGACGCTTTACCCCGAAGAAATGGTGGTAAAATCTGAACCTCTCATTCGCCGGGCAGAAATGTCCGGCGAGTTTGTTTTTATGGCTGAACTAGCCGTTCGTGCATGGCAAACTGCGGCGCGAGACATTGAGCTGACGGATGAAAGTCGGTCTGTGCTTAAAGCGAAATTCCTGCGTGATCTGAACGAGAATGCAGATGGCGTTCTGGTAGCATCGCTAGACGGCGAGATTTGCGGTTGGGGTGCGCGCGTCCCGAAATCAAACTATATTTCCGACCTCTGGGTTAATCCCGCCCACCATGGCCAGGGATTGGGTGGCGCATTGCTTGGTGCGCTGATGGCGCAGATTGTTCTCGATGGTTTTGCGGAAGCCGAAATCGGCACTCATGCCGATAATTTTCCAGCAATCGGGCTTTATGAAAAAGCAGGGTTCAGGACCTATCACCGCAGCGAAGAATGGTCCGAGAGCTTTGGTCGCAATGTTGAAAAGGTCAGAATGCAGGTAAAGCTCTAAGCGGGCATTGCCATTTCAAGACGCGCTCCTATCCTCTTCTATAGCAACTATTTTCAGGAGGAGGGGCACATGTGGATCATGCTTACGGATGTCAGTGGCGAACGGGTTGCGGTGAATTTCAACCACGTTCTTTCCTATAACGCATATGGGATGGGAACCCGCATCGTAACGTTGAGCACGGACCTCACGTTTTTTGTTAAAGAATCCACCGAAGAGATTGAGAGCAGGCTTGGGATTGACGTGAAAAGCTGATCTTTTTACAGAAAGACGGCAGCTCATCATGGATGAGTTGCCGTCTGTATTTTCACGTATTGCTCCGATTGAACCCGATCAGATGTCGAGCTCTTCCACGAAGGCCGCACGATCCTGAATGAAGCGGAAGCGGGCTTCCGGCTTTGTGCCCATCAGATCATCGACCGTGTTGCGCGTCTCATCAATATAGTCTTCATCGACGTGTACCCGCAGAAGCGTGCGTTTCTTGGGATCCATGGTCGTTTCTTTGAGCTGCTCGGCACGCATCTCGCCAAGACCTTTGAAGCGACCGATTTCAATCTTGCCGCGTCCGGTGAACAGCGTGCGAAGCAATTCGTCCTTATGCGCATCATCGCGCGCATAAGCGACTTTACCGCCTTGGCTCAAACGATAAAGCGGCGGTACGGCGAGATAGAGATGGCCGTTACGAATGAGGTCCGGCATTTCCTGATAGAAGAATGTAATCAGAAGCGATGCGATATGCGCGCCATCCACGTCAGCATCGGTCATGACGATGACGCGATCATAGCGAAGGTCATCTTCGCGATAATTCTTGCGCGTACCGCTACCAAGCGCCTGCACGAGATCGGCAATCTGCTGGTTTGCGGTCAGCTTTTCGCGGCCTGCACTCGCTACGTTCAGAATTTTGCCGCGCAGTGGCAGGATTGCCTGATTGGAGCGATTGCGCGCCTGTTTCGCCGAACCGCCGGCCGAGTCACCCTCGACGATGAACAGTTCGGCACCGGCCGCCGCGTTCTGCGTACAGTCGGCAAGCTTGCCGGGAAGGCGCAGCTTGCGCGTAGCACTTTTGCGGACAGTTTCCTTTTCCTGACGGCGACGCAGGCGCTCTTCCGCACGATCGACAACCCAGTCGAGCAAGCGTGAAGCTTCCTGCGGCGAAGCTGTAAGCCAGTGGTCAAACGGATCGCGGATGACATTTTCCACGATACGCTGCGCCTCAACAGTCGCAAGCTTGTCTTTGGTCTGACCGACAAATTCAGGTTCGCGAATGAAAACCGACATCATGGCAGCCGCTGAAATCATCACGTCATCGGTGGTGATGATTGAAGCGCGTTTGTTGTTGGTCAACTCTGCATAGGCTTTCAGGCCACGGGTCAAAGCAATGCGTAAGCCTGCTTCGTGCGTGCCGCCATCGCCGGTCGGGATCGTATTACAGTAGGAGTTGACGAAGCCGTCGCCGCCATACCACGATACAGCCCATTCAACTGCACCATGTCCGCCTTGTTTTTCAGTGCGGCCTGCAAAAATCTCGCGCGTAACCTGATGTTCTTTACCCAGCGACGCAGAAAGATAATCTTTCAGGCCACCCGGAAAATGGAATACGGCCTTTTCGGGTGTTTCTTTTTTCGGGTCGAGAAGAGCCGGGTCGCAGCTCCAGCGGATTTCCACGCCGCCAAACAGATAGGCTTTCGACCGCGCCATGCGATAAAGCCGGTGCGGATCGAAATGGGCGCTTTTGCCAAAAATATCCGGGTCTGGATGGAAGCGGACACGCGTGCCGCGACGGTTATGCACCTCGCCTGCATCTTCCAGACCACCCTGCGGAATGCCACGCGAAAAGCGCTGACGATAGAGGCGGCGATTGCGTGCGACTTCGACTTCCAGAACATCGGAAAGGGCGTTGACCACCGAAACACCCACGCCATGCAGACCGCCGGAGGTTTCATAGGCTTTGCCGTCAAACTTGCCGCCCGCATGTAGCTTTGTCATGATGACTTCAAGCGTGGATTTTCCCGGAACCTGCGGGTGCTCATCCACCGGAATACCGCGACCATTGTCGCTAACAGTCAGGAAACCTTCAGCATCGAGACTGACTTCAATGAAGTTGGCGTGGCCTGCAACCGCTTCGTCCATCGAGTTATCGATGACTTCAGCAAAAAGGTGATGCAGGGCCTTTTCGTCCGTGCCGCCAATATACATGCCGGGGCGCAAACGGACCGGCTCCAAGCCTTCAAGAACACGAATGGATGACGCGTTATAATCATCGATTCCCGACGAGACGGGTGGCGCCTTGGTAGCAACAGGTGCAGGCTTTGGGGCAGACGGCAACGGTGTCGCTGCCGGCTGCGCAACAGGTCGAGGGGCGGGAGCCTTTTCAGACTGTCGCTCCTGCACCCGTTCGCGGGCATTGTTGACTACTCTGGAAAAGAGATCGTTATCGTCCATCTTTGTCCGAAAAGCTTTCTGTCTGAATCTACGAGGGCAGCGTCATGCACGCTTAAGCCGAAAATAGTCTGTCTGCGAATCATATAGATGATGCCACGGGAATTCACGAAAGGCGACTAAAGTTCGCCTTACGTTCTGCTTTTGCCGGGCTTTATCAAAGGGTTTTATTCGTCCGCAACGGGATTTGCACCAGAAACATGGCGAAAGTCAAACCGCACGCTTTTCTGAGGCTGATTAAGATGGAAACGAAGAGTCCATTCGCGTAAGCGCAATGCGTGGTGAGAAAATTGCGAGTGGTGAAATGCAGGGCAGTGCGACAGTTGGCGTAGAAGCGCATGTAAAGGGCATGGCAATCATGGTGCTCTCGGTGTTGCTGCTGCCGCTTATGGATGCCATCGGCAAGTGGCTTGCCATGATGGATAATATGCCGCCTGCAACAGTCACCTTTATGCGATTTTTCATCCAGTCCGTGCTGATGTTTCTGGTGTTGATTATCATGGGCGGCTTCACAGCTTTGCGCACGACGCATCTTACCGGCAATCTGGTTCGCGGTGCCCTGATGGGGTTTGGTGGCACATGCTTTTTCACGGCGGTCAAATATATGCCCCTGGCCGATGCCATGGCGGTGTTCTTCGCCGAACCACTGATCCTGACGCTGCTTTCTGCTGTGTTTCTGAAAGAAAAGGTTGGCTGGCGCCGTTTTAGTGCCGTCGGCATCGGGCTGATCGGTACGATGATCGTCATCCAGCCGAGCTTTGAGATTTTCGGGGCGGTATCACTGCTGCCCTTGGCGACCGCTGTCACCTTTGCAATCTATCTGATCCTGAATCGCAAATATGGCGCTAAGGAAAGCCCTGTCGTCATGCAACTCTATGCAGGCATCGGCGGTGCTTTTCTTGCAGGTCTGGCTATGGTGCTTGGCACGGCGATCGGCGTCGAGGATCTGACTTTCGCGCTGCCGCACAGCCCGCAACCATGGTTGTTGTTGCTTCTGCTTGGCACGATTGGCACCGTCAGTCATCTGCTGGTCGTGCAGGCGTTCAAGCTTGCGCCCGCATCGATGCTTGCGCCATTCCAGTATCTTGAAATCGTCAATGCAGTGCTGGTCGGACTGATTGTCTTCGGTGATTTTCCAACGCCGTCGAAATGGTTCGGCATCTTTATCATCGTCGGATCGGGCTTCTATGTCTTCATGCGTGAGAGGCGCGTGAAGTCCGTCTAGATCATTTCCGGATTAAGTTGAATCATCAGAAATGCTCTAATTTCCCTTTGTCTGACGAGGGCCGAAAACGCTTTCGAAGGCCTTGCCGAGTGCGACATCCACGTCGCCCATCGTCACTGGAAGCCCCAGATCGACCAGACTGGTAACGCCATATTCGGCGATGCCACAAGGAACGATGCCGCCGAAATGTTCGAGTTCCGGCTCGACATTGATTGCAATGCCGTGGAAACTGACCCAGCGACGCAGCCGAATGCCGATAGCCGCGATCTTGTCTTCGCACATGCCGCCATTGGCAAGTGGCGGCTTTTCAGGGCGCACAACCCATACGCCAACGCGATCTGCGCGTCGTTCACCCCTGATGTTGAATTGCGCAAGCGTCTCGACGATCCATTGTTCAAGCGCCGTTACAAACGCGCGCACATCTTCACGGCGTCGTTTGAGGTCGAGCATGATATAAGCCACGCGCTGGCCGGGACCATGATAGGTGTATTCGCCGCCACGCCCGGTGTTAAAGACTGGAAAACGATCAGGTGTCAGCAGATCTTCTGCATGGGCACTCGTGCCAGCCGTATAAAGCGAAGGGTGCTCAACGAGCCAGACAAGCTCATTTGCCGTCCCTTCGCGAATGGCCTGAACGCGCGCTTCCATGAAGGCAAGCGCCTCTTCATAATCGGTCAAACCCTCAGCAATCAGCCATTCAACTGCCGGAGCATCCGCAGTCAGAGGCAGGAAATGCGTTCCACCGGATGCTGTATCGCGCGTGGAGGATAATGGTTCGTCCGTGCGGGCGGTGAAATGGGGGGAGGAGCTATCGTTCATGATAGCAGCATATGGCGCTTTTTCTGCGCCTCTGCCAGATGGCAAAATGCCTCTGTGCATTGCCGTCGAGCAAACTCAGGCGATCAATTGACCTGATTTCATCTTGTGGTCGAACCCAGGAAACACGTCGGAGGTGATCGGTGCCAGAACATTGATTTTCAGACCTGAAGCGGCGAAATCAATATCGCATCGTGCTTTCAGTTCTTCCGCCAACACAAGGCGTAACAAGCGCTGGCCGAAACCACGGTGTGACGGGCGCGTGACAGACGGTCCGTTTGTTTCTATCCAGCGCATCTGGAATTTCTTTTGACCCTGATCATCGACGACGTCCCAGTTGAAATCGATGCTGCCGTGTTCATTGGATAGAGCGCCATATTTGACGGCGTTGGTCGCAAGCTCATATAGCCCCAGTGAAAGTGACACTGTCACGCGGTCACTCACGAACAACGAAGGGCCGCTCATGCGGATGCGGTTGCCGAATGTTCTGTTGAACGGAGCCAGCGCCATATTGGATATTTGCGTGATGGTCGCGCCGCCCCAGTCTTCCTGAAGCAACATATCATGAGCTTGGGCGAGCGCATGCAGACGCTCGTTGAAGAGCTGACTTGCCTGCTCAGAATTGCTGGCATTGCGCAATGTCTGGTTAGCAATGGATTGCACCATCGCCATCGAATTCTTGAAGCGATGAGAAATCTCGCGGGTTACGAGGGCTTTGTCGGCTTCGGTTTGCTTGCGTTCAGTGACATCCAGCATCACGCCAAGCAATGTCGGGTTTTCACCGAGCAGAGCTTTTGCGCGTGTTTCCACCCATATGGTTTCGTCGGCTCTGTTTACGATCCGATATTCCATGGAATAGGGTTCGCCGGTCGCGAAGGCCTCTTCAGTTTGCTGCAGCACTGCCATTCTGTCTTCCAGCACCACCATGTCGATGATCTGGTCAAAATGGATATGTTCGCTTTCCTCGAACCCAAAAATGCGACGGCATTCAGCTGAACCCGTGACGTTGCCGGTCTTCATATCACGGGTCCAATAGCCGATATTGGCAACATCCACGATGTAATCGAGGTGGTTCTGGCGGCGTTTGGTTTCATTGGATAGCGAGTCTCGCTCTTGTTGAAGTTCGACAAGCCGTTTGAGCTCAAGCGTGACATCAAGCTGAGTTGAGACAAAATGCTGAAGCGCGCCATCAGGGCCTTTGACTGGTGAAATATGCAGTCTGTTCCAGAAAGCCTCGCCAGATTTCTTGTAGTTCAATATGTCGACATCGATGGATGTTTCCGCCGTCAAAGCGGCTCGGATTTTCGCCACATGCTCGGGAGACGTTCCCACGCCTTGCAGAAACCTGCAATTTTTCCCGATGATTTCATCTGGCAGATAGCCTGTCAGTTGCAGGAAGGCCTTGTTCGCATAGACGATTGGGTTGTCCAACAAGCGCGCATCGGTGATCAGCATCGGCGTCGGCGTATGTTCCACCGCAGCCAGAAATGGATTGGCCTCTTTTGACATCAAGTCCGAGGCGAAATTGCTGGCCGATTCTAATTCAGTTGACACGACACCCCCAACGCACACACGCCGTTACAACTCATTTTAGAAGGTTGTAAAGTTAGCTGATAATGGCAGCAATTGCGAATAAAATCACATTTATTCCTGGTGGGTAGAGTTTGACGTTTGAATCCCGACCAATGCAAATGCTATTTCATACGTCAGGTTCGAAAAATGCACTCGCTATCATGACACCGGATCGGCACCAGGCTGGTTTTGCATTAATTATGTTTGCGCTGAGCTCAGGCCCATCCCTTGCCAGATATATAGGGTGCTATATATTCTTGGCTGTCATTCAGCACACGTTCATCTAACATCGACCATGATGTGTGCAGTTGAACTGGAGAACAAGATGATTAACACCTTGAAAAAAATGATGGTTGGCTTAATCGGCGCGACTTTTATGATCGGTGCGATGGCGCCAGTTTCTGCTGCTCCGGTCTTGCTCACTGCTCAGGTGGCTGGCAGCGATAACGTCGTTCCGGTTCGGAATGACCGTTGGGATCGCCGTGGTCACGGCAATTGGAATGGTCATCGTCCGGGTCGTCCAGGTTGGAATGGCCATCGCCCAGGTCGTCCGGGCTGGAACGGCAATCATCGCCCGCGCCCAGGTTATTGGAACGGTCATCGCGGCTATAACCACTATCGCAATGGCTACCGTCGTCACAATGATGGCTGGTGGTATCCGCTGGCAGCCTTCGGTGCTGGTGCAATTATCGGCGGTGCGATTGCACAGCCTGCGCCTCAGCCGGTTTATCGTTATAGCAACAACCACGTTCAGTGGTGCTATAACCGCTACAAGTCCTACCGTGCTTCGGACAATACGTTCCAGCCTTACAACGGTCCGCGTCAGCAGTGCTATTCGCCTTACCGTTGATAAATTAAGCCCTCGGAAAACAGCCGCCTCAAAAGGGCGGCTGTTTTTTGTTTGGAGGTAATTCGTAGATGCTCTAAATATTTGTTTTAACGCACATCTTTGTCCGAAAACCGTTTCACACTTTTCGGGATGCGCTCTAACCGCCGCGCTGGTCGTATCCTTCAACGTCTTCGCCGGTCATCTTATGATGCAGATACTGCTTGAGCCGACTGATCTGATCTTCGCTCCAGCCATCGACATCTGCGACTTCAATCCATGCATCTACATAGTGTTCCGGCGCATAAACATGACCGTAACCCAACGGTGTTGTGGTCGCGAAAGCCATATCCAAGGCGAGCTGTAACATCGTAACCACCGGATACCACCGCAATTGCGGTGAAACATCGAATCCGCGTGGAGCGTTCATCCACTCCGGCTGGCGATAGAATGCGTGACTGTCAAAGAAGACCACGGCATCGCTCGCATATTGCAAATAGACGATACGAAGCGGCCCCCACCGGTTACCGTTGCCAGGAGCCTCTCCTTTTTGGTTCATGAAACGGGCAAAAGAGCCGTCCCGGAAAACAGGCAGCCATTCTGGAGAGCCCGCATTTCGGTCCCGTGTGATCTGTTTCCAGTCCCGGCTCGGGAAGGGTGGTCCACTCCATAATGCTCCGTTGATCGGATCTGCCAGCATTTCAAACAGGGCAATGGATTTTTCGGAATTCATTGCACCGAGGCTGAGGCCATAGAGATACAGGCGCGGACGCTGGTCTTTCGGCAGGGTTTTCCAGTAGTTATAAACCGTTGTGAACAGTGCGCGTGAGGCTTCCGCTCCATATTCGGGCTGGAAAAGCAGCGAAAGCGGGCTGTTGAGATAGGAGTATTGCATAGCAATGCTGGCAACATCGCCATCATGAAGAAATTCAAGGCCATCCATTGCCGCCGGATCAACCCAACCCGTACCTGTCGGCGTGATGATGACAAGGATCGAACGGTCAAACCCGTTTTGGCGCTTAAGTTCTTCAAGGGCGCGTTCTGCACGCTGCCTGGGCTGATCGGCCACATTCAGGCCGGCATAGACCCGGATAGGGTCCACAGCCTGACGCCCTGTGAATGACGAGATTTCGTCAGCAGTTGGCCCTGATGCTACAAATTCACGACCGGCACGTCCCAGTTCTTGCCATTTCAGGAGAGACGCGGCGCTTCCGGTTTTATCAGCCGCGACGGGTTGCGGACGATCTGGCTCAATCAATGCGTCAAACTCACGGAACGAGCGATCAAGCACCTCAAATGTTGATTGAATAAGAAGGCCGTTCGCAATCGTCCAGATCAGGGCGACGGTCAGCGCTATCCCCACGACATTGGCCACTCTTCGTGGCACAACGCGGTATATTTTTGCTGAAATGTAGTGCCCAAGCCAGATGAGCGCGCGCGTCAACAGCAACAGGATCAGAAACGTAACGATAGCCAATCCACAGACGCTTGCGGGATAAGCGCTTGGCACAGGCTCCATGCCCATTACAGATCGCACCGAGTTCTGCCAGCCAGCGGACAGGTAAAGTGCTGCTATCGCAACGGCCAGACAAATAAGCCCGACGACCAGATTAACGCGGCTGCGTAAACGGTCGTGAGGTTCAGGCAATTCAAGGTAGTGCCAGATCCAACGCCAAAAAACGCCAAGACCATATCCAGAACCAAATGCCACGCCGCACAAGATACCTTGCATCACATATGTTCGTGGAACGAGGCTCGGTGTCAGAGCTGCTGCGAAAAGCAGAGTACCCAGTGCCAGCCCGATGCCGGAAAGGGAATGTCTGAAACGAAAAACGGCTTTGGCGACAAATGACATGAAAAACCGAAACGTTGGAATGAGTTACGCAGAGTAGCCTACAGTATCATTTCGACAACCGGAATCGATTTCTGGAATCATTTAGGCTCTTTGTAACGGCTATTGAGCGGCGCGATTCTATCTTTTCGGCACGCAACAGATCAAATTCTTTGCCAAAAAGACGAATTCAAGCGTGGCGATTTCATCGACAAGCCCTGTGGGCTCGGAGTTTCGATCAATTGGCGCTGATTTTTTGAATTTATGTTGGAGAAACTTGATTTTATGGTGTTGACCAATGCGAAAGCCGCCCTTATGTTCCGCCGCACTTCCAGGGACGATTTGTTCCTCTAGGGAGCGCGTAGCTCAGCCGGTAGAGCAACTGACTTTTAATCAGTAGGTCCAGGGTTCGAA
>RCUT01001435.1_pt1 | contig 11363 bp, 15 predicted proteins | sample 2166171 | NCBI WGS metagenome assembly RCUT01 (sample SAMN09932757, study PRJNA488358) | compost metagenome | isolation source: compost soil in 4-hydroxybenzoic | place: Germany: Experimental Botanical Garden
TTTGATGTCGCCCCACTGCAAGTCCATGGGTCCGCACGAACTCATGCACCGAACGCCTTGGCACCCCGTATCAGTTACAGTTGATGTTTTGGCCATGGATCATTGGTGATGTTTGAGGGATTCAAGACACACAGGTATACGCTCTATGCAGGTCATTGGCCCGTTGCATCCGCGGTTGGCCAAATCCAGCCTGACGGCACGGTGCTTAATGATCTGGGATTGCAGCGCTTTCAAATTATCGATAACGGTCTGTACTCAGCGAGCGGCGAGCTGGTTGGGCCAATCTATCGAGTCGGCGAGGAGTTGGTGATTCCGGATGGCGCCAACAACTGCCTGTACTCGATACGGCTCGATACCGACCAGTAATCCTAGGCCGCTCGCAGAAGCGCTTCGATAACTCGCTGATGGTTGGCTGCCCAGAGAGCCTGGCCGCTTGCGGCGCGCGCCGGGCCGTTGATGATCTTGGAGCAAATGAAAAAATCAGGTTTCTCGATACCATTCCATGGTTCGCTTTTTGTACCAAGTAGTACCGCGATACCTGGAAATTTTTGTATTTCTTTTGCTCAAGGCTATCAGTGGAATGGGATCGGCGGTGCGGTCAGTCCGATCGGACCTTGCGCTCAAGTTCTTAAGCCAGCCATGCAGTGCGAGATCAAAGGAAATACCAACATTAACCATGGCAATGTAAGTGATGCTGCCATTGATGGTAATGAGGCAGCAACCACACTTCAGTTAACATGCACCGGGGTGAGCAGTGTAATCGCAAAACTATCTTCGGCCGTAAACCTCAGAGCAGATCGTAGTTTGTACTCAAAACTCACAGTCGGAGGGAAAAGTGCGCAGGGCGGCGTTGAGGTTTTTATGGAAAAGGATTTGCCCCGCCCAGTTGTCGTTAAATCAACGTTGTTCAGCAACGGAACCGTTGAGCCTGGTGCTTTTTCCGGATCTACCGTGCTTACAATCGCGCCACCTTAGGCTGACATAGTGACGGCGATGGCGGGAGGTGCGGGAGGGTCAGGCGGCACTGCGCTTAAGCTGTCGTCGCCCGGCGCTGCCTGGGGTTTAGACTTGCAGTGCGCCGTTGTACACATCGAAAGACTCGTACACTACCCAGCCGCCCTCTGTTATCAGGCCCTCGTTGTCGATCACATAGGAACCGGCCTTGAAGTAGAACGCGAATTTATCCCATGTCTCGCTGACTGCTGCACTGGCGCTCAGAGTATCGAGACAAACACTCAACTCGCCGGAGTCATCAACCTGAACGCTGTAATCGAAAGGCTGACCTAGAGGGATTGCCTTCTTCAGCAGCGTTCGGGTTTTGCTACCTGGGCGATCGCGTGCATCGATCCGTACAACACCGTTCCACCAAATCACCATCAGGAATGGGTTCGGGGCGTTAAGTCCATGGATTTGACCGACGATAACTTTCCCTTTGGAAGGGACGGCTTCAACCCGTACCCGGCCAGTCATCGAGTGCTTGGCGCTACCGCGTACCCAGTTGAACGATTCGGCAGAGTCAGGAAACGTCTGGCGGCTTTCTGTGCGTGGGGACTTAGAGGTTCCTGATGTACCGCCTTGGACTGAGCACCAGTAGTTGGTGTGCCCATTCTGGTCGGTCCAGAAGAGGTCTTGCGGTGGCCGCTCTGGGTAGAGATAGTGCGTGCCATGCGCGGTGATATTCCCGAAGTTATTCATGGTCTTTCCTTTGTGGTTTTTGGAAATTAATCTGGTAAAGCCTTGAAGGCGTTGCGCCTCTTGCCGACGGTGCTTTGGTCAGAGTGCGCGCGTCTTCGCGTCGTACCGGTGTTGTCCGGAAGAGGGCATGCCTTCGGATGCCTCGCCGGCGTGTTGGAATTCGTTGAGGTCAGCAAAGGCGCTGCAGCAGGATCTGCTTAGTCCCTGGTCGAACCTTCAAGCGCAGGTCTTCTTCCTGCAACTTTGCGGATTTCTAGCACATGCGCCGGTCGCGCTCGACCTGGCCCATCGCTATATGAGGCGTCCTTTAATCCACTGGGCGGCAAGTGAACATGGAGCTGCCGGCGGCGCTGCTGGGTGATCTTCTGAATGTGTCTCATGGGTGACACACATCGATTGGCGTCTTCTTCATAGAGCCAGAGGGCATGATCACTAGTAGGCGCTTGTTTCTGCGATTTCGGGTATGTTTTTATTCATAAAGATGAGTTGTTGCGTTAGTGTGTTGAGGAACTAGAAAATGATGCCGAGCAATCCAAAATATTTTTGGGAAAACCAATGAAGATTATAGCTGCAAGTGGTTCCGGGTACGAGCGGGATTTGGAAGTTGCCCTTGAGGGTGTGGTGATTTATTGTACAACAAAGATATTTAATAATTATGTGGAAGGTTCGTGCGCTGATAATGATTTGATAGGCGCAACAATAAAAGAGGATTCGTTTTCTATGGAGTATTCTGTGCTGTGTCAAGGGTCGGATATTTTGTTTGAACAGCCTCTTCCTGGTTCGCCTAGCTCCGTTCTGGGTGGGGTATGTATAGAGAAAAGAGAAGAGGGCTCTTTTGTTGTTAGAAACAGTCTGTTAGGTGTTGTTCTTGTATCCTTTGATGATGCGGTGGACCTGTCAGTAGGGGATACTGTTTTTGTCCGCGGTGAATTACATGTTGATAGTGCGCTCGTAAATGCCCCCCCGATTAAGGTAGTTCCGTGACACCAATGTTTTCGTCGACGCCCATGACCAGTTGCATTTCATCGATCTGGGGCGTGGCGGTATCGCGGATCGCAGGCTGGACATCGCGTTTGTTCATCGAAACCTGCGCGAAGATGTTTCGGACAATGCAGCAAACGACTTTCTCCGAGGGCTTGGCGAGCCTGATCAGTGTGCAAAACGTGAGTTTTTTGAGCAGTTGGATGAGTTGTTCTAGGGTTTAAACGAAGTCCTTGAAGCACCGAAATGGATAAAATCACCGTCATCAACGGCGCAAGTCCCTGATGTTCAAGCGATACGAACTCAGCGATTCATCTTGGGAAAGGCAGCTGTAAACGCATCCACCGTGGGAGGGAAGCTCCCACGGCTGGGAAAGAGGGCGTGTCAACCTGCTTACTTGCTTCGCCCCACCTTGTAGATGCCCAACGCACGTTCGGCCGAAGAGTTGCACAATTCTTCGTCCCCTGCTTTCTGTGCTTCTTTAGCCTTATCCAGCAAATCGCGGAATTCGCCAGCCTTGCCCCCGTCTAGGGCCTGACCATCACTTTTCGCGATGTCTTCCAGCTGCTTGATCTTGTCATCGCAGTCGGAGGCAAAGACACTGCTACCAAAGGTCAATGCGACGATTAACGCTGCCAAATACTTCATAACGGTTCTCCCGACAGGAATGAAACCAGCCATGACGACACGAGAACAGCACGCTCGCGTCAACGTGTTGAGGGTAGTTCACGCTCAAACCTTGAGTGGGGCGTGGACGCAATCAGACAAACGCCTGGCCATGAAAACCGCGGGGCAGGCGTTGCAGCCCAGGCATGGCCGTCAGGCGTTCAACCCAGGCGGCGCGCCAGTCGTTGGCGGTGTGTTGCGCCTTGGCCTTACGCGCCGCACGGCGGGCAGCATTACGCTGCTCACGTCGCGCGTCCTTGTAGGCATCGGTGTTGCGACAACTGCGGCATTTGACGCGGTTGAGCTCGCGGGTCGAGATCAGATTGTTGCCATGGTGGCCGCAAGCCAGGTGGCCGGCGACTTTGTAGTGAGTGACCATTGGGATTGTCCTCTGCACAGTTCACACAGGTTGTGACTGCCAAACGGGCCGTACAGTTCAGGACGAAGTCTGGTGCTGCACGGCGAACTGTTTGCGAAACCATTCATCGAGCATGGCTTTTTCCGCGTACAGTCGATCGCTGCTGGTGCTTCGGCCTGGACGTTGCAGGTAGAACTTGTCCGTCACACGCGCGTCGGCCTGGCTAAGCGTCTGACCTTGTTGCGACAGCACGTAGTGCAGGTCGATACTGGGCCAAGTGATGTCGCGCATAAACCGGATCGAGTAGGCCTGGGCATGCCAGGGTTCGTAGCGGCCCGCCAGGTCAATATCCTGGATGTCGATACGCAAGGTCTGGCCCGGTGGCAGGTAGCGTTTGCCCAATGTCTGCAGGTAGCTGCGCAGTTCTTTCATCACATGCTCGTCAGCTCCGCGTTCGTAGCCGTTGCTGTCCAGGCTGGCGTCGCGAAAGTGTTCAGGTGTGTCGTAATTGACTTCGACCGAGGCGCCTGGCGGTGTTTGAGCCAGGCTGCTCGACGCCAGGAGGCTCAAGGCGACAAAGGTCAGGGCAGGGCGCATGATTCACCTCCAGGTCCACGGTCAGCACAACAGTTATTGTACGCCTGCCAGGGGCGGTGGGTGAGGGGAGCACAGTGTGAGTCGGATCGAGCGGTTTACCATCAATACGCGGGGGCGCGATTATGCCGTGGGCGATATCCACGGGCACTTTCAGCGCCTGCAGGCAGCGTTGCTGGCGATTGATTTCAATCCGGCGCTGGACCGGCTGTTCAGCGTCGGTGATCTTGTCGACCGTGGCCCGCAGTGCCTGCAAGCGCTGGACTGGCTGGACCAGCCCTGGTTCCATGCAGTTCAGGGCAACCACGAGGCACTGGCGGTGACCCATGTCAGCGGTGGCTGGCTGGATTACGCGCAGTACCGCGCGGCGGGCGGAGGCTGGTTCCTTGACCTGTCGGAGCGTGAACAATCACGGTTTGCCGAGCGTTTTGCGCGTATGCCGTTGGCCTTGGAGATCGAGACAGCGGATGGCCCTGTCGGTGTGCTGCACGCCGATTGCCCTTGTGCCAGCTGGGCCGAGTGGTGCGCGCATCTGCAAGGTGAAGTGCCGCCCAAGCTTGAGGAATTCTGCCAATGGTCACGACGCCGCCTGCAGGTGGATGATCAGCGGCCGATCACTGGCCTTCGGGCATTGATCGTTGGCCACACGCCACTGCAGCAGGCGAAGGTGTTGGGCAACATCTGGCATATCGATACTGGCGGCTGGTCCCGTGGCCATTTCAGCCTGTTGGCACTGGATACCCTCAGCCTGGTTAACGCCACAGCACGTGAATGATCACCGCTAGCGCCAATACGATCAGCACGCTGCCCGATAGCCGCTCAAACCACGGCAAGCATCGCGAGAACTGTCGCCGGATACGCTAGCGTCTGATGCTCCCTGCCCATGAGGCGTCTCGAGGTAATCAAAGGAGAAGGCGCATGCAAGTGGATTGCGGCGTAGAAGTCAATTGTTGGCAGGTAAAACACAGTTTATCTGCTCAACTGTACCTTGACGCGTACGGGGACTGGCACTGAATCTACCGCTTCAAGCTGTAGGAGAGCCCTCATGGACCTGTCGTTACTCGCCCTGTTCGTACCCGCCTGCTTCGCCCTGAACATGGCGCCGGGCCCGAACAACCTGTTGTCGTTGAACAATGCCAGCCGCTACGGTCTGCGTATTGCCTGTGTTGCCGGTGTCGGCCGGTTGTTGGCGTTCGCTGGCATGATCGTCCTGGCGGCCATGGGCCTTGCCGTGGTGCTGCACACCAGCGAGTACCTGTTCCTGACCATCAAGGTGCTGGGCGCTGCTTATTTGTTCTACATCGCCTGGCAACTGTGGCGCGCGCCGGTGGCTAGCGCGAGCGTCAGTGTTGAGCGCCAGGCCGGCACCTTGCGCCTGGCACGTCAGGAATTTCTGGTGGCGGCCGGCAACCCCAAGGCGATCCTGATCTTCACCGCGTTCCTGCCGCAGTTCGTCCAGGTCGCAAGCCCGATGCCGGTGTCCGAGCAGTTCGCTTGGCTCGGTGGCCTGTTTCTGCTGCTGGAGTGGGCGGCGATTGCCATCTATGCCTGGCTTGGTGCCTATCTGCAACGCTGGTTCAACCAGCCGGGGCCACGGCGTTTGTTCAACCGGGTCAGCGCCACCTTGCTCGGTTGCGCCGGGCTCGGTTTGTTGGCCGCGCGCCGGGCCTGAAGGTGCTTATAGAGAAAGGGTCTGAGCGCACCAGAGAGATGGCCTAGGCTTAGGGCTGGAACGGGCACACGGAACCGCGTCCCGCCACCTGCCAAGGAGATGTACCGATGCTCTCGACCCTGGAGTTGCGCAATATTATAGAAAGCAGTTTTTTACCCACTCGTTGCCAATGCACCCTGGCAGCAGATCGCTCGCTGACGGTCAAGGTGTTCGATCGCAGTTGCCAGCGGGTCGACCTGTTGGTGACTGGCATCAGTGCTGAGCAGTTGACCAGCAGCCGGGCGATCTCCAACCTGATTGTCGGTTTGCGCAATGACCTGGCCGACCAGCGTCAACGTCGTGCCGGTCAGCGCAGCGATAGCCTTTAATCGCGGTAGAAGACCTGGACCAGGTGATAACCGAACTTGCTCTTGATCGGGCCATGCACCACCCGTAGCGGCTTTTTGAAAATCACCTGGTCGATGGCGCCTACCATCTGCCCTGGGCGGACCTCGCCCAAATCACCGCCGCGCTTGCCTGACGGGCAGGTCGAATACTTTTTGGCCAGCACATCGAACGCCTCGCCTTTGGCAATGCGTTGTTTGAGCTGTTCGGCTTCTTCGGCCGTCTTGACCAGAATGTGCCGGGCCTGTGCTTTCATGGTGAGGTACCTTCGTCACGCGCTAAAACCGCATATTATGCCTGATCACGCAGCTCCGGGCGGTCGCGAAATTGCTCAAGGGCCTCAGGGTTGGCCAGGGCGTCGGTGTTTTTCACCGGCTCCCCATGCACCACATTGCGAATCGCCAACTCCACGATCTTGCCGCTGATGGTGCGCGGGATGTCGCTAACGGCCGCAATCACCGCCGGCACATGGCGTGGCGTGGTGTTGCTGCGGATCACTTGGCGAATCTGCGCCTGCAATGTGTCATCCAGTTGCAGCCCTTCGCGCAGGCGCACGAACAGCACCACGCGTACATCGTTGTGCCAGCGCTGGCCGATGGCAACGCTCTCCAGCACATCGTCGATTTTCTCCACCTGGCGGTAGATCTCCGCCGTGCCGATGCGCACGCCGCCGGGATTGAGCACGGCATCCGAGCGGCCATGGATCAGCATGCCGCCTTCAGGTGTCTGCTCGGCGTAGTCGCCCTGTGCCCAGACGCCGGGGTACTGACTGAAATAAGCGGCGCGAAAGCGTTTGCCTTGGGCATCGTGCCAAAAACCCAGTGGCATGGCGGGAAAGTGCCGAGTGCAGACCAGCTCACCTTTCTCGCCGATCAGCGCCTGACCGTTCGCGTCCCAGACCTCCACGGCCATGCCCAGGCTCTTGCACTGGATCTGCCCGCGCCGCACCGGTAGCACAGGGTTGCCGATGACGAAGCACGAGCAGATATCGGTGCCGCCCGACATCGAGGCCAGGCACAGGTCCGCCTTGAATTCGCGGTACACATAGTCGTAGCTCTCAGGCGACAGCGGCGAGCCGGTGGACAGCAACAGCTTGAGCGAATCCAGGCGATGGCTCAGGCGTGGTTGGACATGAGCATGCTCCAGAGCCGCCAGGTACTTGGCGCTGGTGCCAAAGGCGCTGATCTGTTCGCTGTCGATCAGATCGATCAAGCGCTCAGGGCCGGGGTACAAGGGCGAACCGTCATACAGCACCAGCGTGCTGCCGACGGCCAGGCCACTGGCCAGCCAGTTCCACATCATCCAGCCGCAGGTGGTGTAGTAGAACAACACGTCAGTGGGGCCTAGATCGTTGTGCAGGCCGTGTTCCTTGAGGTGCTGCAGCAGCACGCCGCCGGCACTGTGAACGATGCACTTGGGTACACCGGTGGTGCCGCTGGAGTAAAGAATGTACAGCGGGTGGTCAAACGGCAGCGGGGTGAACTGCGGTTCGCCACCGGCTTGGTAAAAGTCGTCCCACAGGCTGACGTGGGCATTGCTGTGGAACTCATCGCTACGGGTAGGCGTACGGGTGTAGGGCACCACCAGCAGCTGTTCAAGGCTCGGCAGTCGGGCCAATACCTCGTTGATCTTGTCGACCTGATCGATGGTGTTACCGGCGTACTGATAGCCTGCGCAAACCATCAGCAGCTTGGGCTCGATTTGGCCGAAGCGGTCGATGATGCCGTGGGTACCGAACTCAGGAGAGGAGCACGACCAGATGGCGCCAAGGCTGGTGCAGGCAAGCATGGCCACCAGGGTTTGCCAGGTATTGGGCATACAGGCAGCCACCCGATCGCCCACGCCAATGCCGACAGCCTGGAAACTGCGCTGCAGGCCGGCGACCTGTGCGGCCAGTTGAGCATGGCTGATGACCTGCCGTTCGCCGTCTTCCCGTACCGCGATCAGAGCCGGGTGTGAATCACGGCGACGCAATAGATGTTCGGCAAAGTTCAAGGTTGCGCCGCTGAACCAGCGGGCATCGGGCATTTGCGGCCCCTCGTCGAGCACCGCGGTGGCGGGCCGGTGCCAGCACACCGCAAAATAGTCAGCGAGGGTTTGCCAGAACGCGGCACGCTGGTCGATGCTCCAGCGGTGCAATGAGTCATAGTCGCTAAGTTGCAGATCGAACCGGCGATTGACCTCATGGCGAAAGGCATCCATACGACTGGCCTGAATGCGCGCCTTGCTTGGGCGCCAGAGCACTTCGTTCATGCCGCGTTCCTCTTTACGTCTTATTCCACTGTAGCGTGCTTCACATCCTCTGAGGCCGACCAGATGCGATAGCGCACCTGGACGCCTTCAGGCACATAGACCACCACCGGCAGCTTGCTGTTATAGCGCAGCAAGAAGCCGTCGCCGACCACAGGGACGAAGGCTTCCTTCTTGGTGTTGTCCGGGCAGGCCATCAGCGTCGATGCCGGGCCCATGACCTTTTCCAGGCGATAGTAGCTGTAGCCCCAGCCTTGCAGGGTCTGCTCTTGCAGGCTGCCGCCCAGGTGCTGACGATTGCAGTCGACCTGCAGTGTTTTGCCAGCCAGGACTTCCAGCTTGAAGGCCGACTCGTCGGCTTGTTCCGGCAAATGGATAACCTGGCGGGTAAAGCCTTTTTCGGCCTCGGGGTAGGGCGCGACATCCTTGAGGCTGGCGGCCTGTACCGAAGTACCGACAGCCAGGGTCAGGGTGAGCAACGCAGTGAAAGGGATTGGGCGCATAAGGCCTCCTTGCAGGTAAAAAAGACGATGCCGCAGCCAGATTCCGGGCTGCCCGTCATTGGGCCAGCCAGCCGCCATCGATGTTCCAGGCCGCACCACGAACCTGACTGCCAGCCTCGCTACAAAGGAACAATACCAGCTCACCGAGGTGTTCGGGAGTGACGAAGGCCAATGAAGGTTGCTTCTCAGCGAGCAGGTCGTGCTGCGCTTGCTGGGCGTCAATACCGCTGGCAGCGCGATCATCGATCTGCTTTTGCACCAGCGGGGTCAGCACCCAACCCGGGCAAATGGCATTGCAGGTGATGTTGCTGGTGGCGGTTTCCAGGCCCACCACCTTGGTCAGCCCGACCACGCCATGCTTGGCGGCCACGTAAGCGGCCTTGCCAGTGGAACCGACCTGGCCATGCACCGAAGCGATGTTGATTATCCGGCCCCAATTGCGCTGACGCATGCCAGGCAGCGCCAGACGCGTGCCATGGAACACGGCAGAGAGGTTGATGGCGATGATTGAGTCCCAGCGCTCCACCGGGAAGTCTTCAACCGCGGCAACATGTTGGATGCCAGCGTTATTGACAAGGATGTCGACGCTGCCAAATTTGCGTTCGGCATAGGCGAACAGGTCTTCGATCTGCGATACATCGCTCAGGTCCGCCGGGTGATGGCCGACGTTGCCGCCGTGTCGGGCCACCTCGGCGATCGCCAGGTTGGCATCGCCGAAACCATTGAGAATCAGGTTGGCGCCTGCGCGCGCCAACACGTGGGCAATCCCCAGGCCGATGCCGCTGGTGGATCCGGTGACCACTGCTGTTTTGCCGTTGAGTTGCATGGGTTGCTCCTTAGACGATGCCGGTGGCGTAGAAGGTGGCGATGACCACAAACACTGCCAGGGTCTTGATCAGGGTAATACCGAAAATATCTTTATAGGCTTCACGGTGGGTCAGGCCAGTGACGGCCAACAGGGTGATCACCGCGCCGTTGTGCGGCAAGGTGTCCATGCCACCACTGGCCATGGCCGCGACCCGGTGCAGGACTTCAAGGGGAATGCTGGCAGCATTGGCGGCGGCGATGAAACTGTCGGACATCGCCGCCAGGGCGATACTCATGCCGCCAGAGGCAGAGCCGGTGATGCCGGCCAGCAAGGTCACGGTGATCGCTTCATTGACCAGCGGATTGGGGATGGCGCGCAAGGCATCGGCCAGCACCAGAAAGCCTGGCAACGAGGCGATCACCGCACCGAAGCCATACTCAGAGGCAGTATTCATCGCCGCCAGCAACGCGCCGCTGACCGCGCTTTTGCTGCCTTCGGCCAGGCGACTCTTGATCGCGCCAAAGCCGGCTATCAGCACCAGCAAGATACCCAACAGCAAGGCCGCCTCGACCGCCCAGATCGCCGTCAATTTAGCGATGTCGGTCTGTACTGGTGTACTCATGCCCGGCAGGCTGAGGCTGTGGGTCTTGCCGTACCAGGCTGGGATCCAGTGGGTGAACAGCAGGTTCATCACCCCCACCAGCAGCAGCGGCGAAAGCGCCAGCAAGGGGTTGGGCAATTTCAGGTCGGCGGCGGTTTCCGGCTCGTTGCGCAGGTCCGTACCATAGCCTTCGCCTGCCCGCTGGGCCTTGTTGCGCTGGCGTTGCAGGTACAGCATGCCGGTGCAGAACACGAACAGCGTACCAATCAAGCCCAGCCAGGGTGCAGCCCAGGCGGTGGTGTTGAAGAAGGTGCTGGGAATGATGTTCTGGATCTGTGGGGTCCCAGGCAAGGCATCCATGGTGAACGAGAACGCACCCAGCGCGATGGTCGCCGGGATCAGACGCTTGGGGATATTACTCTGGCGGAACATCTCGGCGGCGAACGGGTAGACCGCAAAGACCACCACGAACAGCGAAACCCCACCGTAGGTCAGCAAGGCGCAGACCAGCACGATCACCAGCATGGCCTGACGCGTACCGAGCAGACGGATAGCAGCCGCAACGATCGAGCGGGAGAAACCGGACAGCTCGATCAGTTTGCCGAACACGGCGCCGAGCAGAAACACTGGAAAGTACAGCTTGATAAAGCCGACCATCTTTTCCATGAACACGCCGGTGAAGGCCGGGGCCACGGCAGACGGGTCAGTCAGTAGCACCGCGCCGAGGGCGGCGATGGGGGCGAAGAGGATAACGCTATAACCACGGTAAGCAGCCAGCATCAGCAGCGCGAGGGCCGCCAGGGCGATGATCACACTCATCGAGTGTCTCCTTGGGTGCATCTTGTTTTTGT
>RCUT01001437.1_pt1 | contig 11361 bp, 9 predicted proteins | sample 2166171 | NCBI WGS metagenome assembly RCUT01 (sample SAMN09932757, study PRJNA488358) | compost metagenome | isolation source: compost soil in 4-hydroxybenzoic | place: Germany: Experimental Botanical Garden
CCCCTGCTCTACCGACTGAGCTATCTGGGCAACGGCGCGCATTAAACCCTTTCTGGACTGGGGTGTCAACCTTGCAGCCCCAGTTTCTGGCATGTTTTTGCATAGGGTGAACCAAGTGGCGAGATACTGTGCAAGGAGCCCCTGACTCAACGCCGGGGGGTCAGTCCAGTTTCTACGAAACTCAAGGCTATTCATCCTTAAATTGGATAACTTGTCACTCAGTCGTAGCCCTTCTGAGGGCTAGCGGGGAGCTATGTCAGCAGATCTTGATAGATATGGGTTAATAAACCGTCGGGGCGAAATTCATGTTTGATCCATTGAGCTACTTGGCCAGTTGCTGAGTGTTGGATGGCCAGCAACATGCGCGAATCCTGGCGTGGGTTATTGATCCGGCGGATCACCAGCAGATTTTCTTTCATCGCCTCACGAACCATGTAATCCGGTAAAAAACCGATGCCCTCGCCAAGAATGTGGCACTGGTACTTGGTACTGAAATCAGGGACCAGAATTGACTCCTGGCCATGTAGCAGCCAGCCCACCTTCTTATTCATGTTGTGCGCCGTATCCTCTACCATGATGTTCGGATACAGCCTTAGATGACTCTCAGGGATGGGTTCAGGTATAAAGGCCAGCGGATGATCCGGCGTGATAGCAAATTCCCAGCGAATAGCGCCAATCTCCATGTAGTCAATACCGCCACCGTCCAGTAACGTACCCGGGGCGCCGATGGCGATGTTGACCTGATTATTGATTATGGCGTCCCAAACGCCGTTATAGACTTCGGTTGTCACTGCGAACTGACAGGTGGGAAACTTTTTTTTCAACACCTGCAACAACCGTGCAGTGTGCTGTGGGGTGTACAGCAACTGATTTATACAGATGCGCACTCGTGTTTCGATACCTTGGGCGATGGCATCGATGCTGCGCTTGATTGCGTGAATGTCGTTGAGCAGATCGGTCGCTTTGCGGAAAAAATAACGTCCTGATTCAGTGAGCTCAATGCTGCGAGTATTGCGGGTAAAAAGTACTGCATCGAGTCCAGTTTCCATTCGCTTGATTGCATAACTGATGGCGGAGGTGGTCAAGCCAAGCTCCTCTGCAGCCTTGCTGAAGCTACCGAAGCGCGCCGCCATGGTAAAGGCCAGCAGATTCTCCTCTGTAAAAATTGAATTCATACTGATCTCATCTCGTGCCGCAGGGTCATTGTTGAATATATTTTTAATCTTTAGTCTGAAAGATCATTTTGGAACTCAATGTAACATTATAGTTACACTTGGTTTGAAGCTAATCACACTTCAATATTTTAGCTGGAAGCCACAGCTTGCAAGGCATTGTGGAATGTTGCCCACAGAGATTTTAAGTGACAAGTGAGCCGATAACCACAAGAAGAATAGTGATCAACTGCACATTCGGCTTCGATTGTTGATTTTGTATCAATAATCCAGTGATTTACGATGAATGCTTCTTAAGCGGATGTTTTTCTTTCAAGGCTGTTGTTATTCTCAAGCCATAGAAATTTCAATAAATCTGAAGAGCTACAAGAGAGGGAATATGCCTGATAAAGAACTCATGACCGAATTTCTGCTGGCAGCCGAGCAAGGGAATGTTGAGAGGTTAGCATCTTGCCTGGCGAATAAAGTCGATATTAATGGGGTAAATCGTCAGGGGCGGACCGCCATTATTATTGCCAGTCTTAATAAACATTATGACTGCGTTGCACTATTGATTGAGTCTGGTGCAGACATTAACAAACAAGATCAGACTTGCTTTAATCCTTTTTTAATAAGTTGCCTGATGAATGACTTAACCCTATTGCGCATGGTTTTACCTGCTAATCCCGACCTTGGTCGTTTGTCCCGTTTCGGCGGTGTCGGTATTACCCCCGCTTGTGAAAAAGGGCATGTCGAGATAGTACGTGAACTGCTTATGCGAACCGAAATTAACGTTAATCACACAAATTTTGTCGGCTGGACACCATTGCTGGAAGCCATTGTGCTCAATGATGGTGGCGCAAAACAGCAGGAGATCGTCAAGCTGTTGCTTGATCATGGCGCCAACCCGCATATGACAGACAAATATGGCAGAACACCGCTGGAACTAGCCCAGGATAAGGGATATCACGAAATCGCCGAGCTGTTGATCGCAGCGGGTGCCTGACGGAGGAGCGCCATTATCGCCACGCCATTACGGCAATGCGTGCAGGCGTTAACGGCAGATGACGCGTTTCTCTCACAGAGAATAGATGGACGGGTTGAACAGGTTTTTTCCCGGGCGGTAAACCTCTTCATACCCGAACAGCAACGATTGCTGACATTACTCAGTGAAAGCAGTGACAACGCGCCCAATAGCTGCCGACTGGCACTGACGTATTGCAATCACCTGTTCCGACCCGGTGAACAGGTCAGGTTTACGGAGTCAGGGATCGCGGTAGGTGATGACAAATGGATTGAAACTTCCTCCTGTCAGCGTTGGCTCATGCCGACATGGTCACTCACCGCAGAGCGTTTCAACGTCATCCCCTGGCTAGGATGGGCTGAGACGCTTCATCAGCAGCTTGGACGAGATGACACGCTGTTCCTTTATGCTGGCGACAACCCGTTTTATCGGGAAATGGCCAGGGAATTACAACTACGTCGACAGATATTAAATACGGCGCTTACCAGAAAAAAGAATGTTGCTGATGCTGTTGCCCATTTTATTGGCCTGGGCATAGGGTTGACGCCATCATCTGATGATTACCTGGTTGGTTTTAGTATTATTCTATTTATCAAAGGTCACCCGCTGGAAAAGTATCGAGAGACTTTTTTAGCCGCATTGCAACGTATCGGGAATAATACCACCTTGCTCAGTAAGGTGACGATGGAGGCAGCATTTCATCAACTCTATCGAGAAAGTATTGCGCGGTTGGTGACAAATATTATTACCGAGCCAAACTGTTTTTTAACTCAATCAATTACCGACATTAAAAATATCGGTTCAAGCTCTGGCTGCGACATGCTTTATGGCATGGCGGACGCCTGCGCTCTGAGCCACCAATCTGGAGGCAATTATGTCAATCAGGATAGTTGTTAAAAAGAACACGTATTTTGACTCCGTCTCGCTGATGTCCATTTCTACCCGTGCCAACAAACTGGACGGTGTGGAGCAGGCGTTTGTGGCGATGGCGACAGAGATGAACAAAGGCGTTCTGAAAAATCTCGGTTTGCTGACCCCGGAGCTGGAAGAGGCGAAGAGCGGCGATCTTATGATCGTGATAAAGGGGGCAAATGATGTTGATAACGAGCAATCGCTTGCTGCCATTGAGGCGTTGTTCACCAATAAGGAGCAACGTGGTCAGCATGAGTCAAGTTATGCAACCCTAGCAAGCGCGAAAAAGCATATTCCTGATAGCAACCTGGCGATTATCTCCATCAATGGTGCATTCGCTGCACGGGAAGCCCGTCAGGCGCTGCAAAACAATCTCAACGTCATGCTCTTTTCCGACAACGTATCTATCGAAGACGAGCTGGCGCTGAAGCAGCTAGCCCATGAGAAAGGCTTGCTGATGATGGGTCCGGACTGTGGCACCGCCATCATCAACGGCGCGGCACTCTGTTTTGGCAACGCGGTGCGCCGCGGCAACATCGGCATCGTCGGCGCGTCCGGTACCGGTAGCCAGGAGCTTAGTGTACGTATTCACGAGTTTGGCGGTGGTATTTCCCAGTTGATCGGCACCGGTGGGCGCGATCTGAGCGAGAAGATCGGCGGTCTGATGATGCTCGACGCCATCCAGATGCTGGAAGACGACGAGCAAACCGACGTGATCGCGTTGATCTCCAAGCCGCCCGCATCTGCGGTGGCTACTAAGGTACTGGAGCGCGCCCGCGCCTGCCGCAAGCCGGTAGTGGTCTGCTTCCTCGGTCGTAACGAGCCGCCTGCCGATGAAGATGGCCTGCAGTTCGCCCGTGGCACCAAAGAGGCTGCGTTGAAAGCGGTGCTGCTGACCGGCATCAAGAAAGAGTCGCTGGATCTGCATCCGCTCAACTGGCCGCTGATCGAAGAGGTGCGTGCTCGTCTGACAGCCCAACAGAAATACATTCGCGGCCTGTTCTGTGGCGGCACCCTGTGCGACGAGGCGATGTTCGCGGCCATGACCAAGCACGCTGAGGTCTACAGCAACATCCATCCCGATCCTGCTTTCCGGCTGAAAGACGTCAACAAGAGCGTGGCGCATACCTTCCTCGACTTTGGTGATGACGATTTCACCAATGGCAAGCCACACCCGATGATCGATCCGACTAACCGCCTCAGCCGCCTGCTGCAAGAAGCGCGTGACCCTGAGGTCGGCGTGATCGTGATGGATTTCGTGCTCGGCTTCGGTTCCCACGAAGACCCGGTCGGCGTGATGATCGACACCATCAAGGAAGCGAAAGCCATTGCCGCGGCAGATGGCCGTCCGCTGGAGTTCCTCGGCTATGTGCTGGGCACCGATTTGGATACACCTTCGCTTGCACAACAGTGCCAGATGCTGACGGATGCGGGCGTGATCTGGGCGAGCAGCAGTACCAATACCGGATTGCTGGCGTGTGAGTTTGTTTGCAAGGGGGAGGAAGCCTAATGAGCCAGTCACTGTTTAACCAGCCACTGAATGTCGTCAACGTCGGTATCGCCATGTTCCGCAATGACCTGAGAAAACAGCATGTTGCCGTTACTCAGCTCGACTGGACGCCGCCCGGCCTCGGCAATATGGCCGTGGTCGAGAGCCTCGACCGGATTGCCGCACCGGCATTGGCCGACAAGGTTGCCGCCGCCAACAAACTTGCGCTGGAGCGCATCATCCAGTCCCACCCGGTACTGATCGGTTATGACCAGGCGATCAACGTGGTGCCGGGCATGACCCCCACCACCATCCTGCACGCTGGCCCGCCGGTGAAATGGGAAAATATGTGTGGTGCCATGAAAGGTGCGGTCACCGGGGCGCTGGTGTTCGAAGGGTTGGCCGCCAACATCGAGGATGCAGCCGTGCTGGCCGCCTCCGGCGAGATCACTTTCTCACCGTGCCACGAGCACGACTGTGTCGGCTCCATGGCAGGGGTGACCTCCGCCTCCATGTTCATGCACATCGTCGAGAACAAGACCTACGGCAATCGCGCTTATACCAATCTGAGCGAGCAGATGGCGAAGATCCTGCGCATGGGTGCCAACGATCAGAGCGTCATTGACCGCCTGAACTGGATGCGCGACGTGCTCGGCCCGATGCTGCGCGACGCCATGAAGCTGGCCGGTGAGATCGACCTGCGCCTGATGCTGGCTCAGGCGCTGCATATGGGTGACGAGTGTCACAACCGCAACAACGCGGGCACTACCCTGCTGATCCAGGCGCTAACCCCCTGGCTCATCCAGACAGGCTTCCCGGTAGCACAGCAGCGTGAGGTGTTCGAGTTCGTGGCGAGCAGTGACTACTTCTCTGGCCCGACCTGGATGGCCATGTGTAAGGCCGCCATGGATGCCGCCCATGGCATCGAGTACAGCACAGTGGTTACCACTATGGCGCGTAACGGCGTGGAGTTCGGTCTGCGAGTGAGCGGCCTGCCGGGCGTCTGGTTTACCGGTCCGGCGCAGCAGGTCATTGGCCCGATGTTTGCTGGCTATAAGCCGGAAGACTCCGGTCTGGATATCGGTGATAGCGCCATCACCGAAACCTATGGCATCGGCGGTTTTGCCATGGCGACGGCGCCAGCGATAGTCGCGCTGGTAGGGGGCACGGTAGACGAGGCGATCGATTTCTCCCGCAAGATGGGTGAGATCACCCTAGGCGCAAACCCGAACGTCACCATTCCGTTGCTGTCGTTTATGGGGGTTCCCACCGCCATCGACATCACCCGTGTGGGCGATAGCGGCATTCTGCCGGTGATCAATACCGCCATTGCTCATAAAGACGCGGGCATCGGCATGATTGGCGCCGGGATTGTCTACCCGCCGTTCGAATGTTTTGAGAAGGCGATTCTGAGCTGGTGCAAACACTACTGCTAAATGACGCGTACAGGGGCTAACAGGATTAGCCCCTTAGTCATGCAGTCAGAAACCTGAGTTACCTGAAGGGTTATGCGACCACCTGGATCGCAAGTAGTTTTTGAACCTGTGAAGGATATTGTCATGAGCAAAATGAAATTAGAGTGGAAAAAAGGTGACTGGGCAGCCTACTTCGGGCTGATGACCAACAACCTGACCAACCTGCTCACCATGATGGGCTTGCTCATCTTCGTGGTGGGTATTCCGAAAGAGATCGTGTACGGCCGTATTGCACCAGCCTTCGGTATGGCGGTATTGGCGGCAAGCCTCTGTTATGCCTGGTTTGGGTTGCAGTTGGCAAAGAAAACGGGCCGCAGCGATGTCACCGCATTGCCTTCCGGTCCGAGTGCACCATCAATCTTTACCGTGAGCTTCATGGTGCTGATGCCGGTCTATCAGCAAACCGGTGATTTCGAGTTTGCCCTGCAGATCGGTCTAGTCTGGTGCTTCGTTGAAGCGATGATCCTGGTGGGCGGATCGTTCCTGGGCGACGCCATCCGTCAGATGATCCCACGCACCGTGCTGCTCTCCTGCCTGTCCGGTCTCGGCCTGCTGTTGCTGGCGATGAACCCGATGCTGCAAGCATTCGAGGCGCCGACCGTCTCCTTCGTCGTGCTGTTGCTGATCTTCATCAACTGGTTTGGCAAGAAGCCCATCTTCGCCCGTATCCCGACCGGCCTGCTGTTGCTGATTGCCGGTACTGTGCTGGCCTGGGTTTCCGGTCTGCAAACCCCGGAGGCGATCAAGGCGTCGATGTCATCCTTTGGCTTCAACCCGCCACAAGTGCATATCGATAGTTTCCTGCAAGGGTTCCCGCACGCGCTGCCTTATCTGGCTTCGGCTGTACCCTTGGGTCTGGCCAACTACATCTTCGACCTTGAGAACATCGAGAGCGCCCACGCCGCAGGCGACGAGTATGACACCCGCAAAGTCATGCTGACCAACGGACTTGCATCCACGCTGGGTTGCTTGTTGGGGAACCCGTTCCCGGTGACCGTATATGTAGGGCACGCGGGCTGGAAAGCGATGGGTGCCAGCATCGGCTATACCCTGGCTTCCGGTTTGACAATGTTCCTCGTGCCGTTGTTCGGCCTGGGGGCTTTCATGCTCGCCGTTATTCCGATGAGCGCCATCGTACCCATCCTGGTGTTTATCGGGGTGGTGACAGCCAATCAGGTGGTGAGGGAAACGCCCAAAATCGAGGTGCCGGTGATCTTCATCTGCATGTTCCCCTGGATCGCCAACTGGGCGCTGACCATGGTCAACAACGTGATGAAAGCCGCGGGCACCTCGGCTACACAGATCGGCACGGAAGTACTGGCTCACAAAGGTGTGTTTTATGAAGGGCTGGCACATCTGGGCAACGGTGCGCCGCTCGCCAGTATGACCTGGGGCTGCATCGCCATCTTCGCCATCCTCAACAAGCCACTGCGTGGCGCTGTCTCTGCCGCCGTGGGGGCACTGTTGGCGCTGTTCGGCGTGATCCACGCCCCTGTGGTGGGATTTGCCGTAGGCAGTGCGCCGATGTTTGCGTTGGCCTATCTGATGATGGCCGCTGTGTTTGTGGTGAAACACGTCCTCGAAAGCCGTAAGGAAGCCCTCTCTGTGTCCACGCAGGATTTGGCCAAAACCGCATAACTTAATAAGAGACGGGGTAAGCCCCGTCTCTTCATATCGGAATAAGAAAGAACATGAAACAACTCGTAGTCGTTGCCATCGGTGGCAACAGCATCATCAAAGATAACGCCAGCCAGTCAATCGGACATCAGGAAGCCGCCGTGCAAGAGGTGGCAGAGTCGGTATTGGCAATGCTCGGTTCGGACTATGACATCGTGCTCACCCACGGTAACGGCCCGCAAGTGGGGCTGGATCTGCGCCGTGCAGAGATTGCGCATGAGAAGGAGGGCCTGCCGCTCACGCCACTCGCGAACTGTGTGGCGGATACCCAGGGCGGCATCGGCTACCTGGTCCAGCAGGCACTCGACAACTGTCTCAGTCGCTGCGGTGACAAAAAGGCGGTGACGGTGATCACCCAGGTAGAGGTGGATAAAAACGATCCTAACTTCACTCACCCGACGAAACCCATTGGGGCGTTTTTCAGTCTTGGTCAGTGTGAGGTGCTGAAAGTGGCCCATCCTGACTGGCATTTTGTCGAGGATTCCGGTCGTGGCTATCGTCGCGTCGTCGCCTCACCCGAGCCAATGTGCATCGTTGAGGCGGATGCCATCGGTGCGTTGAGCAAGCAAGGGTTTGTGGTGATCGGCGTGGGTGGTGGTGGCATTCCGGTGATCCGCACCGAACAGGGCGGTTATCAGAGCGTGGATGCTGTCATCGACAAGGATCTCTCCACCGCGTTGCTGGCCCGTGAAGTCAACGCGGACATTCTCATCATCACAACAGGGGTAGAGAAAGTGTGTATTAACTTCGGCAAGCCGGAACAGCGTGCACTCGGTGAAGTCACAGTCGCAGAGATGGCGCGCTACAGCGAAGAGGGGCATTTCCCGCCGGGAAGCATGCTGCCGAAAATCACCGCCAGCCTCGCGTTTCTGCGCCAGGGCGGCAAGCGTGTGATTATTACCACCCCTGAAAAATTGCCTGAAGCCCTGCGTGGCGAGACCGGGACTCATATCGTTAATATCTAAAGAGCGGAGACGTCTATGAATAACATGGGAAAAAGCCGCCGTGAAAATTTGAGCGGTGGTGCTACGGTAATGGAAGACAGCGGACATTTTCAAACGAATAAAATATCTTTATGGAACAAAGGGGACTTTGCTGCCTCCTTCGGTCTGTTCGTTAACGTGTTGACAGACTTTCTGGTGATGATCTCACTACTGATTTATGTAGTTGGTATGCCAAAAGAGTTCGTTTATGAGCAGATTGTGCCCGGCTTTGGTACAGCAGTACTTATATCAGGTCTAATCTTTGCTTATTTCGCCTATAAATTAGCCAAAAAAACCGGTAGAGCAGATGTGACTGCATTGCCTTCAGGTTCCAGTTCACCTGGTATCTTTCTGATCATATTCATGATCATGCTGCCGCTATATCATCAAACCAAAGATGCCGCCTTCACCACCACCGTTGGCGTGATCTGGTGTATGTTTGAAGCTTCTATGCTGTTTATTGGTGCCTTCTTTGGCGATGTCGTCAGAAAGTTCGTTCCAAGAACGGTATTGCTGGCTGCATTGGCAGGTTTGTCATTTGTGTTCTTGGGTATGAATCCAATGCTGCAATCATTTGAAAAACCGATAGTGGCATTTGTTGCAATCATCATCATTTTCATGAATTGGTTGAGTAAGCATCCAATCATGAAGAAAGTCCCTACCGGCTTATTACTGATCATCGTTGGTACTGTCATTGCTTGGGTAATGGGGTATCAAGATCCTACTGCGGTCACTGAGTCTCTGCACTCATTTGGCTTTAATCCACCAGCGCTGCATTTAAATGGTTTGTTCGATCATATTGATGCTGCTGCACCATACCTGTTGGCTGCCGTGCCACTAGGCTTGTCAAACTACATTTTTAATCTGGAAAACGTTGAAGCTGCCGCAGTTTGCGGGGATGAATACAAAACCAGAGACGTTATGATTGCCAATGGTATCTGTTCTGCCATTGGCGGCTTCTGTGGTAACCCGTTCCCGGTCACAGTGTATGTAGGTCATGCCGGTTGGAAAGAAGTGGGTGCAGGCATTGGCTATTCTATCGCCAGCTCTGCCGCTATCTTCATCCTGTCAATCTTGAGCCTGATGGGTCTGGTACTGGCGATCGTCCCTATTGAAGCCATTGTGCCGATGCTCGTGTTCATTGCCATTGTGACTGGGTATCAAGCCGTCAAGGAAGCGCCGAAATTTGAGGTGCCGGCCATCTTTGTGTGCTTCTTTCCTTGGGTTGCCAACTGGGCAACGATTCAGGTAAATAATGCCCTCTCCGCTGCGGGTGTTTCGGTTGGAGAGGAGGCTGGTCAAGTATCATCCGCTACCCTGCACAATAATGGGCTCTTTTACGATGGTATGGTTGCACTGGGGAATGGCGCGCCTATTACGAGTATTATTTGGGGTTGTATCATTATATTTACTATCCGTAACACCCCTCTCGGTGCCATTTATGCGACAGTCTTGGCATCTATTTTAACCTTTGCCGGCGTGATTCATACCAGCACCGTTGGCTGGGGACAAACACAGGGAATGCCTTTCGTTATTGGTTATCTACTCATCGCCACATGCTTGATGTATAAGTATGTCATAAACAAGAGAGAAAATATTGGCCCTGTAACAGAATGAAAACCTTTATAGTCCAAGAGTAGGCAGATATTGAACCTGCGCTTGGGGACTGGTTTAAATATTGAAATGCAAAATAAAATTACTATCGCTGGTAAATTATGTGGAAGGAATAAGTCATGGATTACATGAAGTTAGCAGTTGACGCCACTGTCTATGGAATGGACCAAAAAATTGGTGGTCCTTTTGGTGCTACAGTTGTCAGAAATGGAGAAGTTGTTGTTGCCATTAGCAACACGATGATGAGAGATTCTGACCCTTCCGCTCACGCTGAGTTAGTCGCGATTCGTGAAGCGTGCAAAAAACTGGGTACATTTGATCTCTCGGATTGCGAGATTTATGCAACATGTGAACCCTGCCCGATGTGTGTATCTATCATCCTTTGGACAGGGATAAAGAAAGTATACTATTGCAACACTCATAAAGATGCCCACATTCATGGATTTTCAGATCAGCATCTTCGTGATTATCTATCAGGTAAAGATACAAGTCGCTTGGAAATGATAAACGTTGAAAAACGAGCGGATTGTGATCATCTTTTCGAATACTTTAAAAAATTAAAATAATATCATTTAACTAAATACAATATTAAATTTACATTTAAATTGATGCGCCACACCAATGAAATAAATAATGATGAATTGTTTTTATATTGTATTTTATTTGGATAGTGCATATTCGGCTATCGCTGAACAGGAAAGGCTAATTGCCAGAAAAGGGGTTGCATCAGCTTTGTGACCATCAGATAGTTACTTAGGGCGTTGCTGGCTTATTTAGGCAACAACGCCCAAGATATGGCCCCTGATAAGTCTATTTTTTAATTTTTGGGAATGGTGAAAACCAAATTCAATTCAGCGGTTAATAAAACAAGACAAAGATATAAAGCGAATCGTGTCTAAGTTGCGACTCCAAATAGTCAATCACAGGAAGACAGGAGCTCAGTGAAGAAAGCGGCCTGGGGCAGACCGCCTTGCCTCTGACGTGATTTTAAAAGGCCTGTTGCAGTGGGTAGGTCATATATCGTCAATGATTGCCA
>RCUT01001438.1_pt1 | contig 11353 bp, 12 predicted proteins | sample 2166171 | NCBI WGS metagenome assembly RCUT01 (sample SAMN09932757, study PRJNA488358) | compost metagenome | isolation source: compost soil in 4-hydroxybenzoic | place: Germany: Experimental Botanical Garden
GGGATGCCGAGGTGGTAATAACCTTCGCGACCGGAATCCTGCACCGAGGTGGCGAGGCCGGGTTTGAGCACCTTAATCGACATGGAGCACCTCCTGCAGACGCTGCTTGCAGCCTTGCGGATCCTCGATGAAGGCATCCAGGTCGAAGCTGACCGGGCGGATGCGCAACTGGAAGGTTCCCGCCTCGACCTCGGCCACGGCCTGGTCGTAGGCGGCGCGGTCGATGGGCTTGAACTGGACGATGTCGCCGGAGCGGAAGAACACCATGGAGTCCTTCAGGTAGCCCAGGCTCTGTTGCGGGTCGTAGATGGGCGCCGGCGTGACGCCGAACATCTGGTAGCCGCCGGCGCCGCGCACCGAGTAGATGCAGCCGAAGCAGCCGCCGTGGCCGAGGGTCAGCTTCGGCGTGTCGGTGCGCGGGCGCAGGTACTTGGGCACCTGCAGCTGCTGCTCGCGCTCGACCATCTGGTACATGAAGGGCAGCCCGGCGACGAAGCCGACCATGGAAACGAACCAGGGCGAGCCGCTGTGGGCCTCGACGAACGCCTGCACGTCGGCGAAGCCGTTGACCTTGGCCGCGTACTCCAGGTCGGTGGAGGACGGGTCCTGGTGGCGGTCGCGGAAGCGCATCAGCGTTTCATGGGTCCAGGGATCGTTGTAGAGCACCGGGATCTCGATGATCCGCGTCTGGATGCTGCGCTCGGCCGTGGCCTGGGCTTCCAGTTCGCGGACCTTTTCCAGCAGCACCTCGGGGGCGATCTGGTCGGGGTTGAAGCGGATCTGGAAGGAGGCGTTGGCCAGGCAGATGTCGAGCACGCCGGGCAGCGCCTGCTGCTCGACGGCGCGGGTGATCGCCATGCCGCGGAAGAAGGCTTCCAGCGACATGGATTCGGACACTTCGGCGAACAGGTGCTCGTCGCCGCCGAAGCTGTAGCGCACAGGTGCTGCGTTCATCTCAAGCCTCCGGGGCGGCGGGCGCCAGCAGAGCGGCCCGTTCGGCGAGCCAGGGTTCCAGGGTGCCGGTGTCGAACTGGCCATCGCGCACGGCGGGGTCGGCGAGGAGCAGGCGGTGCAGCGGGAGGGTGGTCGCCATGCCACTGAGGCGGGTGGCGTCCAGCGCCGCTTCGGCACGGGCGAAGGCCTCGGCACGGTCGCCGCCGTGCACCACCAGCTTGGCCAGCAGCGAGTCGTAGTAGGCCGGCACGCGATAGCCCTCGAACAGGTGGCTCTCCACGCGGATTCCCTCGCCCTGGGGCCAGGCCAGCGCTTCCACCAGCCCGGGGCTGGGGAAGAAATTGCGCGCCGGGTCTTCGGCGTTGATGCGCATTTCCAGCGCCGCGCCCTGGATGCGGATGTCCGCCTGGCGCAACGACAGCGGCTCGCCACCGGCGATGCGCAGCATCCACTGCACCAGGTCGATGCCGGTGATCATCTCGCTGATCGGGTGCTCGACCTGGATGCGGGTGTTCATCTCGATGAAGAAGAACTCGCCGCGGTGGGAATCGAACAGGTATTCCAGGGTGCCGGCACCGCAGTAGCCGATGTCGCGGGCCAGGCGCACGGCGCTGTCGCACAGGGCCTGGCGCTGTTCGGCGCTGAGGGCCGGCGATGGCGCCTCCTCGAAGACCTTTTGCCGGCGGCGCTGCAGCGAGCACTCGCGCTCGAACAGGTGCACCGCGTGCTGGCCGTCCCCGAGGATCTGCACCTCGATGTGCCGAGCCTGGCGAATGAAGCGCTCCAGGTACACGGCGCCCGAACCGAAGGCGGCCTGGGCTTCGCGCTGGGCCAGGGGGAACTCGCGGGACAGCTCGGCGGCATCATGGGCGATGCGGATACCGCGCCCGCCACCACCGGCGGAAGCCTTGATCAGCAGCGGGTAGCCCACCGTCTCGGCGCAGGCCAGGGCGGCGGCGAGGTCGTCCAGCTCGCCCGGGGAGCCCGGCACCACCGGCACGCCGGCGGCCTGGGCGGTGCGCCGCGCTTCGGCCTTGTCGCCCATGCGGCGAATGGTGTCGGCATCCGGGCCGACGAAGATCAGCCCCGCCTCGACCACGGCCTGGGCGAAGGCCGCGTTCTCGGAGAGGAAGCCGTATCCCGGGTGGATCGCGTTGGCGCCGCTGTCCCGCGCCGCTTGCAGCAGGGCCTCGGCGTTCAGGTAGCTCTTGTCGGCGCGGGCCGGACCGATGATCCGCACTTCGTCGGCCAGGCGCGCCGGCAGCGAGTCGGCATCCGCCTCGCTGCACGCCGCCACGGTGGGAATGCCCAGGGCCTGGGCGGCGCGGATGATGCGCACGGCGATCTCGCCGCGGTTGGCCACCAGCAGTTTGTGGATGGAGTTGCTCATCGCCCTGCCCTCACGCGTCGGTTTCGATGACGGCCAGCAATTGCCCCGGCTCGACCGGGTCGCCGTCCTCGGCGTGGAACGCCAGCACGCGGCCGCCCTGGTCGGCGGTCAGTTCGGAGAACTGCTTCATCACTTCCACCAGGCCAATCACGGCGCCAGCCTGCACGGTGTCGCCGGCGCTGGCGTAGTTGTCGGCATCCGGGCTCGGCTTGCGGTAGAAGGTGCCCGGCAAGGGCGAAAGCACGTGGAACTCGGCCATATCTGATCCTCTTGTAATCATTGTCTAGGCAGGCGAAGGAAGGGGGCTCAGCGCGGCGCCCGGACGGCGATGCCAGCGGCGTCGAGACGGGCGCGGGTGCGCTGGACCAGGGCCAGGGCCCCGGGGGTGTCGCTGTGGATGCACACCGATTCGAAGGCGATCGGGATGTCCTGGCCATCCACCGTGCGCACCACGCCTTCCTGGCAGGCACGCAGGACCTTGTCGGCCACCTGTTCAGGGTCCAGCGCGGTGACCCGGCGGATGAACACGATGGAGCCGGAGGCGTCGTAGTCGCGGTCGGCATAGAACTCGCGCACCACCGGCTGGCCCAGCTCGCGGGCGATGCGGCAGGTGGCCGAGCCGTCCATGCAGAACAGCAGCAACTCGGGGTCGAGGCGGCGCAGGGTTTCGACGAACAGGCGCGCCGCGCCTTCGTCACGCGCCAGGTGCATGTAGAGCGCGCCGTGGGGCTTGATGTGCTGCAGGGTCAGGCCCTGCAGGCGGGCGAATTCGCGCAGCGCACCGAGCTGGTAGAGCATGTCGTTGACCAGCTCCTGGGCCGGCGCATTGATGTGCCGGCGGCCAAAACCGACCAGGTCGCGGAAGCCCGGATGGGCGCCGATCGCCACGCCGTGGCGCTGGGCCAGTTCGACGGTGCGCAGCATGGTGTTGGGATCGCCGGCGTGGAAGCCGGTGGCGATGTTGGCGGTGCTGATCAGCGGCATGATCGCTTCGTCGACGCCATCGCCAATGGTCCATGGGCCAAATCCTTCGCCCATGTCGGAATTGAGGTCGACCTCGGTCATCGCGTGTTGCCTCTTGTTGTCGGATGTCGATGGAGCTGACGTTAAAAGGCACCCCAGGTATTGGGAAGATTTATTATTCGATAGACTGAGTTCTGAAAAATCGATACCCCCAGGCAGGTCTCTACCATGGCATTCACCCTGCGCCAGGTCCGTTATTTCGTCGCCACCGCCGAGGTCGGACAGATCTCCCAGGCGGCCATCCACCTGAGCATTTCCCAGTCGGCGGTCACCAGCGCCATCCAGGAACTGGAGGGCCTGCTCGGCGTCAGCCTGTTCATCCGCTCGCCCCAGGGCATGACCCTGACCGACAGTGGCCGGCACTTCCTCAACCACGCCTACTCGATCCTGCGCAGCGTCGAGGATGCGCTGAAAAGCCCGCTGCCGGACACCAGCATCGAGGGCAGCCTGAGCGTGGCGGCCAGCTACACGGTGATGGGTTACTTCCTGCCCTACCACCTGCAACGCCTGGCGCAGTGGTATCCGGGCATCCAGCTGAACCTGTACGAGCAGGAGCGCGAAACCATCGAGCGCAGCCTGCTGGACGGCACGCTCGACATGGCCGTGGTGCTGACCGCCAACCTGCAGCACCCGGACATCGCCGCCGAGACCCTGTTCAGTTCGGAACGGCGGCTCTGGCTGCCCAACCGCCACCCGCTCAGCGAGCGGCCCTCGGTGAGGCTGGCGGATGTCGCCCGCGAACCCTTCATCCTGCTGACGGTGGACGAGGCGGACCAGACGGCCCTGCGCTACTGGGAGGCCAGCCGCCTGCAGCCCAGGGTGATCCTGCGCACCAGTTCGGTGGAAGCCGTGCGCAGCATGGTGGCCAACGGCACGGGCGTGGCCATCCTCTCCGACCTGGTGTACCGGCCCTGGTCGCTGGAGGGCCGGCGCATCGAAACCCTGTCGCTGACCGACCCCGTGCCGCCGATGAGCGTGGGGCTGGCCTGGCGCCGCGACCTGGAATTCAGCGAACCGATGAAAGCCTTCCGCGAATATTTCCGGCACTCTTTCCTGGCCCCGCAACTGAGCAGTTCGCGGCGCTGAACCCGTCACCACGGGCGAGATCAAATCACCAGCTCGACGCTAAAGGAGCACCACCCCGCGATGCGCACAGAAGGATTTTTCGAGTGGCTCGGCCGGATCATCGGCACCGCCATCCGCTTCATCGTCGACCTGCTGTCCGGTGTGCTGGGCGGCATTGGCCAGGCCATCGACGACTTCCTCAACGGCCTGGCACGGGCCATCGGCATGGACGTTTCCTTCTTCAGCCTGATCCTGCTGATCATCGGCCTGCTGCTGCTCTACGCCGGCATTCGCGCCTTCATCCGCCGCTCCATCATCAGTGGCCTGGTCCTGACCTTCCTCGGCCTGGTGGTGATGAGCTGGCTGATCGCCTGAACCGCGTCCCACGGAGGGGACCATGCATCCACTGCTCGCCCGGCTGCGGCCGGCCTGGCTTCGCCACACACCGGGCTGCCTGCTCTGCCATGCCCCCGGCGGCGACCTGCCCATCTGCACCGGCTGCGAGGCCGAATTGCCCTGGCTCGGCGGCTGCTGCGCCGTCTGCGCCCTGCCCCTGCCGACCCATGGACTTCCCTGCGGCGCCTGCCTGAAACGGCCGCCACCCTTTGCGAAGGTCGAGGCGCCCTGGCGCTACGCCTTCCCCGTGGACAGCCTGATCACCCGCTTCAAGCACCAGGCCCGCTGGCCGCTGGGCCGCCTGCTGGGGGAATTGCTCGCCCGCCACCTCGACCACGCCTTCAGTGAAGGCCTGCCGCGCCCCCACGCGCTGCTGCCGGTGCCCCTGGCCACGCCACGGCTGCGCCAGCGCGGTTTCAACCAGGCGCTGATGCTGGCGCGCTGGCTGGGCGATGAACTGCAGATCCCGCTGCAGGCCGACTGGCTGCGGCGCGTCGAGGACGGCCCTTCCCAACAGGGCCTGGATGCCGCCGCCCGGCGGCGCAACCTGCGCCACGCCTTCGCCCTGGATCAGCAGGCCGAGGTGCGCGGCCTGCACCTGGCCCTGGTGGACGATGTACTTACCACCGGCACCACCGCCCACTTCCTCGCCCGCTTGCTCAAGCGCAACGGAGCAGCGCGAGTGGACGTCTACTGCCTGGCGCGCACGCCAAAACCTGGCGAGGGCTGAAGGCTTGACGTGCCGGACCTGCGGGCGCAGCCTGCGCGCCAGACACCCAGACGGACCCGCCAGCCCATGAGCCTGTCCAGCGCCCTCACCCAACAACTCACCCGCCGCCCGCAGCGCCTGGCGCTGCTGGAGCAGATCGCCGTGCAAGGTTCCATCACCCGTGCCGCCAAGGCCGCGGGCCTCAGCTACAAGGCCGCCTGGGACGCCATCGACGAGCTGAACAACCTCGCCGAGCGGCCGCTGGTGGCGCGTTCGGTGGGCGGCAAGGGCGGCGGCGGTGCGAGGCTGACGGCCGAGGGCGAGCGCCTGCTGGCGCTCTACAAACGCCTGGAAAGCCTGCAGGCGCGCCTGCTGCAAAGCGCCGAGAGCGAACAGGACCTGGAACTGCTCGGCCGCCTGATGCTGCGCACCAGCGCACGCAACCAGTTGAGCGGCCGGGTCCTTGGCGTCGAAGCCAAGGGCCGCAACGACCTGGTGAGCATCGAGCTCGCTGGCGGCGCACGCCTGCAGGCGCAGATCACCCACGACAGCACCGAGAAACTCGAACTGGCCCCGGGCCGTGGCGTGGTGGCACTGATCAAGGCCGGCTGGCTGCGCCTGCAGCCCCTCGCGGAGCCGGCGGACGACACGCTGAACCAACTGCAAGGCCGGATCGAGGAAATCCTCGACGCGGCCGATGGCCCCAGCGAAGTGCGCATCAGCCTGGCCAGCGGCCAGACGCTCTGCGCCCTGGTCGAGCCCGAGCGCCTGGCGCAGCTCGGCCTGAAGGCCGGCGACCCGGTGCGCGCACTGTTCGCCGCCGGCCAGGTCCTGCTGGGCACCGCGCTCTGAGCCCCGCCGACCGCACGCTGCACGGCCAATGGGGATAGACTGGGCGCCTTACTGCCGGAGCTGCCCATGTCTCACCCCTTCGATGACCTCACCCCCGACCTGGTACTGGATGCCGTGGAAGGTATCGGCTATCTCAGCGACGCGCGGATACTCGCCCTCAACAGCTACGAGAACCGCGTCTACCAGGTGGGCATCGAGGACGCCGAACCGCTGATCGCCAAGTTCTACCGGCCCCAGCGCTGGAGCGATGCGGCCATACGCGAGGAGCACGGCTTCAGTGCCGAACTGGCCGAATGCGAGGTGCCCGTGGTGGCGCCGCTGGTGCGTGACGGCGAAAGCCTGTTCGAGCACGCGGGCTTTCGCTTCGCCCTCTTCCCCCGCCGCGGCGGCCGCGCGCCGGAGCCGGGCAACCTGGACCAGCTCTACCGTCTCGGCCAGTTGCTCGGCCGCCTGCACGCCGTGGGCGCCACACGCCCTTTCGAGCATCGCGAAACCCTGGCGGTGGACAACTTCGGCCATCAGTCCCTGGCGACCCTGCTGGAGGGCGGCTTCATTCCCCGCAGCCTGCTGCCGGCCTACGAGTCGGTGGCCCGCGACCTGCTCAAGCGCCTGGACAAATTGTTCGCCGAAGTGCGCTACCAGCCGGTCCGGCTGCATGGCGATTGCCACCCCGGCAACCTGCTGTGCCGCGACGAGGTCTTCCACATGGTGGACCTGGACGACTGCCGCATGGGCCCGGCGGTGCAGGACCTGTGGATGATGCTGGCCGGCGAGCGCCAGGAACGTCTCGGCCAACTCGCCGAGCTGATGGACGGCTACCAGGAATTCCACGACTTCGACCCGCGCGAACTGCCGCTGATCGAAGGCCTGCGCAGCCTGCGCCTGATGCACCACAGCGCCTGGATCGCCCGCCGCTGGGACGACCCGGCCTTCCCCATGCACTTCTCCTGGTTCGGCAGCGAACGCTATTGGGGCGACCAGATCCTGACCCTGCGCGAACAGCTGTCGGCGCTGGACGAAGCGCCGTTGAAGCTGTTCTGAACGTTCGAATCCTCTCCGCATTCCCTTGTGGGGGCGAATTCATTCGCTTAGGGCTGCGCAGCAGCCCCCATAACCTCCCAGGGCGGACCTGCGGTCCGCTTCGCGAATGAAGTCGCCCCCACAAGAAAAGACCACGAGCAGGCGTAAAGAACCCCTTACGCTTTCCGCTTGCGCAGACTTGCGGAAAAAACCTGAGCACACAGACAAGCCTCGCAGGCGAGCACTAGAATGTCGCACTACTCGTTAGCTGCCTAAGCAAGGACATTCCATGGCCACCGCCGACCCGCGCCGCGGGTACATCCTGGGGCTCACCGCCTACATCATCTGGGGACTCTTTCCGCTCTACTTCAAGGCCATCCAGAGCGTTCCGGCGCTGGAGATCATCGTCCATCGCGCCCTCTGGTCCGCCCTCTTCGGCGCGCTCCTGCTGCTGGTCTGGAAACACCCCGGCTGGCTGCGCGAACTGCGCGACAACCCCAAGCGCTTCGGCGTGCTCGCCGCCAGCGGCATGCTGATCGCCGGCAACTGGCTGGTCTACGTCTGGGCGGTGAACAACGGCCGCATGCTGGAGGCGAGCCTGGGCTACTACATCAACCCGCTGGTCAACGTGCTGCTGGGGATGCTGATCCTCGGTGAGCGCCTGCGGCGCCTGCAGTGGATCGCGGTGCTGCTGGCGGCCATCGGCGTGGCGCAGCAGATCTGGCAGGTGGGGGCGCTGCCCTGGGTGTCCCTGACCCTGGCGCTGACCTTCGGCTTCTACGGGCTGATCCGCAAGCAGGCACCAGTGAAGGCCCTGCCCGGCCTGGTGGTGGAAACCTGGCTGCTGCTGCCCCTGGCCATCGGCTGGCTGCTGCTCAGCCCGAACGCAGCCTCCACCCAGGCCGCGTTCTGGAGCACGCCGGAAGCCCTCTGGCTGGTCGCCGCCGGCCCCATCACCCTGGTCCCCCTGGTGTGTTTCAACGCCGCGGCGCGCCACCTGCCCTACACCACCCTGGGCTTCCTCCAGTACCTGGCGCCGACCCTGGTGATGCTGCAGGCGATCTTCCTGTTCGACGAGCACTTCGACCCGAGCAAGCTGGTGGCCTTCTCCTTCATCTGGGCGGGCCTGGCCATCTACAGCGTCGACGCCTGGCTCACCCTGCGGCGCAACGCCTGAGCCAGACGTAGGGTGGAAATCCGCATGGCGGATTTCCACCATTGGGGTCCCTCACTTCTCCTGATGCAGGTTCAGCTCCACCATCAGGTCATCGGCCAGCGTCTCCAGCTTGGCCTGCAGCACATCCAATGACAGGGTCAGCGGCACCGCCAGCACCGCCTCGGCGTGGAACAGCGGCTCGCTGCTCATCGGCGCCGGCATCACCTCGGTGAGCAGGCTTTCCAGGTTGACCCCCAGTTCCGTCAGCAGCCGGGTGATATCGCGGACGATCCCCGGCCTGTCGTTGCCCACCAGGTCCAGCAGGATCGGCTTCCAGGTGCAGGACGGCTCTATGCCGCTCTGCGCCAGCATCACGCGGATGCCGTGGGCGCTCAGGCCTTGCAGGCCCTCCACCAGTTCGTCGTAGCCCTCGGCCGGCACCGCTACCCGCAATATCCCGGCGAACTGCCCGGCCATGCGCGACATTTTGCTTTCCAGCCAGTTGCCGCCATGGGCGGCGATGCACTGGGCGATGCGCTCGACCAGCCCGGGCTGATCAGGCGCTATTACCGTAAGTACCAGATGATCCACACTCGACTCCTCATAGTGGCAACCGGCGCCCGGCCTCAGGCCAGGCTCAGCCAGTAGGTGAAGAAGACTTCGTCCCGCACATAGCCGAGCCGCTCGTAGAGCGCCTGGCCGGCGAGGTTGGTCTTCGCGGTTTCCAGCTGGATGCCGCAGGCGCCGGTCGTTTCAGCGAGGGCGCGGGCGGCGTTCATCAGGTCTTCGCCCACCCCCTGACGCCGGGCTGCGGGCACTACATAAAGATCGCTCAACAACCAGGCCGGCGCCATCGCCAGCGATGAATGAAAGGGATACAGCTGCGTGAAGCCCCAGGCCGTGCCGGCGCCGTCGCGGGCGATGAACAGCCGGGAGTCGCCGAGCTCGAGCCGCTGCTCGAGGAAAGCACGGACCTCGGGCAAGGGCCGGGGCACCTCGTAGAACTCCAGGTAGCCGGCGAACAGGCTGGCAAGGTCATCGAGATCACTGCGTGTGGCAGGGCGAACAGGCATGGCATGACTCCGGACGAGGCTCGACCGAGTATAGGAAATGTCCTAAAGGCTGTTCAAAAAGGTCCTTGAAAGGCGTGCGACGGCCTGTCGCAGTTAATCTGAAAAATAAATCGTGTACATTTTTCAGATTTAACTGGAACAAAGCGCCATTTTTTTGAGAACATTCTGCCCGCCGTTGTGACCGTAAACCAGCTTTTAGTCGCATAGCGACGCGAGCCCACTGATTTTCACGACGGCTTCATGTAGTATGCCGCGCTTCGGACTACAAGAAGGGAGACCCCCAGTCCGAACGGATATTGAGCAGAGTGAGGCAAGCAATGACTGAGCGCGTTCAAGTCGGTGGCCTTCAGGTCGCCAGAGTCCTGTTCGACTTCGTGAACAACGAAGCCATCCCCGGAACCGGCATTGCCGCCGACACGTTCTGGGCCGGTGTGGAAGCCGTCATCAATGACCTGGCTCCGAAGAACAAAGCCCTCCTCGCCAAACGCGATGAATTGCAGGCCAAGATCGACACCTGGCACCAGGCGCGCGCCGGCCAGGCCCATGATGCCGTGGCCTACAAGGCGTTCCTCCAGGAGATCGGCTACCTGCTGCCGGAACCGGCCGACTTCCAGGCCACCACCCAGAATGTCGACGAAGAAATCGCCACCATGGCCGGCCCGCAGCTGGTCGTGCCGGTGATGAACGCGCGTTTCGCCCTGAATGCCGCCAACGCCCGCTGGGGTTCGCTCTACGATGCCCTCTACGGCACCGACGCGATCAGCGAAGAAAATGGCGCCGAGAAAGGCAAGGGCTACAACAAGGTCCGCGGTGACAAGGTCATCGCCTTCGCCCGCGCCTTCCTCGACGAAGCCGCGCCGCTGGAAGGCGCGTCCCACGTCGACGCTACCGCCTACACCGTGAAGAACGGCCGCCTGGCCGTGACCCTGAAGAACGGCAGCGAAGTCGGCCTGAAGAACGCCGCCCAGTTCATCGCACTCCAGGGCGACGCCGCCAAGCCGGCCGCCGTGCTGCTGAAGAACAACGGCCTGCACTTCGAAATCCAGATCGACCCGAACAGCAACATCGGCCAGACCGACGCCGCCGGCGTGAAGGACGTGCTGATGGAGTCCGCGCTGACCACCATCATGGACTGCGAAGACTCGGTCGCCGCCGTCGATGCCGACGACAAGGTCGTGGTCTACCGCAACTGGCTGGGCCTGATGAAGGGCGACCTGGCTGAGTCCGTCAGCAAGGGCGGCCAGACCTTCACCCGCACCATGAACCCGGACCGCACCTACACCAAGGCCGACGGCTCCGAACTGACCCTGCACGGTCGCTCCCTGCTGTTCGTGCGCAACGTCGGTCACCTGATGACCAATCCGGCCATCCTCGACGCCGCCGGCAACGAAGTGCCGGAAGGCATCCAGGACGGCCTGTTCACCGGCCTGATCGCGCTGCACAACCTCAAGGGCAACACCAGCCGCAAGAACACCCGCACCGGCTCGATGTACATCGTCAAGCCGAAGATGCACGGCCCGGAAGAAGTGGCCTTCGCCACCGAAATCTTCGGTCGCGTGGAAGATGTGCTGGGCCTGCCGCGCAATACCCTGAAGGTCGGCATCATGGACGAGGAGCGCCGCACCACCATCAACCTCAAGGCCTGCATCAAGGCCGCCGCCGAGCGCGTGGTGTTCATCAACACCGGCTTCCTCGACCGCACCGGTGACGAAATC
>RCUT01001439.1_pt1 | contig 11346 bp, 14 predicted proteins | sample 2166171 | NCBI WGS metagenome assembly RCUT01 (sample SAMN09932757, study PRJNA488358) | compost metagenome | isolation source: compost soil in 4-hydroxybenzoic | place: Germany: Experimental Botanical Garden
ATGAATTTGTAGAATTGCCGCCTTAATTATGTCAGCAAATACCTTTCCGGCACAGATTGAGCCGTTTAAATGGGCTGAACAAGGCTTTACATGGTCAGGTCAACTGCCCCTGTCTCGCTTTGCTCGTATCGCTCGTGAAGCTGTTGGATCAATTGATAACCAATTGATCAACATAGACTGTAAGCTATCAATGGATGCATATCATCGCATTGTGTGGATGGATGGTCATATGGACACGAAAGTTCCAATGGAGTGCCAACGTTGTTTGGAACCTGTTGAAATGCCTCTTGTCTTAGACTTCCATATTGCATTAATGGATGATGAGTCACTGATAGAGCGCTTGGATGAGGATGCTGATTTCATCGTTTTAGGTGAAAGTGAGTTTACGACGAAAGGTGATTATGATACGCCAGCCTCGATTAACTTGCTCGCACTACTAGAAGATGAACTGTTATTGTTGGTGCCTTTATCTCCCAAGCATGATGCTTGTGAAAATAAACATCAACCTACCATTCAAAATGTTGTTGAAGAAAAACGGGATAATCCGTTTGATGTTTTGGCAGGTTTGAAGGGTAAACTTAACTCATAATTTGTGATATAATTGTGAGATAAGACAACTGAATTTGTTCTGATCCATTTTTTCGATCTTTGTAAGGAGCCATCATGGCCGTTCAGCAAAACCGTAAAAGTCGCTCTCGCCGTGACATGCGCCGTTCACATGACGCTTTAACCGAGAATGCATTAACAGTAGACCAAGCAACTGGTGAGACTCATCGTCGTCACCACGTTACTAAAGACGGTTTCTACCGTGGTCGTCAATTATTCGCTAAAGCAGCTGATGCTGAATAATTGTATGATATGCATTAAGCGTGATGCTTAAGTATAGAAAAAATGGGAGCGAAAGCTCCCTTTTTTTGTTGTTTTTCGCAATTATAAAAATATAAATAACATGTTAAATTTCCGCTCCAGAAATGAGTGAAAACCCAAAAAAGGATTTCTTATGTCTGCTAAACGTCTTGAACAAGTAGCTTTAGCCACAAAAACTGCGTTTGTGTTTCCAGGTCAAGGTTCACAAAAAGTCGGTATGCTTGCTGAACTAGCAGAACAGTTTAGTGGGGTTGGGCAAACCTTTGCTGAAGCTTCAGATGCGCTTGGATTCGATCTGTGGCATATTGCGCAAAGTGGTGAAGGCCTCAACCAAACAGAAAATACCCAACCTGTGTTATTAACTGCCAGTATCGCTCTATGGCGTGTATGGCTTGATTTAGGCGGTCTGGCACCTAAGTATCTTGCAGGACATTCTCTAGGTGAATACAGTGCTTTGGTTGCTGCAGAATCTATGAGCTTGGCAGATGCAGTGAAACTAGTGAATTTGCGTGGCAAACTCATGCAAAGTGCTGTTCCTCAAGGGGAAGGGGCTATGGCTGCAATCCTTGGTTTGGCTGATGAAAAAGTGGTTGAACTTTGCCAAATCGTGAATGCAGAAGGTCAAGGTTCAGTAGAAGCTGCAAACTATAATTCACAAGGCCAAGTCGTGATTGCTGGAAGTACAGCATCTGTACAACAAGTGATGGCTTTGGCAAAAGAGCAGTCTGCTAAAGCAATTGCTTTACCTGTGTCGGTTCCTTCGCATTGTTCATTGATGAAACCTGCTGCTGAAAAATTTGCAGAAGCTTTGGAACAAACTGCCATTGAGCTGCCTACCATTCCTGTAATACAAAATGTCAACGCGGGAATAGCTACCGATGTTGCTCAATTGCGTCAGGCGTTAACTGCTCAATTGTACCAATCTGTACAATGGACAGACACGATGCAGTTTTTACAAGACCAAGGTATTCACTACGTTGTTGAGTGTGGGCCTGGTACAGTATTGAGTAATCTCGCGAAGCGTTTACCAAATATAGAAAAAGCTTTTGCTATTGATAGCAAGAGTAAAATGGAAGATGCCCTAAATGCTCTTTTAGTGGCAGAAGGAAAAATTGCATGACACAAGAACGCAAAGTTGCATTAGTAACGGGCGCGAGTCGGGGCATTGGCGCTGCAATTGCCCAGCAACTTATTCAAGACGGTTATTTTGTTGTAGGTACTGCGACATCTGAATCTGGTGCACAAAAGTTAAGTGAAAGCTTTGGTGAGCAAGGTGCAGGTTTAGCTCTCGATGTGCGTAATCTCGATGAGATTGAAGCAGTCGTTTCTCATATTGAACAGAACTATGGCCCTGTGCTTATTTTGGTTAATAATGCGGGTATCACGAAAGACAATTTATTGCTACGTATGTCAGAAGATGATTGGGATGACATTCTCAACATTCACCTTAAAGCAGTATATCGTTTATCTAAACGTGTGCTTAAAGGTATGACAAAAGCGCGCTTTGGCCGCATTATTAATATTAGTTCTGTTGTTGCACATTTTGCAAACCCAGGTCAGGCGAACTACTCTGCTGCAAAAGCAGGTATTGAAGCGTTTAGCCGTAGTCTTGCAAAAGAGATGGGTAGCCGCCAAATCACTGTGAACAGTGTGGCACCAGGCTTCATTGCAACAGAAATGACAGATGCACTTAGTGAAGAAATTCGCAAAAAAATGAGTGATCAAGTGGCTTTAAATCGCTTAGGCGAGCCACAAGATATCGCAAATGCGGTGAGTTTCCTTGCAAGTGATAAAGCAGGTTACATTACCGGTACGGTATTACATGTAAATGGTGGTTTATACATGGCCTAGGGCTGATGTATAACTTTTAAAAATTTTTATATTCAATTAAACTAGTGGCAAATCAAACGCCACGAGCAATGAGGAGAATTCCTGTGAGCGATATCGAACTACGCGTTAAGCAAGCAGTTGCAGAACAACTTGGTCTTAAAGCTGAAGAGATTAAAAACGAAGCATCTTTTATGGATGACTTAGGTGCTGACTCTTTAGATTTAGTTGAACTTGTAATGTCTTTCGAAAACGACTTCGACATCACTATCCCTGATGAAGATTCAAACGAAATCACTACAGTTCAATCTGCAATTGACTATGTAACTAAAAAACTTGGTTAATTCGCATATTGCTGAATAAAAAGAAGGCCACCGTAAGGTGGCTTTTTTTATTTGAGTAAAATAAAAGAGATACATATTTTTACAAGATCAACCTCAATTGATAGCAGAGGCTTGTCTTTTTTGAAGTATAACAATAAAGGTCAGTTTAATGACTTTACTATAAACAATAATATGAGGACTAAAAGATGGGTCTTTTTGATTTTGTAAAAGGTATTGGTAAGAAAAATACCGCACCAGCAGAACCACAACCAGCTCCGGCAACACCAGCAGAACCTTCTGCACAAGAAATCGCAAATAAATTATTAGGATTAATTAAAAGCTTAGGCCTAGGGGTAGAGGGTTTATCTGTAACGTATAATGGTGCAACTGATACCGCAATCATTAAAGGACAGGTAAAAAGCCAAGCGGATAAAGAGAAAATTATTCTTATTGTTGGGAATATTGATCATGTTGCACAAGTAGATGATCAAATGACCGTTGCAACTCCTGAACCAGAAAGTAAATTCTACACAGTAAAATCTGGTGATAACCTTTCAAAAATTGCGAAAGAATTTTACGGTGATGCAAATCAATACCCAAAAATCTTTGAAGCAAACAAACCAATGCTTAAAGATCCAGATGAAATCTTCCCAGGACAGGTTTTACGTATTCCTCAATAATTGAGGGTAATAAAAAAGGCGCTTTTAGCGCCTTTTTCTTTTTCTAGAATCTTTTTGGTATTTTTTGCCCATTTGCTACAGGAGTCTCGGCGTTCTTTAAAACACCAAATAACCATGTTTCAGCATGTTGAACTGCAATTTTTAAAGAATCATCTAAAGCCAAACGACCAGCAATAAAACTAGCTAAAGAACAACCTGAACCGTGATACTCACCGTCTAAGCGGGGGCAACTACTACTCGCCGCAAGTTCACCATTAATATATAAACTATTTTTAATGTGATCTGGTGTATCTTCATGTCCACCTTTGACTAATACAGCTCTAGCGCCCATTTCGAAAAGTTTTTTGGTTGCTTGTTCTAAGTCATCGACACCCGTGAGAGCACGTAATTCGACTGTATTTGGAGTAATAATGGTGGCGAGGGGAATAAGCTCAACGAAAGCTTTGACAAGAGTTGCTTGATCACCTAAAGAACCCCCGCTGTTTGCCACCAAAACAGGATCGAGTACATATTGATATTCTGGATGGGCACGAAGAAACTCCGCTAAAGCAGCAATGTTATCTGTGGTGCCAAGCATGCCTGACTTAACGCATTTAATCGGCAAATCACCTACAACTGCATTTGCTTGAGCTAATAATAGTTCTTTTGAGGTTGCTTCGAAGCCAAATACTTGTTGTGAGTTTTGTATGGTGAGGGCTGTACATGCAATTGCTGCATGAGCACCACTTTGTCCAATCGCTTCAATATCAGCTTGTAAACCTGCACCACCTGAAGGGTCTAAACCCGAGAAACAAAGTACGGTTGGACGCACGGTTATTTCCTTTTCAATTTAAATTTACGTTAGTATAAGAGAGTTTGATTAAACTCTCGACCAATTGAATTAAATACTTTACTGGGTTAATGATTGAATGGCTATAAAACATATTTTGATTGATTTGGATGGAACACTAACAGACCCAAAAGTTGGTATTCATACTTCAATTCGCTATGCAATGGATAAGTTGGGCTTTCCATTGGCTGCCGATTTAAATATTGACTGGACAATTGGCCCCCCTTTAAAAGCCTCATTAGCAAAACTATTAGCCACTCAAGATGATGCTTTGGCTGAACAAGCTTTACTTGCTTATCGTGAGCGCTTTTCAGTTACAGGTTTATTTGAAAATGAAGTATATCCATCGGTTGCGCAAACACTTAATGCATTGAAAGAAGATGGGTATCGTTTATTCGTCGCAACAGCTAAACCAACTATTTATGCAAAACGTATCTTAGATCATTTTGACTTAAGCCAATATTTTGTAAATATTTATGGTAGTGAGTTAACTGGAGAACGTACCAATAAAGCTGAACTTATTCATTATATTCTTGAACGTGAGCAATTAAACTCAGAAGAATGCTTAATGGTAGGTGACCGTCAATATGATGTTTTAGGTGCTCGCCACAATGGTATTGAGGCGGTCGCTGTGACTTATGGTTACGGAACACCAGAGGAACTTAAGCAAGCACAACCTAAAGCAATGATTACGCAATTTTCTGAACTTTTGGAATACGTCGAAGATCAGGCAACACAAAAGAAAGTATCTTAAATATTAGTAAATTTTAATTTGAAGGTTTGGCTTTTATCTAAAGCCAAACCTTTTTTATTTAAATACCGTGTTGTTGGCGGTATTGAACGAGTTCTTCAATCGTAATCACGGTTAAATGATGAGTTTGGGCATATGCCAAAACTTGAATACCTGATGCCATCGTGCCATCTGGGTTGGTTAATTCACATAACACACCAGCAGGTTTAAGCCCAGCTAGTCTTGCTAGATCAATTGTTCCCTCAGTATGACCTCTGCGAGTCAGTACTCCACCACTACGTGCACGTAAAGGAAAAACATGGCCTGGACGGTTAAGATCACTTGGAACAGCACCATCTTTAATTGCAGTTTGAATGGTAGTAACACGGTCTTTAGCCGAAACACCTGTCGTAACACCTTGGGCTGCTTCAATAGTCACTGTGAAAGCCGTATGAAACTGGCTTGAGTTTTGAGAAACCATTGGTGGAAGTTCTAAATGATCTGCTAACTCTTCTGTCAGGCATAAACATACAATACCTGAGCCATCACGAATCATACGTGCCATGGTTTCAACAGTTAGAGTTTCGGCTGCAACAATTAAATCTGCTTCATTTTCACGATCGAAGTCATCCATAACCAAGACAGGTTTGCCTTGACGGATATCTTCTAATGCTTGTTGAATGCGTTGTTCAGCAGGAGAGAGGGCTGAGAAAAAAAGTTCTGGTTGAATTAAGCTAGACATAATGAAACGCTCTCGTAAAAATACGGTTGAACATTTCAGGACTGATGTAAAAACAGGCTGGCACTGAAATAAAACGGATTTATCCCAGTTCGTCGTCTTCTTTCATCCGGACTATACCGTCGGCTTTGGAGTTTCACCAAATCTGCTCAAATCATAAAATTTAAGCTCGTGGGCTTGTTAATTTATCAATAAAAATTAACTTTACCACCGGTGGGGAATTACACCCCGCCCTGAAGCGATGGGTTTTATTATAGCGCGCTTGATAAAATTGGCTAGATGCTTTTGTAGAATGCTAAGTTTCTTTATGAATAAGTATTTTCACAAATGGAAATAAGCTTTTTAACAAGAGCTTACTTGTTGATATGAAAATGGAATGCTATGTTTTTTATAGAAAATTATAAATAAAATAGGTGTTTCATGCAGATAAGAGATGATTATCCCCTTAGGAATACTTTATTTATTCAGCATCTCCATATTTTTAGTTATGTATTTATGGCGGTCAGTATTCTTTATTTAATTGCTGCTAATTGGTTAATGCTTCCAGACAGCATTCAGCTAGCCATCCCGCCACTTATATTACTTGTGACAGCATGGATCAGCGTAAAAGATACTTTAAGTGAAGGAGTTAGGCAGACTTTACATGGTATTTGCGGCTTGATGGTAGGCTTAAGTTTGGCTGTAATCGGGCAGGTCTATCAAACTGGAGCAGACAGTTATTTACTTTTCCTAATTTGGACATTGCTGTTATTACCTTGGCTATATCGACCAAATATTGGAATCTTTGCTTTAATTTGTATTACTAGCCAACTTACACTTTTTTTATTTTTTAAGCAGACTTTTTGGTTAGAAAAGTTTCCTTATTTATATCTGTTTGCTTTAAATTTATTAAGCCTTATAGAATTTTGGGTATGTATAAAGAAGTATCGTGCTTTACGTTTCGTCTTTATCGCTTGGTTTGCAGTCATTTCAATCATTGGAATGATCCAATATTTATCTGGTGAAAATATTCCTTATCTGATTTCGGCTTTCTTTTCAGGAATAATCGTTTTTTATTGTTTCTTCAAAAAAGATGATCAATTATGTGCCAGCTTGATGGCCGCTGTTCTTGGTGTGACTGCAACAATATGGCTTGTAGATAGGATCAATGACTTATTTAAAGATTCAAATGAGTTCATTTTTTTATTCATTGCAGGCATTATTTTTATCTGGTTTGCGCTGATTAGTTATTTTTTAATAAAAATTTTTCGTCAAAGCCGCTTTTATATAATTCCTTTAGCTATTGGAGCTTGGCTTGCTGGATTGGCCCTTGCTGCTTTTACTCTCGTGTTCTGGGAAGCTGTTTCTTTAATTATAGGAGTTATTTTTGTTTGTATAGCTTCTATTTTATTGAAAAAAACTCAACACTACTTCATTCGGCAATTTGCCTATTGTTTATTCATAAGTGGTCAGACTGCTTTTTTGTTTCATCTAGAGTCTGAAACAGATCAGATGTTATGGGTGCTAATTGCACAGATTTTTATTCTCTGTATAAGTTATTTTTTTAAACCCCATTGGTTCTTTATTTTAATTCAAATGCTTGCTACTTATGGCATAGCATTTATTTACTTATTACAAATGGATCACTCATTGTGGTCGGTAAACTCCACTCAGACTTATTTAAATTTAACCCTGCTCAGCTATTTTGTTTTTAGTTTGGTGTTCTTGCCGAAGGCTAAATCGATAGTTCAATATGAGCGTAGTATCTATTTATGTGTGCTTGCGGTAGTTGTGGTAGCTTCTTTCTTTGATACTTTTATGGGACTGGTTCTAGATAGTTCGGAAGATCGGCAGATATGGATTTTCTATTTATTACCTAGTCTTTGGTTGCTTTGCTTTAGTATTTTTTATTTATATAAGCAGTTGCATGGAATCGTGTTTTTCGCATTCTTACTTTTTGGTGTATTGCTCATTGCACTTGGCTATTTTGAAGTTTTCATTTTATTTATCATTCTAACATGGGCGATAAAAAAGAAAGATTATATTGTTTATGGTGTCACTCTAGCAGTATTTGTTTTAGTACTTTGGCAGCTTTATTACAACTTACAAATAACTTTTTTGGCAAAGAGTGCATCGATTTTGATTTCTGGTCTTGTTCTGTGGGCTTTATATTGGTTGCTCCACCAAGAAAATCAACGCTATCTTATTGAAGGAGAAAAATAATGAAGAAATATTTTTCTCTTATTCTGGCTATAGCTACCACATTATTTTTTGTGGGATTGATAGTGAAAAATGAATGGCATCTGGATCATAGTAAAAGTATTTTTATTGAGCTTAAACCAGTTGATCCTCGTTCAATTTTACAAGGTGACTATATGGCATTGGCTTATGAGTTAAATTTGCAAACTCCTAAACCTCTTGCTGAAAACGAAATTCTAAATCAGAGAATTTTTAATCGTCCTTCCATTCCTGCAAAACTTATTTTGGATTCACAAAATCGCGTAGTTCGTACAGTTTTAGATATCAATAATTCATTTGCTGGGCAAAGATTAGTTTTAAAAAACCCTGAAAATCGTTTTCAGGCTTTATATCCTGCCTCTCGCAGCTTCTTGTTTGCTGAAGGCTTGGCCCAATGTTATGAGAAAGCAAAATATGCTGAATTTAAAATAAATCAAGAAGGAGAGGCGATTCTGTTTGATTTACGAGGAGAGCAGCTTCAGCCTTTGAATTGTAAACAGCAAAAGAATTGGTGGGAAGGAACTATTAAGGATTTATAAAATGATAAAAGCCCGTCAATGCGGGCTTTTTTTATTCTAAGAATAAATTAGGCAACTTGAACAGGAATACAATTCGCTGTGTGGTTGACTGTATTATTTGGGTTAGCATAGACCAAACGTGGTTTATGAATATTTGCTTCAGCTTCAGTAAAATCACCAAATGTAGCAATAATCACTAAATCACCGACATCTGCTTGATGTGCAGCGCCACCATTTACTGAAATAATTCCAGAGTTATCTTCACCACGAATTGCATAGGTCGTGAAGCGTTTGCCATTGGTTACATTCCAAACATGAATTTCTTCATATTCACGAATACCAGCTAAGTCCATCAATACGCCATCAATTGCACAAGAACCTTCATAGTGAAGTTCAGCATGGGTTACAACTGCGCGGTGAATTTTGCATTTTAATAAACGAGATAGCATGGCTAGCGTCTCCTGAGTAGACCTAAGAGTAAGATCTTATGGTGAAATCTTTAGCTTTTGCTGTTGGCAAAGTGGCTGATGCGCATTTTGCTCCTAAAAAAGCAAGATAGCAAGCTTGATTGTTCAACAATTTAAGTTGGTTTATACGCATTAATTTGATTCATGGCCTGTGGAACTTGTCCTTGAACAAGTAATTTCACTTTAGAAAGGGCATGATCAATTGCTGCATCCATCAGAGTTTGTTCACTACTTGGTGCTTTCCCAAGTACATGACCTGAAACTCGCTCTTTTGAGCCAGGATGTCCGATACCAATACGTAAACGATGAAAATTTGGACCAATATGAGGGACAATGTCACGTAAACCGTTATGACCACCATGTCCTCCGCCTGTTTTTAGACGAATTACACCAGGATTCATATCAAGTTCATCATGAGCAATCAAAATTGCTTCGGGAGCAATTTGATAAAATTTTGCAAATGGAACTACACTTTGTCCAGAACGGTTCATAAATGTAGTGGGTAGAAGTAGACGGACATCGTGTCCTTCTATATTACCACGTCCGCTGATTCCGTGAAATTTCGGATCATTTTTTAAAGTAATGCCATATTTATTAGCAAGCTGCTCAATGAACCAAAAGCCTGCATTATGGCGGGTCTGGGCATATTCTGAACCAGGATTGCCCAAACCAACAATTAGCGAAATATTTGACACTAATCTACGCCTTTCAACACTTATGCGCGTTTGAAGTCAGCGTGCATAGGAGTGTTTTTAGCTGGGTGACGTTGTAACGCTTGGATTTTAACGTTTTCAACTTTGTCGCCAACTTGGATTTCTATAACTTCTTCAAAAAAAGCATTGTTTTCTAAAGCTTTTACAAGCTGACGAAGTTCTAAAGTAATAGCTACAGGCTCAGCATTGCCACCATAAATGATAGCTGGAATTAATGCTTCGTGACGAAGGCGGCGGCTCGCACCTTTCCCTTGTTTGTCTTCAGCACGCGCTTGAGCGTTTAATACGAAGTTTGACATGAGTAAATCCTCATTAAAGTTAAATAGACTAAACTTGCGACCAGTTTAGTGATAGAAAACCCCAGCCAAGGCCAGGGTTCATAAAAGCTGCAGTATTATAAACTATCGAACATCGCACTGATAGATTCTTCGTTATTAATACGACGAATCGTTTCAGCAACCATGCTAGCAACAGAAACCTGACGGATTTTGCCCAAGGTTAATGCTTCTTCAGAAAGAGGAATAGTGTCAGTGACAACTAATTCATCAATAACTGAATTACGTAAGTTTTCAATAGCCTTGCCAGAAAGTACAGGGTGAGTTGCGTATGCAACTACACGGCGTGCACCAAATTGCTTAAGCGCATCAGCTGCTTTACACAATGTACCGGCAGTATCAACCATGTCATCTACGATAACGCAATCACGATCTTTTACGTCACCAATTAAATGCATAACTTGCGATTCATTGGCTTTTTGACGACGTTTATCAATAATTGCTAAATCGATGTCACCCATCTGTTTGGCAACGGCACGAGCACGTACTACGCCACCAACGTCAGGAGAAACCACCATAAGGTTATCATGCGATTGTTGACGTAAGTCAGCAAGCAAAGCAGGAGTACCATAGATGTTGTCGACTGGAATATCGAAGAAACCCTGAATTTGGTCAGCATGTAAGTCAATCATTACGACACGATCAATACCAACAGTGGTAAGCATGTCTGCAACAACTTTAGCTGTAATCGGCACACGTGCAGAACGTGGGCGACGGTCTTGGCGAGCATAACCAAAATACGGGATAACGGCTGTAATACGACCAGCACTTGCACGACGCAAAGCATCTGCCATAACCAAGATTTCCATAAGGTTATCATTGGTAGGGGCACAAGTAGGCTGAACGATAAATACGTCTTTACCACGAACATTTTCAGTAATTTCTACTGAAATTTCTCCATCAGAAAAGTGACCGACTGATGCAGCACCTAGAGGGATATGTAAGTGACTTACGACTTTTTGAGCGAACTGTGGATGAGCATTTCCACTAAAAACGACAAGATTGGGCATGAAGCACCCTTGGCGGTTGGTATGTAATTAAATAGATGGCAGGGGCGGCTGGATTCGAACCAACGGATGCCGAGATCAAAACCCGGTGCCT
>RCUT01001442.1_pt1 | contig 11338 bp, 11 predicted proteins | sample 2166171 | NCBI WGS metagenome assembly RCUT01 (sample SAMN09932757, study PRJNA488358) | compost metagenome | isolation source: compost soil in 4-hydroxybenzoic | place: Germany: Experimental Botanical Garden
GCGCAGCATACCGCACCGAACGGAGACCCGGCCTTCTTCCTCAATTCGATGCTGCGCAGCGGCGCCTCGCTCAACTATGCGAAATACGCCTCGCCCGAATTCGATGCCATTCTCGATCGTTTCGCGACGGCGGGCGATGCTGGCGAACGGGCCACGATCGCGCTTGATGCGCAGGCAAAGCTGTTTACCGATGTTCCCGCATCCTTCCTGGTTTCGCCGGTCTGGTATGTCGGCCTTTCGAAGCGGCTGCAGAACTACGAGCCGTGGGGTTCCGACTATTATGTCCTGCGCGGCGACATAGGCGAAGCGCGGTAAGGTCAGATGCAATTGCTCCGGTTCGGCATATATTCCGTGTTGGGAATGGTTGTGCTCTCATTCGCATCCTTCACGCTCATCGCATGGATGCCTGCCGATCCGGTGCAGATTGCCATTCGGGTGTGGAACCTGACGGCCACGAGCGAAACCGTTGCGGCGCTGCGGGAAGGGTGGGGCCTCGATCGCCCGCTCATCCTGCGCTATCTTCACTGGCTTTCGGATTTCGTCGCCGGTGACTGGGGCCGATCCTTCCGCACCGGCGAATCCGTCTTTGCGGAGTTTATCGAGCGTCTGCCTCTCTCGCTCATGCTCGGCCTCTCTGGCCTTCTGGTTGCTATCGCCGTTGCGGTACCGCTCGGTTTCAGCGCTGCGGCGCGGCCGGGCGGTATTGCCGATCGTGCCAGCCGCACATTTTCGGTCTTCGTGCAGGCTGTGCCCGGTTTCTGGCTGGGGCTTGTCCTGCTCTGGGTTCTCGGCGTCCAGCTACGCTGGATTCGACCCTTCGGAACCGACATCACAGCAATCATATTGCCCGTCCTTCTCATCGCCTCCCATTCGGCTGCCGTCTTTGCACGTATCTACCGCCGTGACATGCTCGAAACCACGCGACAGCCGTATTTTCGCACCGCTCTCGCCAAGGGACTTTCGCATCGGCAGGCGCTCTGGCGCCACGCGCATCGCGGTGCGTTTTATGCCCTGCTTTCGGCGGTGCGCTCGGAGGCGGGGTGGGTGATCGGTTCGACGGCCACCATGGAAATCCTCTTCAATCTTCCCGGCATCAGCCAGTTCCTTGTGCAAAGCATCGCGGTACGAGACCAGATGGTGCTGCAGGCCTATGTGATGGTCATCGCGTTGTGGCTGCTCTTCATGAACCTGGTCGTGCAGCTGTTTCAGCGCCTTCTGGATCCACGGCTCGTCTGATGCTCCGGTATTTCGCGCTCGCCATCCTGGCCCTTTTTCTGCTTCTGAGCGCCCTTTGGCAGCCCTATGATCCTGATGCCGTGGATATCCTGGCCCGCCATTCCGGTGTGACGGCGCAGCATCTGCTGGGAACCGATCATCTCGGCCGCGATCTTCTTTCGCGCCTCATGGCGGGCGGATGGCGCACCGCGCTTGTGGTTCTGTCGGTCGGCACCATCGCCTTTACCGGTGGCACCTTGCTCGGCGCCGGCGCCGCGGTGCTGGGCGGCTGGCAGGAGAGGGTGGTGTTGCGCTGTTGCGAATTCTTCATCACCGTTCCGACGCTCATCATCGCGCTGACGGCGGCCGCGATTTTTGGCCTGACGCCGATAACGGCCGGACTGGCGCTTGGTCTTGCCGGCATTGGCCCAACGGCTCTGCTTGCCCATTCCCTCAGCCGGCGCGTGCTTGGACAACCCTTTGTCCATGCCGCACAGGCGCTGGGCGTTCCGCCCTTGCGGATGGTCCTGCGCCATCTTCTGCCGAATATCCTGCCGCTGATGGTGACTCATACCGGAAATCAGGCGGGTTTTGCCGTCACCGCCTATGCCTCGCTGGCCTTTATCGGGCTTGGCGCGGACCCTTCCAAACCGGACTGGGGCTCGATGTTGTTTGAATATCGCGTTTTCATCTTCGATCATCCAAGCCTGATGATCTGGCCCGGCATCGCAATCGCCATCACGGTTGCGACGCTCAACACCGTATTCGACGCTTCCGACTGATCATTTCGCTGAGCTTGAACATGGAACACACAAGGAACGACACGATGGATGGCGGCAATTTCGATCTCAAGGAAGAAATCCGCGACTACTGGTCGAAAAGATCGGAGACCTTCGATCTCGCCTTCGGACACAGGATCGCCGCCGGTCCGGAGGCTGATGCGTGGCAGAAACCGATCCGGCAGATGATCGGCCCGGAACCGAAACGTGTTCTCGAACTGGCCTGTGGCACCGGCGAGGTGACGCGCCTGATCCACGATCTCGGCCACGATGTTACGGCACTCGACTTTTCAGAGGCGATGCTGGTTGTGGCGCGCGCCAAACACGCCGGCAAACCGCGGCTGCGCTTCATCATGGCGGATGCCGAAAACACCATGGAACCCGAAGCATCCTATGACGCGATCATCTGCCGGCATCTGGTCTGGACTTTGACGCAGCCCGAACAGACGTTCCGCGAATGGTTCAGGCTTCTCCGTCCCGGCGGCCGGCTTCTGTTTTTCGACGGCGACTGGGCAACGCCGAAACCGACCGGACGTCTTGCGGGCCTGCTTATTTCGCTCATCGATCATGTGGTGGGTGAAGACAGGAATTATGACGGCGCTCTGGGCAACCGCCATGCGGCCATCATGAAGGCGCTTCCATTCGGCCAGGGGCTGCGACCTCAGATGCTGACGCCGCTGCTGACCGCTGCAGGCTTCGCGAAGATAGAACTCCATTCCCACGACCCGATAGCGAAAGCACAGCGGAAAAATGCCAACCTGCGCAACAGGCTGCGTACCTTTGTCTACAGGCGCTTCATTCTGACATGCCAGCGCCCTTGACGCGGTTGCTTCATCATCGCACTTTTCGGAGAGATATGGATGCTGGCAGCCCGCAAATAGCCGTCACAAGCATCAAAAAGTTCCATAATCTATCTTATGCGATCCTTGCTGTAGCGGCTATGTCATCAAGACCGTGATACCTTCGCCGCCTGTTCATATCTCCCGAAAGGACGCCCTCAATGAAGTGCCTGCGCATCTACGCCTCGCCGGACGGTGAATCTCATTTCGATGAGATTGATTTGCCGACCACCAAGCGGTCAGTGCATCCGGAAGCAGTTCCCTTTGATGTGAGTGCCAGCTATGCAGCCTCTGGCGTGCGCATCGCTTACATCCCGGCTGGGATGCGAGAAGTGTCGTGGCATAAGGTGCCAGAGCCAGTTCTAACTGTTAGACTCGACGGCTCGGTCGAATACGAGACGAGCGACGGCGAAATACGACATGTTTCGGCCGGCAGCTTTGTGTTAGTCGCCGACACATATGGCAAAGGCCATCTGTCGCGCCACTCTCCGGAGGCGCAAACGGTAATCTGGATATCATTGCCCAACGGTCTTGAACTACCTCCCACGCAAGGGCTCCAATTAGCGTAACGTCGAAGGGCGGTGCGGCCGTCTTTGGGTGAGGAAGCCAAGGCCGACATTCCCACCCTGCCCTTGCAACCCCGACCGTCCGGGCAGTTCGGCAGCCGGACCCTTGTGCCTGTCGTCGAGAGAGTGTCGCGTTTCCATCTTGCCGGAAACGTCGCATCTTTAACTCGCCAGAACATTGCCTGTGGGTTTTACCGGGCGTTGACTATGCACACCATCGTGCGATCCGACGCTCTTGCCTTTCGGATCGAATACCCGTTCGACAGCAAGCCAGCGTGCAGTGCCAAACCTCTCACATAAGTTTGAAATTCACCTGTAACTTACTGTATTTCATAACAAAATTACCAGAAATAACTACTACGACACCGGCAAGGACGGCTCTTCTCAAATCCAGATTACAATACCGGCATTGGTTTTCCGTTGAATGGCCATGAGCCGCATCCCGCCAAAGACAATGCGACAGCCGCGAACACCACCAGAACAATAATTCTGGGAAGATTTCCGTTCATTTTACGTTCCAATGCATGGTTGACACCTCAACTGAACCGCCCCAAGTCTCCCTGCGGCTATCTGCTTTATATATGGCAAACAGTTTTACGGCCATCGATGTTACTTCCTGCCTTGTCCGAATTTTGGCCAGAATTGGAGCCTCTGGCCGACAGGACCAAGTTGCATAAAAGCCGCAACAGCTTCCGTTTCTGTCTGGGGCTATATCGAAAGGCTCCCTCTCGACGCGATCATTTGATACCGATGTCCTCGAAGAGCGTTGGCATATCGAGGTAGACTTTGCCTAAGTAAATACCGGTCTCAATCCAGTTTCACCCGTATCGCCTGACGGCATCATGCTGTCGGCGTATGATCATGTTCATCGGGTGGTGGCAAGAGACCGGTTTGGCATCGTCAAAATGTGCCCTGTGCAGCGCCGCTGCTCCAGCTCTTCAGTCACCCAGAACATCGCCACACCGTTCCCGTCAGGGATTTCTCCTGCACCATCTTGGTGGACTTCCAAATGGAAGACCAAGACGATATGTGCGACACATTTCGGGTCCGTTGGACCATCATTCCTCAAATAGCCCCCCAGCCCTGGATTGCCTGCAGCGGATGCGGCGGTCTGAGAGCCTTTCAATCCAGCGGCAAGATCCGGCTGAATGCCAATGGCCGCAGGCTTGATGCCTGGCTCATCTATAAATGCCTTGCCTGCGAGAAGACCTGGAACCGGCCGATATTCGAACGGCAGACGGTGCGCGATATAAGCCCCGCGGTTCTGGACGCCCTGCAGTCCAACGACCCGCAATGGATACGGGCGGAAATGTTCAATATCGATGCCCTCAGGCGCAAATCGCAACGCATCGATGAATTTGCCGCGTTTGAGATTGAAAAATCGATCATAGGCGACCCTCCCGACAGGACGTGGCACGAATGGGAAAAAGCCGAGATAGAGCTGATCGTCCCGTTGATGACCGGCATACGCCTTGACCGCCTGCTGGCATCGGAACTGGGACTTTCCCGTTCCCGGCTGCAATTGCTTCACGACAACGGCCTGTTGCAAACGGAATCCGACCGTCCCGACATCCTCCGGCGGCGCGTCAGGAACGGCAGCCGGATCATTATCGATGTCTGCGTCGGATTTGATCCCGAGCGCTTATGGCGGCCTGCCACGGCGGCTGACGTTCTCTGAAGCCATCGCGAGGGCCTGAATCTGCAGGCCCTCGCCCGTCCATTTGAAGAACTGTTACGATCCTGCGCCATAAACCGGCAGTCGTGTCTTTTCCAAAGTTCCGGTGTATCGGAAAGAAAATGGGTATTCGCAATTACCTGATCGAAGGCGTTTCCCACACCGGCGAGACTTCAGTCGCCATATAGCTGCAGCGGCGCGGTTACCATGTCATTTACGGCGACCGGGAACTCGCCTACCCGACCACGCGATGACCATCGACGCCACGGCACCCCTCGCCCGCGTCGTCGATGATATTGTTTCCGGATGCGGATTGCGCGGCTGAGAGCCGGGCGATCCTAGCGGCGTACTTCCGTTGCCATGCGTATGGCGAGCCCGGCCAGCACCGTGCCCATCAGCCATCGTTGCACCACCAGCCAGGTCGGGCGGCTGGCAAGGAAAATCGCGATGGATCCGGCAGCGATGGCGATCACCGAATTGACACTGACGCTGATGGCGATCTGGGTACAGCCAAGGATAAGGGATTGGCTCAGGACGCTGCCATGGTCAGGGCTGATGAACTGCGGCAGCAGGGACAGATACATGACGGCGATCTTGGGATTGAGCAGGTTGGTCAGAAAACCCATCACGAACAGCTTGCGCGGACCGTCCTTGGGCAGGTTGCGCACCTGAAACGGTGATCTTCCGCCCGGTCGCACGGCCTGCCATGCCAGATAGAGCAGATAAAGAGCGCCGGCGAGCCGCAGTGCGTCATAGGCATAGGGAACGGCCATGACGATCGCGGTGATCCCGAAGGCTGCACACATCATGTAAAAAACAAAACCGAGGGCGACGCCACCCAGGGAAATCAGGCCCGCCGCCGGCCCCTGGCAAATGGATCTTGAAATCAGATAGACCATGTTCGGCCCGGGCGTGAGCACCATGCCGAGCGCGATCAAGGCAAAAGCAAACAGGCTGGCTGTCTCCGGCATGTTACAAGTCCCCTCTTCCGGCCCCGTTGCGGAGATCGAATCCTCCGCCTGATGCCATCGAGGTTAGAATTATCCTTTCAGCAAATGCAATCCTGATGTGCAGCCGGGATATCGATCTGCAACTGAGTTTCACAACGAAGAAAAAAGCGACCTAAACTTTATTTCTTCCGACATCCGACGCGGCTTTGAAAACCGCCAGCTGATCGGCAAAGGCGCGCTTATAGGCAGGACGCGCCTCGCCTCGGGCCACGTAAGCGGAAAGGTTCGGATATTCATCAAGGATGCCCGAACTTTTTATCCTTTGCAGGACCGATATCATCATCAGGTCACCGGCACTGAATGTTCGCTCCAGCCAGTCGGCCCCACCGAGATGACGGGATAATTCAGCGAGCCGTGTGCGAATGCGTTCATCAACGATCTGCAGGCGCTCACTGTGCCAGCTCTTGTCCCTTTCGAGAAAGCCGGTGACAAAATGCTCGACGATCGGCGGCTCCATGGTACTGAGCGCGGCGAACATCCAGCCTATCGCCCTTGCCCGCTCATCCGCATCCTTCGGCAACAGGCCGGTATGGCGCTCGGCTATATGGAGAACGATGGCACCGGATTCGAACAGGACGAGATCGCCCTCCTGATAGGTCGGAATCTGCCCGAATGGCTGAAGCGCGAGATGCTCCGGCTGCTTCATCGCTTCGAAGGAAAGAAGGCGGACGTCGTAAGGCTGCCCCACTTCTTCCAGCGCCCAGCGGACGCGCATGTCACGGGCAAGACCCTTGCCGCCATCGGGCGAGCGTTCAAAGGCGGTAATCGTGATCGTCATCGGTATTCTCCATCACATGGTTTTGGAGACGGCGTGCGCGCGGATTTCAGCGCCGGCTGAAGCGGCAAAGGGATGCCGTATCAGAATAGGCGCTTCGACCGGCGAAGACAATCTTGGCTCAGGCGTGCGCCTTATCCGGCCGGAGCGGATCTTCGCCGGGATATCCAGATCAAAACCGGCAATGCCGCGAGTGACAATATTGCCCCCATCAAGAAGGTGCCGAATGAACCATGGAGGTCCCACAGCAACCCGGCGAGGACATTACCGATCAGCACCGCCACACCCGTCATCAGGTTGAAAACGCCGAAGGCGGTTCCCTTGAGGTTTGGCGGCGCGGTTTCCGCGACAAGAGTTGCGAGCAAACCCTGGGACAGGCCCATATGCAGCCCCCACAGCAGAATTCCGGTCAGGAACAGCGGGATGGAATTGGCAAAAGCGAGCGCAAGATAGGATGCGGCCAGCACCGCCACGCTTGCGGCGAGAATTCCCGACCGGCCGATCCGGTCCGAAAGCCGTCCGGCGGGATAGGCCGTCAGGCCATAGATGGCGTGCATGATGATCATCGTGACGGGTATCCATGCCGGCCTGAACCCCGCCTCTTCGGATTTCAGCAGCAGGAACGCTTCGCTGAACCGTGCAAAGGTCAGGAGCGACGCTCCGAAGATGACGATCCAGACCGCCGGGTTTAACTTTGCAAAATCGGCGGCCCGGAACGGCTTTTCCGCTTTCATTTGTGCCGGTGCATCCGGCTCCTTGACGCCGATCATGAGAATGAAGACCGACAGGAAAGCCGGGATGACCGCGATCCAGAAAATGGCGAGAACATTTTCACTCAGCGCAAACATCAGCGCCATGGCCGCCAGCGGCCCGATGAAACCGCCGACCGTATCGAGCGACTTTCGCAGCCCGAAGGCCGCTCCCCGGATTTCAGCGGGGGTCACATCGGCGATGAGGGCGTCACGCGGTGTTCCGCGAATGCCCTTGCCCACCCGATCCACCGCCTTGGCAGCGACAATCCAGCCGAGCGAAGTAGCGAAGGGAAAGGCGAGTTTGGAAATGGCGCCAAGACCATATCCAAGCACGGCGAGCATTTTTCGCCGCCGCGTCCAGTCCGCGATGATCCCGGAGAACAGCTTGGTAGTGGTCGCGATGGCGACCGACAGGCCTTCGATGAAACCTACCGTGACAGCGGACGCACCGAGCCCCGAGACGAGATAATAGGGCAACAGCGTCTGCACCATCTCCGAGGAGATATCCATCAGCAGGCTGACGAAACCAAGAACCCATACGGTGGGCGGTATGCGTGCCCGAACTGCCGCTGAAACCGGCGCAGAGGATGTTGTCATGAATGGTCCCCGATCCACTCCGGAATAACGGCGGCGCCAGCGACATTCAACCGGTCTTGTCGATGATTTTGACCGTCGGCCGCTTGTTGTGACGGGATGTCATTGGCACGCGGCTTTACCGACCTATATCAGGCAGGAAGCGGCAGGCGGCGCCTCCCTGCCCGCTTTGCCGGTCACCATGACCGATATGACGCCTGCTACAGAGGATCCGAGCGATGATCGACCCCAGAAACGTGCTTCGCCTCAACCTGCCCCTTTGGCAAGGCGGCGATAACCCGGATTATTATATTGGCGGCCGGGTTCTTTCGGCCATTGCGCCAGACCCGGAAGGCCCGGTGGAAACCATCGCCGTTCCGCCGCCGGCTGACAGCGGCGCGCGTCCGGTCAGTGCCGGCATAAGATCCCGCGAGGTGAACCTTGCCATTCTCGACCAGGTTCATGCGGCGATCGGCAGGCATAATCCCGACGCCATCGTCACGCTTGGCGGTGACTGCCTCGTCAATCTCGGCCCCGTCTCCTATCTCAACAGTCGCTACCGGGACGATCTGGCGGTGATCTGGATGGACGCCCATCCAGACATCATGACAGCGGGGCAATATCCAAACGCCCATGCACACCTGCTTGCGATGCTGATGGGCGAAGGTGACGCGGATTTCGTCGCGACCGTTCCGAACCGGGTGAAACCGGAAAACGTGCTTTATGTCGGATTGACGGAGACGACGCCTTACGAAACCGACTTCATCACAAAACACGGTATTGCCCGCCTTTCTCCGGAGGACCTGCAAAATGGCGTCGCACCGGTGACGGCGTGGTTGAAGGCGCGCGGCCTGAAACATGCGGCAATCCACTTCGACCTCGATGTGCTCGATCCGGGCCTTTATGATTTTCTTCTGTTCCGCAATCCGTCCGCCCGGCCGGACGCGTTTGACGGCGTGGCCAAAGGTCGCATGGCCCTGTCGCAAATCCAGCAGATTCTTCTGTCGATATCGTCCATGTCGGACATCGTCGGACTGGCCATAACCGAATATCTGCCATGGAGCGTCATCGAGCTTTCGCGGGAACTTCGCAAACTTCCGCTGCTCGGCAATGCCGGAGGCGCACGATAAAAGACTGGTCATTTCACGCCGACACTCTAAGCTCCGGCGCCGGAAACGGATTGCCGAAAACCATCAGGATTTCAGTTCAAATCATTAGGGAGAACCACCATATGAGCCTGCGTATCAACGACATAGCACCGGATTTTACCGCCGAGACCACCCACGGTCCGGTGAGCTTTCACGACTGGATCGGTGACGGCTGGGCGGTGCTGTTTTCCCATCCGAAGAATTTCACGCCGGTCTGCACCACCGAGCTGGGTGCAATGGGTGGCCTGCAGCCGGAATTCGAAAAGCGCGGCGTGAAGATCATCGGCATTTCGGTCGACCCGGTCGAAAGCCACGAGAAATGGAAGAACGATATCCGCACCGCGACCGGCTTCAATGTCGATTATCCGCTGATCGGCGACAAGGACCTGAAGGTGGCGAAGCTCTATGACATGCTGCCCGCCGGGGCCGGCGACAGTTCCGAAGGCCGCACGCCGGCCGACAATGCGACGGTGCGCTCGGTCTTCGTCATTGGTCCCGACAAGAAGATCAAGCTGGTCCTCACCTACCCGATGACCACCGGCCGCAACTTCGAGGAAATTCTCCGTGCCATCGATTCCATCCAGCTGACGTCCAGGCATCAGGTGGCGACGCCGGCCAACTGGAAACAGGGCGAAGACGTCATCATCACCGCCGCCGTCTCCAACGAAGATGCAATTGCCCGTTTCGGCTCCTACGACACGGTTCTTCCCTATCTGCGCAAGACGAAGCAGCCCGGCTGAGCCGATAACGAAAAACGGGGGCGGTGAACCATCATCGCTCCCGACTACCCGCAAACGAGACCGTTACTCCGCGCCGTGCCGCACGACACGCAGCATGGGCTGGCCGTGCAGTTTGGCAGGCTCCAGCCGCGCGAGAAGGTCGAGAGAGGTGATGGCTTCACCGGCGGCAAACCGCCGCCTTCCGCTGACCACGAGATGCGCCAGGCCGAATATGGTCAGAAGCGCTTGCGTGGCGTCGCCGGCCTTCATTTCGTAGAGAAGGTCCGTCTGTCCGAAACGGCTCAGGCCCGTCGTCCAGGCTGTGATCGCCTCGCCCTCCTCCGTCACAAAGGCTCCGAAGGCGAGCATCGCAGCCATTTGCTGCGGTTGATCGAGATGGCTGTTTGCATAGTTCAGATAGTCATCCAGATTGGCGCGGCCGACGATCATGTCCAGGTAATGCAACACGACGGCCCGCATTGGGGCGACCTGATGGATGCCAAGCAGGGTCGAGGCGATCTCGTTGTGGGCGATTTCAGGATTATCCTCATCCGCGATGATGAAAAATCCGAACTCGCACTGGTGTGTGGCCTGGCGTAGATCGTCATATGCCGCTTTTGCATCGACGCAAAAGAGCGACGACCAGTCGACGTCAGCCTGTGCGACTGCCGGATAATGCGCCGGCGCAAGCCGAGCCGTTACCGGTTCCGGCGTACCGACAAAAACTCTGGTCGCACCGCGAAGGCCGTCAAAGACACCCTTGTCGTTCACCAACTCGCATTCATAGCCTTCCGCGCCCCAGGCCTCCGTCAGGCTCTCCGCCGAAATCCCGGGTTCGCTGTCGAAATAGAGTGTCGCCTTGAAATACTGAACGTCGCCATTTGCCATTGTGCATCCTGTCGATGGCAGTGTCTTTAATCTAGGGCTTTATCATCCCGCCGTGATAGTCAAGCCGGTATGTCTCGACGTCGCCCCGGTAAATCCTCTCGATGCCCGTGAAGGACCGGGCTTCACCCGCATTCGTATCGACATAGACCAGCTCCCCGACGTGATGGGTGAAACCGCCAAGAAACCGGCCCTCCTGATAAAGTGCGGAAAGCGATGTCTGAATGACCCTGCCGGCAATCATGCCGTCGATCATGTCCGGCCTCAGGATGCGGCCATAATAATTCATCGCCCAGAGCGCGACGCCCTCATGCCAGACCACCTCCTGCCCGATGAAATCGGTTCCGCCGAAATAGCTGTCGATATAGTCCCACTCACCCTGCCGGTAAGTGAGATCATGCG
>RCUT01001443.1_pt1 | contig 11332 bp, 9 predicted proteins | sample 2166171 | NCBI WGS metagenome assembly RCUT01 (sample SAMN09932757, study PRJNA488358) | compost metagenome | isolation source: compost soil in 4-hydroxybenzoic | place: Germany: Experimental Botanical Garden
AAGGGATCAGCAGGTATTCGGCGAATTTCACGTTACCCGACAGGTAGCAGAAGATGCCCAGCGCACCGCCGACCATCACCGTTGGCATGATCGCCAGGCCGTCGAGGCCGTCGGTGAGGTTGACCGCGTTGCTGGAGCCGACGATGACGAAGTAGGTCAGCACGACGAAGCCGATGCCCAGCGGGATCTCGATGTTCTTCACCAGCGGCAGGATCAGGGTGGTCTCGGCCGGAGTGCTGGCGGTCATATAGAGGAAGACCGCGGCAGCGATGCCGAACACCGACTGCCAGAAATACTTCCAGCGGCTCGGCAGGCCGCGGGAGTTCTTCTCGATCACCTTGCGGTAGTCATCCACCCAGCCGATGGCGCCGAACGCCAGGGTCACGGCCAGCACCACCCAGACATAACGGTTCGACAGGTCGGCCCAGAGCAGGGTGCTGATGGCGATGGCGGTCAGGATCAGCGCACCGCCCATGGTCGGCGTACCGGATTTCGACAGGTGCGATTGCGGGCCGTCATTGCGCACGGCCTGGCCGATCTGGCGGATCTGCAGGGTGCGAATCATCCAGGGACCGAGCCAGAGCGACAGCGACAGGGCGGTCAGGACGCCGAGAATCCCGCGCAGGGTCAGGTACTGGAATACGCCGAATCCCTTATGGAACTGTTGCAGGTACTCAGCGAGCAGCAGCAGCATGATTAGTGAGCCTCCCCCGTCCCGCAGAGTGCCGCGACGACTTTGTCCATCGCCGCGCTGCGGGAACCTTTGATCAGAATTGTGGTGTTTGTGTCCTGCTCGCCCGTCAGCGCCTGGATCAGGCTGGCCTGGTCGGCGAAGTGGCGACCCTGGGCACCGAACGCGGCGACCGCGTGAGCCATCAGCGGACCGACGGCGTACAGTGCGCTGACCTTGCCGCGGGCGTAGTCGCCCACGTCGCGGTGGCCCTGCTCGGCCCATTCGCCCAGCTCGCCCATATCCCCGAGCACCAGGACGGTGCGGCCGGAAAAGCCGGCGAGTATATCAACGGCCGCGAGCATGGACGCGGGGTTGGCGTTGTAGCTGTCATCGATCACGCGCATGCCACTGGGCGCAAGCTGCGCTACCGCGCGGCCCGCGACGGGCTGCAGGTTCTCCAGGCCGGCCTTGATCCCGACCAGCGGCACGCCAAGGGCATGCGCCGCGGCGACGGCGGCCAGGGCATTGGCGACGTTGTGCGCCCCCAGCAGGTTGAGCTGGATGTCCGCTTCACCCGCCACACCCGCAAGGCGGAAGGCCATGCAGCCGCGGGCATCGCGGGTCAGGTTCTCGGCGCGCAGGTCGGCGCCGGCATCGTCCAGGGCGAAGCTCAGCACCTTGCGCCCGGCTGCACGTGCCTGCCAGGTGGCGAAGGCGCGATCGTCGCGGTTGAGCACCGCCACGCCATCGGCGGACAGACCCTCGAGAATCTCGCCCTTGGCTTCGACGATCCTGTCCGGACCACCGAACTCGCCCACATGGGCGGTGCCGGCATTGTTGATGATGGCGACCTGGGGCCGGGTAAGACCGACGGTGTAGAGGATCTCGCCGACACGGGACGCGCCCAGTTCGATGACTGCGCTGTCATGTTCGGCCCCCAGTTCCAGCAGGGTCAGGGGAACACCGAGGTCGTTGTTCAGGTTGCCGCGAGTGGCCAGCACCGAGCCTTGGGTGCGGAGGATGCTGGCGAGCATCTCCTTGACCGTGGTCTTGCCGCTGGAACCGGTAACCGCCGCCACACGACCGGTGAAACGGTCGCGGTTGTAGGCACCCAGGCGCCCCAGGCCGTCACGGGTATCGGCCACCAGCAGCTGCGGCAGCGGCGCGCCCGGCACTTCGCGCTGGACCAGGGCCGCCACCGCGCCCTTGGCGGCGACTTCGGCCAGGTAGGCATGACCGTCGAATCGCGGACCGACCAGGGCAACGAACAGTTGCCCCGGCGCTATCTTGCGGCTGTCGCTGGAGACGCCGGTAAAGGCCACGTCGGCGCCCAGCAGCTCGGCCTGCAGCGGCCCCAGCAGTTCCGAGAGGCGGAAGGCCTTAAGCATGGGGAGCCTCCCAGGCATCCAGGGCCCTGGCGGCTTCATCGAGGTCGGAGAAAGGCTGGCGCACGCCGGCGATCTCCTGGTAGTCCTCATGGCCCTTGCCGGCCAGCAGCACCACGTCGTCCACGCCGGCGCCGCCGATCAGTCGGGCAATGGCCTGACCGCGGCCGGCGACGAACTCGACCTGCTGCGCGTCGACGAAGCCGGGGCGGATGTCGGCAAAAATCTGTGCAGGCTCTTCGCTGCGCGGGTTGTCATCGGTCACCAGCACCCGGTCGGCCAGGCGCTCCGCCACGGCCGCCATCAGCGGACGCTTGCCACGGTCGCGATCGCCACCGCAGCCGAACAGGCAGAGCAGGCGGCCGCGCACGTGGGGACGCAGGGCTTCCAGGACTTTTTCCAGTGCATCCGGGGTGTGGGCGTAATCCACCACCACCAGCGGCTTGTCGCCGCCGCCCAGACGCTGCATCCGGCCCACCGGCCCCTGCAGCGACGGCAGGACTTGCAGTACCTCGTCCAGCGGGTAGTCCATGGCCAGCAACGCACCAACTACGGCCAACAGGTTGCTCAGGTTGAAGCGCCCCAGCAGCGGGCTGCGCAGCAGGCCCTCGCCTTGCGGAGTGACCAGTTGGGCGCGTACGCCGTGGTCATCGAAGCGGGCCTGGCGGCAATAGAGGAACGCGTCGGCGTCTTCCAGGCTGTAGCTGAACAGGCGCGACTGGCGTGACTCGCCGACCAACTGGCGACCGAACGGGTCGTCGAGGTTGATCACCCGGGCACGCAGCTCGGGCCAGGCGAACAGCCGCGCCTTGGCCTCGGCGTAGGCCTCCATGGAGCCGTGGTAGTCAAGATGGTCGCGGGACAGGTTGGTGAACACCGCCACGTCGAAATCCAGCGCGGCGACACGACCCTGCTCCAGCCCGTGGGAGGAGACTTCCATGGCGACGGCGCGAGCCCCGGCCTGTTTCAGGCCGGCCAGGGTGGCCTGTACGGCCAGCGGATCAGGGGTGGTATGGCGGCCGCTTTCCAGCTCGCCATAGAACCCCGTACCCAGGGTGCCGACGATTCCGCAGCGCTCGCCCAACTGGTCGAGGGCCTGGGCCAGCAGCTGGCTGACGCTGGTCTTGCCGTTGGTGCCGGTGACGCCCACCAGGCGCAGGGCACGACTCGGCTCGCCATAGAAGCGCCCGGCGATGGCCGACAGTTGACCGGCCAGGCCTTTGATCGGGATGAGTTCGGCGCTGCCGGCCTGGTAATGCTCGGCGCCGGCCGCCTCATGGGCCACGGCTACCGCGCCACGGGCAACGGCATCGGCAATATGGGCGCGACCGTCCTGCTGGGCGCCGGGAACGGCCAGAAACAGGTCGCCCGGACGCACCTTGCGGCTGTCCAGGGTCAGTTCACGAATCAGGGTGGCGCTTTGCGCCTGGGGCAGTAACTGGTTCAGTGGCATGGGCATCAGATTCGCCCTCCTTTGCCGGTGGCCGCATTCGCGGTCTGTTGTTCCTCGGTGGGCAGGTTGTCGGGCGCGATGTTCATCAAGCGCAATGCGCCGGCCATGACCTTGCCGAATACCGGGGCCGAGACCAGGCCGCCGAAATAGCCCGCCTTGCTGGGTTCATCGATCACCACCACCATGGCGATGCGCGGATTGGTGGAAGGAGCGAAACCGGCGAACAGCGAGCGATAGGCGTTCTGGGTGTAGCCCTTGCTACCTACGCTGGCTTTACGCGCGGTGCCACTCTTGCCGGACACGTGGTAGCCGGGGACCTGGGCACGGAACACGCCGCCCGGCGCCTCGACCACTTGCTGGAGCATGGCCTGGAGGGTCCTGGCGACCTGCTCGTCGATCACTTGCACGCCTTCGACCTGATTGTCGGTGCGGGTCAGGGACAGCGGCACGCTCTTGCCGTTGTTGGCGATCACCGAATAGGCGTGGGCCAACTGGATGGCGGTCACCGACAGGCCATAGCCGTAGGCCAGGGTCGCGGTTTCGGCCTTGGGCCATTTGCGGTGGTTGGGCAGGTTGCCGACACGCTCGCCGGGGAAGCCGAGGCCGGTGTCCTGGCCCAGGCCGACCTGCTGCATCACGCGGTAGATGGACTCTGCACCGATATCGAAAGCGATCTTGCTGATGCCGACGTTGCTCGACTTGATCAGGATGCCGGTGAGATCCAGCGCGCCTGTGGCGCGCGAAACGTCACGAATGGTATAGCGGCCGATCTGCAGGGTGCCGGGATAGACGTCGACCGTATCGGTGGGCTTCCAGCGCCCGCTTTCCAGCGCCGCGCTCATGGAGAAAGGCTTGACCGTGGAGCCGGGCTCGAACACATCGATCATCGCCCGATTGCGCATCGCTGCCGGCTGCAGGCTGCGACGGTTGTTCGGGTTGTAGGTGGGCTGGTTGGCCATGGCCAGCACTTCACCGGTCTTCACATCCACGATCACCAGGCTGCCAGCCTTGGCGCCGTTCTCCACCAGGGCGTTGCGCAACTCCCGGTGAGCCAGGTATTGCAAGCGCAGGTCGACGGACAGTGCCAGGGTCTTGCCCGGCTTCGCGTTGCGGGCGACCTGCACATCCTTGATCAGACGGCCGCGGCGATCCTTGAGCACCTGGCGCTTGCCGGGCACACCGGCCAGCCACTCGTCGAAGGACAGTTCGACACCCTCGCGACCGCGGTCGTCGACATCGGTGAACCCGACCATATGGGCGGTCACTTCCCCGGCCGGATAGAAACGACGGAATTCTTCGATGCCATACACGCCGGGCAACTTGTGGGCGAGGATGGCCTGGCCCTGCTCCGGCGTGAGGCCGCGCATCAGATACATGAACTCACGCGCGGCGTTCTGCTCGATGCGCTGGGCGAAGGCCTTCGGCTCCAGGCCAAGCGCCTGGGCGATCCGCGGCCACTGGTCACGCAGACCCATCAGGTCCTTGGGGTTGGCCCAGAGGGTGGTCACCGGGGTACTGACGGCCAGGGGCTCGCCGTTGCGGTCGGTGATCAGGCCGCGGTGGGCGGGAATCGGGATGTGCCGCACGCTGCGCGCATCGCCGTGGGCCTTGAGGAAATCGTGGTCGATCACATGCAGGTCGACGATGCGCCAGGAAATGGCGCCGACCATGATGGCGAGCAGACCCAGCACGACCCGGAAGCGCCAGGGGTAGAGCGCGCCTTCGAGCTTCATCATGGCGCCACCATCCGTACTTCGGCCGGATCGGGGATGCGCATCTTCAGCTGTTCGCTGGCCAGGGATTCAATGCGGTTATGGGCGGTCCAGGTGCTCTGTTCGAGGATCAGACGCCCCCACTCGGCCTGCGCCTTGTCGCGCACGCTCAGCTCGCCATAGAGCTGATTGAGCAACTGGCGATTCCAGTGTGCGCTGTAGGACACCGCGATGGCGGACAGCAATACGCCAACGAACAGCAGCAGCATCAGCAGGCTGCCGCCCGGCAGGGGCTTGGCGTAGGGACGGCTCATCGCAGCTTCTCCGCCACGCGCATCACTGCGCTGCGCGAGCGCGGATTGGCCTTGAGCTCTTCCTCGGAGGCGTATTGCGGTTTGCCCAGCAGCTTCAGGCGCGGGTCGAAGACGGCATGGCGCACCGGCAGGTCGCGAGGCAGCTTGTCGGCCTCGCCCTTGGCGTGCCTGCGCATGAACTGCTTGACGATACGGTCTTCGAGGGAATGGAAGCTGATCACCACCAGGCGACCACCGACGGCCAGGGCCTCGAGCGCGGCATCGAGCCCCTGCTCCAGGTCGCCCAGCTCGTTGTTGACGTAGATGCGGATGCCCTGGAAAGCGCGGGTCGCGGGGTTCTTGCCTTTCTCCCAGGCCGGATTCGCGGCAGTCAGCACCGCAGCCAGGTCCGCAGTGCGCTCGAAAGGCTTCTCTGTACGACGCTGCACCACGGCGCGCGCCATGCGCTTGGCGAATCGCTCTTCGCCGTAATCCTTGAAGACCCGGGCGATGTCTTCCTCGCTGGCACTGGCGATCCACTGCGCGGCGCTCTGGCCGCGATCGGGGTTCATGCGCATGTCCAGCGGGCCGTCATTGAGGAAGCTGAAGCCGCGTTCCGGGTCGTCCAGCTGCGGCGAGGATACGCCAAGGTCGAGCAGGACACCGTCCACCTTGCCGTCCAGCCCCTGGGCGCGCACCTCTTCGCCGAGCTCGGCAAAGCTGCGCTGCACAATGACAAAGCGGCCGTCTTCGGCCGCCAGAGCTTGCCCCGTCGCAATCGCTTGCGGGTCCTTGTCGAACCCCAGCAAGCGACCTCCGGGCCCAAGCCGCTCGAGGATGAGGCGGCTATGCCCCCCTCGCCCGAAGGTGCCATCCAGGTAGCAGCCGTCCGCACGCGGGGCGAGCCCCTCCACAGCCTCTTCGAGCAGTACGGTGATATGGCGGAAGCTGCTGGTCGTGCTCACAGGATCAGGTCACGTAGTTCGTCCGGCAGGCCGCCGGGTTGTTTGATTGCCATGAGATCCGCCTCGGAAATCGCGTTCCAGGCATCCTCATCCCACAGTTGAAATTTGTTCAGCTGGCCAACCAGCATTGCCCGCTTGTCCAGCCCGGCGTGCTCACGCAGGCGCGGCGGAACGAGAAAGCGGCCTGCGCTATCAAGCTCCAGGTCCACGGCATTGCCGATCAGCAGACGTTGCAGGCGACGAGTTTCCTCGCGCAGGGAAGGCAGCTCTCGCAGCTTGGCTTCGATGAGCTCCCATTCAGGCAGGGGATAGACAGTCAAACAGGGGTCGACGGCGTCGATCGTGACGATGAGCTGCCCAGCACAACGCGACACGAGCTCATCACGATACCGGCTTGGCATCGCGAGTCGCCCCTTTGCGTCGAGACTGATGGCGTTAGCTCCGCGAAACACGGCTGCGCTTCCCCTTTGATTGGCTTTCCTTGCCAGTAAGTCCCACTTCTACCCACTTCGCTCCACTTCCGCACACTATAGAAATGCGCCAGCCCCACCGTCAAGGCAGGAAAAAGGGGAAAATTCCTTACAGGACGGCAATTTAGCGAGGGATTGAGGGGGATTCGGGAGGATTCCCAGGGACAAAGGGAGAGCAAAATCCAGCACTTACAGCGAACTGAACTTCAAACTTAAAGTGAATTGTTAAGAGTAAGATCTTTTCGGTATTTCGACGGCGGGGAAGAGAACGGTGTGCAGCTAAAGCGGAGGAAAGAAGTAGAGAGTCGATCTGTAAGCCGGGTTCTGTCGAGGACAGTCATTCATCTACGGCTGCCATCACTGACAGCCTTTAGCAACCTACCCGAATCCGACGCGGGCCACGCCATGGATTCCTATTTGGTCTTGCTCCGAGTGGGGTTTGCCTAGCCACGAACTGTTACCAGTCGCGCGGTGCGCTCTTACCGCACCTTTTCACCCTTACCGGCGCTTGCGCGCTTAGGCGGTTATTTTCTGTGGCACTTTCCGTAGGCTTGCGCCTCCCAGGCGTTACCTGGCACTCCGCCCTGTGGAGCCCGGACTTTCCTCCCTCTCATAATCGATGAACGAAATGAGACAGCGACTGTCCGATCGACTCTCCGCCGACAAGGTTACCGGCGGCGACTGCAAGCTGCAAGCACGGCGGAACGCTGGTGGCTGAACGAGTTGTCGTCCAGCCTCCAGCATCTAGCGCCCTTGTTCGTCTTCTCCGCCTTTCGCGTGGCGTTCCAGCGCCGCCTGGTAGAGCAGATTCTTGCGCACGCCGGTGATCTCCGCAGCCAGGGCGGCGGCACGCTTGAGCGGTAGTTCCGCCAGCAGCAGGTCCAGCACCCGCAACGCTTCCGCGCTCAGGGCGCCTTCGCCTTCAGGCGCCTGCCAGCCCCCCACCAGCACCACGCATTCGCCGCGCTGCTGGTTGGAGTCCGCCGCCACCCACGCGCACAACTCGCCCAACGGCGCACCTTTCAGGGTCTCGAAGGTCTTGGTCAGTTCCCGCGCCAGCAGAGCCGGGCGATCCGCACCGAACACCTCGCGCATGTCCTCTAGCGACTCCAGCAAACGGTGCGGCGCTTCGTAGAAGATCAAGGTGCGCGGCTCTTCCTTTATCTGCTCCAGGCGACCACGGCGCCCGCTGGCCTTGGCCGGCAGGAAGCCTTCGAATATGAAGCGATCCGATGGCAGGCCGGCGGCCGACAGCGCTGCGACCAGCGCACAGGCCCCGGGAACCGGGACCACCGAAACACCCGCCGCGCGCGCCTGACGCACGAGATGGAAGCCCGGGTCGGAAATCAGCGGCGTGCCGGCATCGGATATCAGCGCCACATCGTCGCCCGCCTGCAGGCGCGCCAGGAAGCGCCCGCCCTGGTCGCGCTCGTTATGCTCATGGCAGGCCGCAAGCGGTGTCTCGATGCCGAAGTGCTGCAGCAGGCGGATCGAATGCCGCGTGTCTTCGGCGGCGATCAGCGCCACCTCGCGCAGCACCCGCAAGGCCCTGGCGCTGATGTCGTCCAGGTTGCCGATTGGCGTCGCCACCACGTAGAGGGTGCCGGGAGTGCTGCCGGAGGCGGAAGAAAGGGTCACTGGTCACCTCGGAAAGGACTGAAAGCGCGCATTGTATCCCTATTCACAGGACCGACATCGCGCCCCACCCGGGCCTTGGGTACAATCGCGTCTTTCTTCCAACGAGTTTCGGGAACGACAAATGATCGCTTGCCTGCGTCCGCTCTCCGCCCTCTGCCTCGCCGGCCTGCTGGTTGCCTGCGCCAGCTCGCCCTCGTCCAGCCTCGGCGAATTGCCCCGCACCCCTGAGGCCAGCATCGAGCAGTTGCTGCAGCAGGCCAGCGAAGCCAAGCCGGAAGAAGCGGCCCTGCTGCGCCTGTCCGCCGCCGATCTCGCCTACCAGCAGCAGGATATCGGCCGCTCGGCGCGCATCCTGGAGCAGATCCCGCTGGAGAGCCTGAAGCCCGCCCAGCAGATTTTCGCCAGCACCCTTGCCGCCGAACTGGCCATGGCCCGCAACCAGCCCAAGAGCGCCCTCAAGGCCCTCGGCCATCCGAGCCTGGAACGCCTGGCCGAACTGCCGGTGGACCAGCAGGTTCGAACCCAGCTCGTACGCGCCCGCGCCCTGGAGGCCGACGGCCAGAACCTCGCCGCCGCCCGCGAGCGCGTGTTCATTGCCCCGCTGCTGAGCGGCGACACGGCCAACGCCAACCACGAAGCCATCTGGGCACTGGCCTCCAGCCTGCCGCTCGAGCAACTGCAAGGCGGTGGTGAAAATGACCTGGCCGGCTGGCTGGAACTGGCGCGCCTGACCAAGACCTCCTCCACCCTGGAACAACAGCAGGCCGCCATCGACGACTGGCGCGCGAAGAACCCCGACCACCCGGCAGCCAGGCAGCTTCCGGAGCCCCTGACCAAGCTGAAGGAGATCGCCGGCCAACCGCTGACCAAGATCGCCCTGCTGCTGCCCCAGGAAGGCCAGCTCGCATCGGTGTCCCGCGCCCTGCGCGATGGGTTCCTGGCCGCGCACTACCAGGCCAAGCAATCCGGCCAGCAACAACCGGCCATCGCACTCTACGACAGCTCGAAACTGACCTCGATCGACGAGTTCTACCGCCAGGCCCAGGCCGACGGCGTGCAACTGGTGGTCGGACCACTGGAGAAGCCGCTCGTTAAGCAGCTCAGCTCCCGCGAGCAGCTGCCCATCACCACCCTGGCCCTGAACTACAGCGATGCCGGCCAGGAAGCCCCGGCGCAGCTCTTCCAGTTCGGCCTCGCCGCCGAGGACGAAGCCCGCGAAGTCGCTCGTCGCGCCTGGGCCGACGGCATGCGCAGCGCAGTGGCCCTGGTCCCCCGCGGCGAATGGGGCGACCGCGTGCTGAAAGCCTTCCAGCAGAGCTGGCAGGCCGCCGGCGGCCGCCTGATCGCCGCCGAGCACGTCGACCAACCCGTAGCCCTGGCCCAACAGATCGCCGACCTGTTCCAGCTGCGCCAGAGCGAGGCCCGCGCCAAACGCCTGCAAGGCACCCTGGGCGTGCCGATGGCCGCACAACCCGCACGCCGCCAGGACGTCGACTTCATCTTCCTCGCCGCGACGCCGCAGCAGGCCCAGCAGATCAAGCCGACCCTGGCCTTCCAGTACGCCGGCGACGTGCCGGTCTACTCCACTTCCCACCTGTATGCCGCGGGCGGTGACCAGGCCCAGTACCAGGACCTGAACGGCATCCGCTTCTGCGAGACCCCCTGGCTGCTGAATGGCGATGACCCGCTGCGCCAGCAGGTGGGCAATCAATGGCCGCAGGCCGGTGGCAGCCTTGGCCGGCTCTATGCCATGGGCGCCGACGCCTACCGCCTGGCACCGCGCCTGGCGCAGCTGAAGGCCCTGCCGGACACCCAGGTGGACGGCCTGTCCGGCCGCCTCAGCCTCAACCCCGCCCGCCGCATCGAGCGTCAGCTGCCCTGGGCCGAGTTCCGCGATGGCCATGTCCAGCGACTGAAAGACAGCGACTCTTGAGTGACGCGCGCAGCCGCGGGCAGGCGGCGGAAGCCCTTGCCCGCGCCCACCTCGAAGCAAGCGGACTGCGCCTGCTGAAGCAGAACTGGCTGTGCCGGCGCGGCGAGCTCGATCTGGTCATGCTCGACGGCGATACAGTAGTATTCGCCGAAGTCCGCTATAGGCGTCATGCCGGCTGGGGCGGCGCCCTCGAGAGCGTCGATGCCCGCAAGCGCGAAAAACTGGCTTACGCCGCCCAGCAGTTCCTCCAGCAGGAATCCCGCTGGGCAAGATACCCTTGTCGATTTGATGTGATTGCCGTCGAAGCAATGGACGGCGATTCGCCCCCGCGACTGACCTGGCTGAAGAACGCCTTCGACACCTGATCGGTCGCCCCACTGAAGGTCTTACCCGATGGACATGCAACCCCGTATCCGCCAACTCTTCCAGGCCAGCATCGACACCAAGCTGCAGGCCATGGAACTGCTGGCCCCGCACATCGAGCACGGCAGCATGGTGATGGTCCACGCGCTGCTCAATGAGGGCAAGATCCTGTCCTGCGGCAACGGCGGCTCGGCCGGCGACGCCCAGCACTTTTCCTCGGAACTGCTCAACCGCTTCGAGCGCGAGCGCCCGAGCCTGCCGGCCATCGCCCTGACCACCGACAGCTCGACCATCACCTCGATCGCCAACGATTACAGCTACAACGAGATCTTCTCCAAACAGATCCGCGCCCTCGGTCAGCCGGGCGACGTGCTGCTGGCCATCTCCACCAGCGGCAACTCGGCCAACGTGATCCAGGCCATCCAGGCCGCCCACGACCGTGAAATG